>ERZ1034723.77-NODE-77-length-57910-cov-21.221381_pt1 | contig 57910 bp, 99 predicted proteins | sample MGYA00520637_ERZ1034723 | MGnify/ENA primary metagenome ERZ1034723 (study PRJEB33766, sample SAMN09781719) | gut metagenome | biome: gut microbiome | host: Homo sapiens | place: Madagascar | study: EMG produced TPA metagenomics assembly of the PRJNA485056 data set... | reverse complement strand
CAACTACCATTTTTGCATTTACCTTTCCAATAATTTGAATACATTGAAAAATAAATATTTTTAGGCTTTTTTACTGCCTTTCGTACCTGTTTTTTTCACCTTTTTATATGCGTTATTACCGCCAATGATGTTCCCGTTTTTGTCAAGTTCGTCCCAAACATAGCGTCCTTTACCTGAGTTTCGCCACTGTGAAAACCCTCTCAATTCTCCGTAGTCAAGCCATTCTTTTATGAGTTTTACATGATTGTCTAGCATGCACTGAACGGTAAATTCCATTGTTGTGCCAACCGGAACGGTCTCTGAACACGCAAGGGATATTCTTTCTCCCTGTGGTGTATTTGCCCGGAGCGGTCTCTGGCACGTTCCCATATCCCCGTCAAAAACCAGTGGAATTTTGCGTTCTTTCACAAAAATAAGACCGTCAATCTCCTTTTTGTACGCTTTAATTTTTGATGATTCACTACCTTTAACCTTACGGAGCATTCCGCAAGAATCTTTAAACATGCCTTTTAACTGGTAGTCATATACGAACGGCTTTCCGTCTTCGTATTTGTGGAAAATCGTCATTGATTTCTCTTCTACTGCATCTACACCCAATGTTGCTACTTCATCCTCACGGGACGGTGCATCCGGTGCTTTTGATGCAATATAAGTCCGGTGAATCTCCTTATCCGCACACTGAGAACCTAATACTTCCTCAGTGAACGTAATTCTTACTTTTAGTTCTTTCATGATACTGTTTTCTCCTTTTCAATTTTCTTTGGTTGCTTTACTACTCCACACTCTTCGTTTCCTTTTCTTCGCCTCGCCTTTCGTTTCCTTTCCTTTTCTATGCAAAGCCTCACCTTTCCACGCATCTCCGTTTCAGAGCTTCTCTGTTCAATTTTTTATCTTTTCGTGTCTGTTCATGCTGATCTGCTACTTTTCGAATCCGTGCTAAGCGTCACAAAGCCATATCATTTCTTTTCTAATCTCTGCCTATCTTTTCCGTCTCAGTTACATTCAGTGCTTAACATTTCAGCTCCACAGCCTTTCGTCTCTTTACTTTTCCATTGCATTTCACTCTTTGCTTTTCCATTGCATTTCAGTTCAATACTTTTCTTTTCCTTTCCGTATCGTCACCTACCTGTATTCAATTGTTATGGTTCCGGCATCCCTTATGTTTTCTTCGCCGGAGTGTCCGGCTTCTTTTCTGCTTCATCTGCCAGGCCCTCTATTCTTCCAAGAAGATAGCCTTTTTTAAATTCTGATAAATTCGGCAATGCCTTACTAAGCTTCTCAACTATCTTTTTCTCTTTCTCACTCATGCGCTCACTTCCTTTCTGTGCTATACTCTCCTTTAGAAAGGAGGGATAAAAATATGGATTTCGAATTACCAGTGATGGCTACCAATCCCCCATTGCCACATTCTGTTTATGAGAAAATGGAAAAAGAGGAAAAGTACGAAGTCATCAAAGAAATAGCTGATTCTGCAAAACTTTTAGCCGATTCTGCTGTTTCCGATGCAAAAAAATCTAAAAAGCGTGCAAATATTGCTACCTTAGTTTCCATATTGTCGTTGTTAACTGCTTTTCTGACTAATGTAGATAAGATAATAGCCAACGTACATTTCTTAATAAGTCTTTTCCGCTAAAAATAAGATTTATTAAGATTGATGCAACTCCGATGATTATTGCTACCGTTGATTGGTCTATCTTTCTTTTCATCTTTGCTATCACCTCCCTGTTTGACTTTGTGTGATTATAATACCATACACAGTCATACTTGTCAACCTTTATTTTGTAAAAAAGTTTGACTTTGTATGACATATGTGATACTATACAATTGTAAGGAGGTGATAACATGGAAAATCGTTTGAAACTTCTGCGCAAAGAGCTGAAAATGTCACAAGAGGAATTTGCTAAAAAGGTGAATTTGACAAAGAATTACATTTCTTTGGTAGAAACTGGGAATAGATCTCTTGCAGACAGAACTGTAAAAGATATTTGCAGAATTTTTAATGTAAACGAAAATTGGTTACGTGGTGAAGATGCAGAAATGTTTTTGGAGAAATCCAAGAATGAGCAAATTGCAGATTTATTATCTGACATACTTTCAGCAGACGAAAAAAGTTTCAAAAAACAATTGATTTCAGCTTTGGCAAAGTTGGATGATGACGGATGGGACACTCTCGAAAAAATAATTGATTCTATTCCTAGGAAATAAGAAAAGGACAAGGGTAATGCGCAAACCCTTGTCCTTTTCTTATTATCCTATAAGTTTTTCTACGATGCGATGTATGATTTTAAGCACTTCTATATCATCGCATTGATTTATAAGCTTAGTTATTCTTTCTATGTACCAATTTCTTTCTTCGTCCACATAAATCCCTCCAATATCCCGACACGTCATTCCAGTAGCGATTACTTACATTATAGAACATATGTTTGTTATCTGTCAATGTTTTCACTGATAGCATCTTTTACTATAAGATAGATGTACCGCATTAAGCGGGGGTCACGGATGCCTTTTATCATCCGCTTGATTTCGTTTTCATAAGTATCAGTCCATGTTTTGTTGCTCTTGCTGTTCATTTCGTCCTTTCCCATTAGATTACCTCCTATCAATGGCTTGACAAGTGCCATTTTTGTTTTATAATGATACATTGTAATACTTAAATAAATTATAACTTAAAACCATAGTCAAGATGTTGGCTAAAATATCGTATTTTTCTTACAAAAAAGATGAAAAATAGCCAAGATATTAGCCTTTTCGACAGGATGTGACATAATGTTAACGAAAAGAGAAATGTTGGATAACTTTGCACATAACATCGAAGAAGAGCGAAAAAGACTTGATTTTACGCAAGTTCTCTTTTCTAAGATGCTGGGTGTGTCTGTGTCCACATACAAAAACATCGTTTCACGGAAGACTAATAATCTTGACGTTTTCTTAGCACTAAGGTTGTCGGAACTAACTCATAAATCTATCCCTGATCTCTTAGGGTATTCTTCTAAGGAATACGAGGTATTGGGAAAGTACAGGCAATTGACCGACAGACAACGTGCGTATATTCTTGGTAAGATGGATTATGAAATCTCTATGAAAGTATTGGAAACGGATCCCGAAAACATGTTGGATGTTCTATGCCCCACTGGTGAGATGGCTGACGGTATGATATTGGATTCTTCACACGAAGAACGGATATACTGCCCGGAATACATAAAAAAGTACGGTGAGACATTACATTGTGGCATAAAGATAACGAGCAACCACTTGCTCCCTGTATATGTAAAGGGTGATATCATCTGCATATCCAAAAGAGTGCCAAGAAACGGTGATACCGTGATTATTATACATAAAGAAACAGGACGTGCGTATATAAGGCGGTATGTGCAGAGAGGTAAGATAAAGTTAGTCCCGATCAACGGCTTCGGTGATGTCATAGAAGTTGATCCAAATAGTTTTGAAGACATGGAACAATGGGTAAGGTTTGGAGTTGTGATTGCGGTATTAAGAAGATAGCATACTATGTATGCGGAGGTACTTATATGCAGAATAAAAAGGTCTTGGAATTAGATAGCTTTTTCGGGAAACTTGTTGCTTGTGATGAATATGTAGAAATTATTCCTATGTATGTAACAGATTCTCGAAAACAAGGGAGAAAATTCTATTATCAAAACATTAGCGGTATAACATGCAAGGAACCAAGTGTTTGGTGGGGGCCTGGATATATACAATTTATAATTCCGGGAGAACAGGCCAAGCAAATAAAATGGATGGACAAAGGATGGAAGAAGACGGTTAAAAATGATCCAAATTCTTTACTTCTTTCGGTTGTAGGAAAAGATTACAAAAAAAGATATAAAGAATTTATGGATTTTCTAAACAAAAAGATAAGTGAAAAACCAGAATCTACCGCAGAAATTGTAAATGATCTAAATCAGTTAAAAACATTGAAAGAACTTCTTGACTGTGGAGCAATCAATAAGCAAGAATACGAAGAAAATAAAAGAAAAATACTTAATAGAATATAATCATAGCATACTATATAATGAGGGAGGAATTAAAGTGAAAAAGAAAAAAGGTGGATGTCTCAAAACTATACTTATAGTGTTTGGAGTGTTCGTAGTAATTGGAGCTATAGGATCGTTGGCAGGAGGAGACAAAAGTGAACCTAAAAAAGTAAGCACTTCTTCTGGTAAAAACGATGAAAGCTCTCAATCGGGAACAGCGGATGAGAAAAAAGAATTTCAGGTCGGTGAAACAGTATCTCTTAAAGACGTTAATGTAACATTAGTAAGTTCTACAGAATCAGCCGGAAGTGAATATGTGAAACCGGATGACGGAAAAGAGTTTTTGATACTTGAATTTAACATCGAGAACAATTCTTCAAAAGATATCAATATTAGTTCTGTAGCGAACTTTGAAGCTTATTGTGATGATTATTCGTTGAATCAAGACATTCTCGGACAGCAAGCACCAGAAGCAGAGGGGAAAACGCAATTAGACGGACCAGTTGCTTCCGGAAAGAAAATGAATGGAATCATCGTATATCAAGTACCTACAGATTTTAAGAGTTTCGAAATTAATGTTGCACCGGATTTCTGGTCAACAAAAGATATAAAATATGTAATTAATAAATAATTCAAAATCCCCACTACTGGCAAGTAATCAGCAGTGGGATTTTTAGTATTGTATGCAAAGTGTAATGCTCTTATTTTATTTTACGATGCCTGATAAGAGCCAGTAGGTTGTGATAAGTCCTACTTTTCCGTCCGGTGTAAGCTTCCTGTTGTTCTGAAACTTCTTCACACATGTGGTCAGATAGCCTGTCCATCCACCATCGTAAGACAACTTTGTAAAGCCATATACGTCTCTGAGTGTGCGCCTCAGCCATCTGATAGCCGTGATACAGTTGTGTGTCTGTCCTGCCCATAAGATATGCGTTTTAGCAAAATTCTGTGAGCCGACACCGAATTTGTTATCCTCAGATAATTCTTTAGTGTCAAATCCTATGTTCATAGCTTTCTGCCATGCCCCTACACGGGTGTTTTCCAGGTAATATCTCTTGTCACCTTTCCAAGATTCATCTACCGGTTTAGGTGCCGGTGCTACATTCGGTTTCTGTACCGGAGTTACCGTACCGCCAAAATCCTTATAGACATAGTTTACATCTACATTTCCAGGGATTCCAGGAATAGAACCCTTTGACGTGTACTGCCACATATCAATTCCGTCTACTCCGGCAGATTTAGAGCCGTAAGATGCAATCCACAGAGAATATCCCCATGTCTGGCCGATATAGTTCTTATACCAAGATGTAGATGCATAGATTCCGGCTTTATAGCCATGTGCCACCATTGCATCGCAAAACGCTTTTGCATTGGCTCTCGCTACACCCTGTGTTCCCGGCTGTTCGCTGTCAAAATATACAGGCCATGCCGGAGAATGATCTTTCAGAAGTCTTAATGCATGGTTGATTTCTCCCTGTATTGCTCCTGTAGTCTTTGCGTAAGAATACAGGTATACACCGTAAGGGATGCAAAGACGCTCACATTCAGATACATTTCTTAGCCATTTTTTATCATCCTGTCCGGTCTGATCTTGTCCATATCCGCATCTGAGGATAGCACCTAAAATGCCGGATGCTTTTGCTTTTGTCCAGTCGATGTTCCCGTTATGCTCGGAAACATCGACTATCCTATTCAATATATCCCTCCTGTTTTAAATGTTCTTTCGTTTCTGCAATCTCTGATGCATGTTCTTTCACAAACTTTTCTGCATCTGCTTTTTCCATGCCGTAGTGTTCTGCCAATTCGTCTACAGTGTAACCGTAGGCACAGCTTTTGACCACTTCGCAAATAGTCTCTTCACTCATTGTTCCCATAATCACTTAATTTCCTTTCTGTAATATAACATAATTATGGGAAAGTTCAGAGAAAGTGTCGTCCACGTATTTTTCTGAGTTAAATAAAAATATAATTAAAAATACAGACGAACAGCAAATATACACTCTATACGGTGGATTGTTTAAGGTAGTATCGGGTTCGGTGGTAGTTGATATATCCATGAACATTGGGTATGCGAAACTGTTTTCTGTCGAGCAATTAAAAAACTGGTTTGGAACTGACTATACTCCAACACGGCTTAGCGTAAAAACATATAACGGAGACGATGTTGCGCAAGAAGTGCGTTTTTATGCGCCGGAAATCTGGAAAGGTGAAATATTCCAGTATTTTTACCCTACGAATCGAGAGGGAAAAATGCGTGTTAACTATAAGTTAGAATATTTCTATGGATAACATTTCTACTCAACTGTTACCACCCCGTATCCAACCCAGCTTACGGAATTCCCGTAAGCTACAGACTGCAGGTATGCGCCTTTTCCGGAAAACGTGATACTTCCGTAACCAACTATGGCTCTGCCGACTACCATTTTTACCGGAATGTATTGCTCAAATAATATCTGAAGCGGGACACCGGCCATAATAAGGTTATTAGGAACAGCTTCTGTTGCGCCAGTGTTTGTGTTTTGCAGAGTTACATACACCTGGTTATGGCTTATATAACGGTATTTCATGGTCCACCCGTTTTCGGAATACGTTTTTTCGGTTGGATCATAATCAATTTTTTTATTTAACTCACTAGCATATTCCACGATAGTTTGGTTGTTTAGTTCTGTAAATCTCCAATTAGATGCAATTCTTTTTTTAATGGAATCAAACAGTACTCCTAGCTTCGCTCTGTTTGTTACCGGAGTAGAATCTTCTATGATAATATCGTCCGTATCGTTCACTTCTGTGACTTGTGGAAGATCTTTTATGTATTTTCCGTATATTTTCTGCGCTTTTAAATTTTCATTAGCCATTTGCATCATCCTCCTTTGCTACCGCTAATGTTTGTGTAGCCATGCTTTCAAGTTCTGAAATTCTTCGTTCGAGTTCATAGATATCATCTTCTGTAAGTAGTTTTTTTAAATTTACTCCATTATGCCAATAAGGTTGTGAAAGACTTTGAATAACAACATTTGCATTAATATCACCAACTTTTAATTTTACAGAAACGCCGGATTCTTCGTTTTCTGTAGTTGCTTCAAACAAATTATAACTTGATTCATTTATTTCCCTTTTTAGGTTGCCTGTCATAGCACCTCCGGCTGTAGGGACATAAGGTTGTCCGGATCCGGAGAAAACTTCATTTGCCGGAAAGTTAACATCTGTTTCTCCGTTTACTTTCCTTTTACATCCACCGATCGTTACAGTTCTTTCTGCTCCCCATCGTTCTGTAGTAATTCCCTCTGTTCCGTCAAATTCCGTTCCATTAATTTTAATGATATTCTTCAAACTTGAAGCTTTTATGTTCGATAATTTAATCAAGAGTGTCTCTCTACCATCTGTATTTCCGTTCCCAATCGCATCTCCTGTTATAGATACCAAAAACGGAGTAGCAAGCTTTATGGCTTTTTCTACTGTCATTAAATTTTTCAGCATTCCGATAGTTAGTTGTAAATCTTCGGTTTTGGTGTGAAGCAAGACAGTATCGTCATCCGAAAGGCTATCCGCTTTATTTAATTCTTCTATATATACATCTGCCATTTTATCACCTACTTACTATTGCGTCCGACAAATCATCTACCAGCGCCTCTACTTTTTTCACAAGATTATCATACTCTGTTTTCTTTACATATATTTCATCACTTTTCTGTGAAGAATATACAGTTGACGTACTGGCCTGTGTATCATCGATTCCGACCTTTCCGGCTATGATTTGGTTAGCCTTGTCGATAGCTTCATTCGCTGTCTTTGACGCTTTTCTTGCGTCTTCGATAGCCTGTTGAATATTCGCCAAGTCTTGCTCAAAATCTTCTCTTGTAGCCAACGTCTTAAATGTTCCGGCCGAAAAACAGATAAATACTTTTTGGTTTTCGGGCGCTTCGTCTATAGTAACTGCAAATTCTCCGGGGAGCATCTTGTTTGCATCAAAATCTTTTAATTGCCCCCTACGCATTTGAATTGCCATATATATTCTCCTTTCTATCCAGGAATCCACTGTACAAGTGAAACTCCGGATGGCGGTTGTATTGGTTCCTGTCCTCCACTGCTACCCGAATCTCCACCGGCAGTATAACGTAGTACATAATTCCATCCTCTCGAATAATTATAATATCTGCACACCCATATCTCTGTTCCCGTCTGATCCCCGGCTTCTGGATGTCCTCTTGTAGATGATGCTTGCACCATCTGGCCACCACCGATGTACATTGCAGTGTGATATTTAACATTTAGCAGTACATCCCCTCTTTGCATTCCAGCACCAGTGGCTCTGTTGCAGCTTGCCGTTACATCCGTGAATCCGCAAGCACGAAAAACATTGTACATATTCCCCGTATAAGTAGCTCCATTTGATTTTACCGGAACTCCGGCTTGTTGCCACGCAGATATTACGAGTGACGAGCAATCATAGTCTGGATTACCCCAACGGTTCGCTTGGCTGTAGCCATGCCTGTTGTCGTTGGCTATTCCGATAGCCCATTGAACCGCACTTTCTGTTTTTGTCATATATCATTCTCCTTAAAATATCGTACCGCTTGCTGTTCTTCCAGCGACCAATTTCCCGTTTTTGTAATCTAAGTAACTTCCGTCAGAGAATACTGCGCGTCCGGTTTTTGTTTGTATCCCTCCTGTTAAGAGTTTGTCGGTTGCAATATTAATAGAATTTCCAAATATTTCAGTGGAACCATTATTCTTGAGTATGATCGAAGAATGACCGCTACCACCATATGTATACAAGCTCAATCCCTCAGATCCATCACTTGAACCTCTTACATATTCTACAATTCCGACTAATGTACCTTTGCTTCCATATATTTCAACATGACCATTGTTTATTCTGATAGCATATTGATCTTTAGGGTCATTTGAGTAATATCCGTTTACCCCTAATGTTCCGACAACTTTCCCACTTGCATTTTCGATAGCGCAATGCCCGTTTGTGTTGTTGTAACCACCAAGCGTCAGAGTTCCAGAATGTATCCAGTCACAGTTAATACCTACAGCGGAAAGTACATTAACTACTGCATTACCATTAGAATCCAACCCGGCGTTCCATGTCTTACCACCATCTGTAGACACTGCAAATGCATCACCAACCATTTTCCAGATAATGTTCGAATCTTCCAACCGTTCTTTGTTATGGAGATAAAATATAACTGATTTATCTTCTTTGATTTCTTCAGTCTTAAAAAATCCCATTCCCTGTGTCATTAAAGCCGTAAGAGACTGCACAGCTTCATCGTATTTGCCGATTTTTTTTTCTGTGATTGCCGAAGATTTTTGAATAGCTTTAGTCTCTGAATTTACATATTTACTACTGTTCCTTACTGAATTCTCAGCCGAACATTTCAACTGAGTAAATCCAAGAAAGTTAAATGTAATGTCTGTAAGAATTGTTCTATTCGTCTTTCCGGCACGATCAATCACATAGGCAAGATCCATAAACTCTGCCAAAGGATAAGATAAATGTTCACCGGAAAAATTCATAAATGTTAATCCTACAAGCTTTGCCCCCACTGTATTTACGAGAAGATTTTTATCTTCAATAAGCGAATTTTCTATTGCCAAAATGTACCCATCAGAGCCGTAAGTATATGTGTTCTCATTATCCGTTGTTTGCACGCCTGTAATCTTTATGCTTTCAACTCCGGTTGTTAACCCGATCTTCCACTGTGTTAAAAAGTGGAAATTATCAGCCAACTCAAATGTTCCATCATCGGCATTGTTTCCGCTTGCGTAGTAAGTAGTGGCATCGGAAAGAATATATCCGCTTGCCTCTTCCGTATCTACCGAATGAACGCCTAATGTACGTCCGTCTCTGAGACGGAATCCATTATGTTGCTTTGATATTAAGTGATAAGGATTTCTCTGTTTGCGTTCTACCGAACGATACATAATCCCGTAAGAATCATCCGTTAAAAGTTCTAATCCATTGTCAAAATAGCCACCGTCCATGTTGGAACCGCTTGTGTACAACTCTTTGTTCCAGTCAAGATCATCGTAAAAAAATTCATTAATATCATCGCCAAAACTTCCACCAGACATATCGGAATATGTCACATACTTTTCCGTGATGACATCTGTCTCAAATTGACCGCCGTCATAGTTTTGCCTTGGATCATCAAACCACCCACCATCAAGATCAGTCATTCCATCAAAAAGTGTCATGTCGTAATCTGTAATCTGTAAATGGTTGTCTGCATTCATCCATGCATTTCCACCAGCGATCATGGCTATTAATCCAACAACCTGTCTATGAGTGGTGTTTGTCGGTGCTTTTTTTACGGTTATATCTTCTCCGTTAAAATGCACTGTGTCTAACTGTACTCCGCACGTTCTGCAAGAATCTATCAATATTTCAGACAGTTTGAGGGGGTATTTTAAATGTGTCGTGTAATCACGATCAAGCTTATATGCATCATCGTAAGCAGAAAAGCTTACGGTATCTCCATAGCTTTCCGGATCAATAACAGTATATGTACCGCTTTTTATAGTCAGATCACCTATATCCGTGCTAATTGACTTATACAATGTTATCTTTGCACCGAGAAAGCTGTGAACTCTATATCTGTCATCTGCGTTATACAGTTTTACTGTAATTTTTCTGGACACAACATTACCGAGTGGCAAGCTTTGTGTACCAGCTCCATCAACAATGTTGTTGCCAGATATTAGAAATTCGGATCGGCCAAGATTTAGCACTGTGCCATCCAAGAAAGTAACCCTTGCAGATGGATACCAGTCACTACGTCCGTATATAGCTTTCTTATATGCATTGCTAATGTGTATCATAGTGGATTCACCCCGATTATGTTAAAACTAAGGGATTTGTACTTTTCTTCTCCCTCTTTTAATGTCCCGATATCTACACTTCCTTGTGTGACGTAAAACGGTGCTTCTCTCCATCTTCCGTAATACACGGAAAAATAATATAGTTGCACCTGTCTCTGATTTACAATCATCTGTAGCAGACTTGACATTTCTGATATACTTATGTCACTTCCCTCATAAGCGTAAGATTCTACCGTGAACATCGGTTCATTGCACATAACGCCACTCATTAATCGCTCTGTTCCCTCTGTAGAGGTAGTGGCAAAACTGAATTTGAATGTGTCTGGCTGATGAATAGTCCGACCATTAATCTTAATCACTTGCTGTGCCATTTTACCTACCTCCCGAGTTCGAATACATTCTGTCCATTGGACATCTGCATTTCTTTTGCTGTATTAATAAGCTGTTCAAGTACCGTTCTGCTGTCCAGATTTACCACAAGTTTTATCATTCCTGTACCTTTACCGCTTTCTTCACTTACGATTTTTCTTAACAGATTTTCCGGCATCTCCAAGTTGTTTCCCTTTGTCTGGTCACCAAGCACCGCTAAAAACGGATTTCCGGCCGGAATAACTGCCCCTTGTGCAAGATATGGAATTCTGGTGTAATTTGCGTGGGAAAGATTAATTCCCTTACCGCCGATACCTGGAACCCAATCCGGTACTTTAATGTGATTCAGTCCGTCTACCAAACCGTTAATTGCATTAATAATCGCTTGATTCAATCCATTAAATAGGGCGATAACCATATTTACAGGTGCTTTAAAAATTGAGTAGATTAAGTTAGCAGCTCCACGGAGTATGTTTAGTATTCCTTTTAGTGCCATATTTACATTCCCTGAAAATACTCCTTTTAAAAATGTGACAAACCCAGAGCATATCTGCTTAATGCTGTTAAAAATCCCTTTAAAGCTGTTAAGAAAAACTTCCACTACATCTCCCAATACTCCGAATTGAGCGTGCCAGTCAGTGGCAAATACTCCTTTTATCCAGTCTATAAGCTTTGACATTACAGCTTTAAGCTGATCCCAGTGAGTAATAATTAATACAATAGCCGCAACAGCTAATGCAATAGCTATCGGTATTATATGTGAAGCCGTCGCAAATTTTCCGAAAGCAGTAACGATTACAGAAATTGCTCCTGATAATCCCCCGGCACCAGTGAATGCCTCTATAAGTTTCATAATAGTACCTCTTATTCCAAGTACAAGCGGTGATATCTTCGATGATGCAAACGCTCCAAGCAGTGCAGCTCCAATGGCATCAACAATCCACTGATGTTCTCCAAGAAAATCAAATACACTCGCAAGCACATTAAGCAATGTTGGAAGACCAGTCTCTATCAACCATGTCAGCATCGGCAATATTGCATTCACATACAACCTTTCTAAGAAACTTCCAATAGCTTCTATCAGCGGTGACATAGATTCAAACAGATTCTTAATCGAATCAAGTAACGGGTAAAAGTTTAATGATCCCGCCCACTGAGCCGTATCCCACACAAGACGATTGATGATATCAAGTACCTTTTGGAAAGCATCTGCTATAGCCTGTATAATGGCCGTTCCTACGGCGTTTTTGTTCCAAGCTATATCTAATTGCCTTGCGATATTTCCGATCGTTGTAAGCAGTCCCTGTGCGATCTGTAACATGGTAGACAGTATCTGTGTGCCTGTACCATTCGTCCAGACTTCCAACATACTACTGCCGACACTCTTTGCCAGTGCTCCAAGTTCCGATAATGCATACTTAGCAGCATCAATTGTGTTTTTCCCCTCACGTTCCCACGCTTCTTTAAATGGTTGGAATATCTGCCCCAGTACATCCTTGATTTTTTCAAAAATCGGCGGTGCATCTATTGGAACTTCTTCAAACATTTTGCTGATCGGTGTTCCGTTTACATCGGATCCAGACGGTGTTGTGTCGGTATCCTTATTTGTCGTATACCGATTAATTTCATCCAATGGTGACAGGTAGTCTTTTGCTGCTTTTGTTGCTTTTTTCGTAGACTTGGCGGTCTTGTCCAGACTGGCAGCATAATCTTTTTGTACTGCCAACGCCTTTGTGTATGTTTTATTCCCGGCAAGGTAACCGAAAAACATTCCTACATAGGTTATGGCTGTGCTGATAAGGTCAATGAATCGCGACAGAATCGGTGTGATAACGGTTAGTATCGGACTGAAAGCTGTAGCAAATGCATTTTGCAATCTTATAAGACTCCCCCACAAAGTAGATATGTTTGCATTTGTGGCTTTGGAGTATTGAGCAAGATTATTAAATCCACCTATTATTCCTTGTGTAAGAGCACTAAGAATTCGAAAAGCACCGCTAAACAATAGCGACATCGTAAGCATTCTTCCAATACTCATTCTTGCTGATCCGGCTGATTTACTAGCGCCTTTGAATGACCTACTCAGTTTTGAATTGGAATTTGCAGTTTTGTTATTAGCACTGTTTACTCCAAAAAGTTTTTCTTTCAAGGAAACCAAACCAGTACCGTAACTTGCAAGTTTGCTTTTAATGCCAGAATACGATGTGTTTAATCGGTTCTGCATATCTGCAAGTCTTCTTTCCGCAACAGCAAGTTTTTCAATTTCGGCTTGTGGAGCTTCTACACTCTTGATTTCTTTAAATGCTTTTCCGCTTTTCTCCAAATCATCTAATTTCTTTTTAGCATTTCCAATTGAATTTGCCCATTCATCTACAGAACGTTGTTGATTTCTGTATATATTAGAATTGATATCTCCGCCATTAGAAACAAACCACTCTTGAGCCTTTATGAGTTGATTCATTTTTTCCGTAGTCGTTTCTATCTCGTCCTGTATTTTCTTATATTCTTCGGTTGGGATACGTTGATTTGCATAGGATGCTACCTTTTGCCGTAACGATTCTACCTTTTGTTCTTGTGCGCTGTATTCGTTATTCAGTTTTGCAAAAGCATCTATTTGCTTGTTGATGGCGTTTTTTGCAGACGCTCCCAAATTATTCACCCTGTCTGCTGCTCTTCGCAATCCGGCTTCAATTTCTTGCGAACCCGCCTTTATACCATCAGTTCTGATTTTTGTGTTAATAACAATACTTCCATCTTCTGTCATGTATTGTCCTTTCTACCGCTAAATATTTGCGGTCAGCGGGTATCTCCACATGATACCCGGTTAATTATTTACGAGTCCGAATACTCTTCTTAATTCTTCTTTTTCTTCTTCGCTTCGCTCTGGTGTCGCTTTAAGGTCAACAAGTTCTTTGTTGCTAGAATAGAATTCTTTTTCCCAACTATCCAATTTCTTCCCTTTCGAGACTTTTTCACGAATGTTAGTTATTGTGCTGAATATAGATTCTCCAATCTCCATGAAAAGTCCCATGAACGTCCACCAATGCAAGTACTCTTTCTCACGAATATCCTTATGTGCCACTTTATTAATGGCCGGAATCAGAATCTTTGCATCTTTTTTCCAATCCATAAGTTGCGGTTTTTTCTTATCTCCCTTAAATCCGCAGTCGATAAACTCTTTTGCTGTCTTTAAAGCTTCTTCCCAGTCTTCTATCGGAAGATTATCAAAGTCTTCGTAGAATATAGCCAGAATCGTTGTGTATATCTCCAAGTTTTTTTCTTCCTCTGACATTCCGGCTACTATATCGGGATCATTAATAGCACAAAGAATATCTAACACGGCTCTGTAATCTGAGCGTATTCGATATTCTTTGCCGTTTACGTTAACGGATTTCGGAAGTTTCCAGATATCCATTAGTTGTGGTACTTGGCCACATACTTATTTACACGGCGCTGTACCTTTGTTACGTTTGTGTTCAGTTTTGTTTCAATGACTTTTGCAACACTGTCAATTACAATTTCGAGGAAGATTCTTCCATCATCCATTGGCGAAAACGGTCCGAGAACCTGGAAAAACGCTTTTTCTGCATCTCCATTAATCAGATAAGACATTTTCTCTGCAATTTCCTTTTCTGCTTTTCTGGCAGCTTCAATGCTGTCATCTTCCGGCATCTTGTAATTTTTCCAAAATCGAACGACTTCTTCGTATCTGTCAACAATGTTAGTGTCAGTCGGTGCGAACACTATATTTCCAATAGTTTCACCAAACTGGTTTTTGATCGGAATTTTGACTCGGCCATCATTTATCTTAATAACCAGTTCGCTATCATTTCTTTTTTTTGGTAACTTGTTGCTCATATTATTCCTCCTGTTAATAAAGCGTTACAGTACTTCTTTTCCTGTAGAAAGACTATGTGGGATTGTTCCGGCTGTAAATTCTGGATTGCCAGAAGCAAGCGAAGTAGCACTTACATATCCCTCTGTTCTCTTGCCGTCAGAAGATACTTTAAACGGAATGTTTACACCAGATGTATCGCCACCATAAGACTGAGGTTTTACCATAACCTCTTCGACATATGCAAGATGGTTTTCCGCACTTGTATCTTCCACAAGGACTTCCAACATAAGTGTTTTGCAGTCCGCTCCTTTCAATCGTTTCATAGCAATATCCCTAATCTTCGGATACAGCTTTTTGTCTGGGTTCGCATAGTATGTATCTGCATCCATAGACGGTTCATATCCATTATCTGTTGTTTTTGTCTGACCAAGAATGTTCTTCTTTGTCTCTGTATCCGGGTTCAGATCAACCGACATATCGTCGATGTCATCACCAAGGATTTCCCACGTAGCACTTGCTACTGCCTGTTTGAAACTATAGTCCAGATAATGTGCAAGTGCTTCTCTACTAAGATTTCCCATATTATAGTCCTTTCTACCGTTAACTTTTTACGGTCAGCGAACATCTCCAATTGATGTCCGGTTAATTAGTTCTTATGAATACATTTCTGTATTTAAGAGACATACTAATCACCCAATCTTGCACATTGTTTTCGTAAGTTTTGTCAAGGTATGATGGTGTGATTCTTGTAATCTCTTCTATTTTTCGTTCTTCTGTAAGTGTTGGGTAAGATGTAAGCCTATGCTTTTCGCCATCAATCACGACTGTTTGTCGTTCCAGCCATTTACCTATACTATCAAGAAATTCCTTTATATCCGCTTTCATATTCGGAGAATCACGGGATGTCCTGTACACGATATAGAACGGGTAGTTGCAAAGCTGATTCACCTTGCCTGTTACCGATTTTTTCTCCTGTGCTATCACTGCACCAGATACCGGGTAGAATGCCATTCCGTCATCTTCTTTGAGCGTGGAAAATTTAAACACTTCTCCGGTTTCCAATCCCGGATACTCATTCAGCAAATCTTTAAGTGCATTTGTTACAATGTCGTATCCGTCAACATCGTATTTCACTGTTTTTTTACTATCCACCGCCTGCACGTTTCTTCACTCCTTTTACCCATGTATCACCAAATTCATCTTTAGCAGAATCAAACCAATGGTCTGTTGCAAAAGGGTTTGGCTCCTTTGAGAACTGGATATCACGGTCTGTCACTACTTTTTTTGCTTTTGGCCTTGCCCACGGTGAACCAGTTTCCTGGTCTACCATAACTTTCCCCATGTATAAAAATCTTGCGTAAGGACCATATCCGGCATAAACCTTTCCACTACCTTTCAAGGCTTCGTTCTGCGTATTAGTTGTATTAATCAGCATCCCGTCTCTTTGTGGAATATACTTTTTTGTGCCTGTCCATACCTGTTCATCTAACCAAAGTTGAGCATCTTGGAATTGCTTTTCGAATCGGTCAAGATTCACATTCACTTTGATGTCAGCTTCAACTATCGAGATGTTCGGAAAATGGAACATTCTGCTACGTGCCATTTACTTTCCCCCTATCTCAAAATGTGGGATAAGTGTGTATGTTCCGACATTGGTGATTAAGAATACATTGTCGTGATTTTTGTTCATATAATCATAAAAGCCACCGTCTCTTCGGCTCTGATAGTCTTCGTCTGCTATCATCTTTTCATCATGTTCGCCCTCAATGAAAAAGTCACCGCTTGCAAATGTGACGGTATGTCCAAGCGTATCGTTAATTTGTTTCGCCCATTTTTTAGGCTCAAGATACTTTTTGCCAGCTACTACTTTTTCATCGGATGCCATGCGATACAAAACATGGAGCGTTGCCGTGTCAGCCGTATCAAGTCCTGTCTTTTCGATGTTTGCGGATTTATCAACAATGAGTTGAACACCTTTAATTACGGTCGGATACCAAAATATTTCGTCCTTTTGATTCACATATTTGTTGAATACAGTTATGGTTTTGTCATACATTGGTATCACCTCTCGTTAATAAAACTTCTTACCGCATTTTTCGCACTTCCATATGTGCCTTGTTTCTTTTATCCCGTTTCCGATATCTTCCAGATACGTTCCGGCATGGATTTTCTTTTTATGTTTGCAAAATAATCTTTTAATAATTCCCATTGTTCAAATCCCTCTATATAACAAGTACACTCCGTTATCATCGGTAACGTTAAAAAGATAACTAACCGCTGCTTCGAGAAGCAGTTTTTTCTCTTCTTGCACATTGGTAGCTGCTACAGTATACCGATTGTTCTGACTATTCCCATTAGCGTAAGATATGCTTTCGTTCCCCGAAGAAACAGAAGAGACGGCCTTGTTTACGACCGTCCCATCTTCTCTCTGTATGGTTCCTATGGCATCCATAGAAGCTTTTTTAGCTTGCTCTATCTTATACATTACCTCAGCTACTGCACATACAGCTTTTTGAACTTTTGTTTCTGCTCGCTCATTTTCTGGAAGTCCATCGACAAGACGATTCATCGTGTAGTTGTCTACGCAGTCACTGGCTCGCTCTACATATTCACGAAATTCGCTTTCTGGAATTGTTTTTCCAAAAAATTTTTTTGTATAAAACTTATAATCTGTGTACGCCATAGTGTTTCACCTAATTTTCCTGTTTACTAGAATTTGATCTGGCTTTAGTTTTTCCAACTGAAATTTCTTTATATTTTTGTGGATTGTTTTCCATCAACTGAGCACTCGTTTCATGCTCAGTTGATAAGATTCTTCCTGTTTCCAAGTCTTCAAACCGTCTCATGCTTACTCACCTTTCTTATTTTTAAAGATAAGGTCAGGCATTACAGATTTTGTTCCGTAATGGTAGAAGAGTTCGATGCCATATGCTTCTGAAAGAGGAATCTTCTCAGCACTGTATGGTGTGGATTTAACAGGCTGCGCGATAGCTCCATCCACCATCACGATCACATCAACGTCTGTCGGCATGTGCACGCATGAAAATGTTTTTACGCCATGATAAGCGTAGAACTCTTCGTCAGCCACGCCAACACCCGGCACTGTAACTTTGTCCAGATATGTGCGGATTTTTCCGTAGAATTTTGGTGTACAGATCATGTTCATCATAGAACGAGGTACTCCGTCCACATACTCATTCTTAGTTGTTTCGCACTGCTGAATCATTGTTTCAGCCTGTTCCTCAATAGCTGTAATACCTGTCAAATCAACTTCTGTCGCATCTGTTCCGGCAACTTTGAAGAACTCAGTGTCGAGTTCTGCAATCATTCTAAGTGCATGGTTTGCTGTTCTTTTTGCGATAAGTCCCTCTACTCCGAGAAGAGATACGTCTTTCTGTTCAACCTCTTCTACAATTTCCTTATCTACATTAATCGGAATCGTAACTGGCTTTCCTTTTACTCCATCACCTTTAGCTGCACCTCTGGCAGTTCCGTAATTCTTAGATGTCGCATTTGCAAATCTTTTTGCTTCTACGGTTCCAGCTGACGGATCACCGGAAAGTTCGGTATTCTTCATTTTCCCAGAAATAGTGTTCTTCTGGACGTTTTCAATGACCTTTCCGTACTCTTCTGCAAGAAGCATTTTTCCGGTTGGGTCAAGTAACATGTTTAACGATGTAATTCTTGTTTCTGCCATTTTTGTTCTCCTTTAATTCTTTAAGGTCAACGACTATCCTCTATCGATAGCCGGTTTACAGTATGGTTTTACCAAACAGTTCCAGGAACAAACGGCTCTGCTTTCTGTTCACTTCCACCTTTTTCTGTAGGTGTCGTAAATACCGGTGGTGTCTTACCATCCGTCACAAAAGCATCTTTCTGAGATTCTTTCAGTTCTTTCATGTAATCATCAAGGCCGAGAATCTTTTCGCCCTCACGTTTCAAACCCTTGTCTTTAATCATGTTAATGATTCCTGTTTTGGCAAAATCAGAACTGAATTTCTCGCCCGCAAGAGCCTTTGTCAGAACGTCATTGAAGTCTCTTTCTTCAATCTTCTGGTTGTACTCTTTTTCGCTGGCTTCAAGCTTGTCTTTCCATTCTTTTTCTGCGTTCTCGGCTTTCGTCTTCCACTCATCACGTTCTCTTGTAATCGCATCGAAGTCTTTTCCCTCGAACCCGTCCAAAGTCTCTTTCGCTGTTTCATACTGTGTTTTAAAGTTGTCACGTTCCTGTGTCAGAGTTTCTACTTTTCGTGTCTGCTTATCATAGTCAGATACGCTTTTGTAATTCTCTTTCACTGCATCTTCGATTGTCTTTTTCTGCTCATCTGTAATTTCAAGACCAGCATCCTTGATAATCTGAATAATATTTTTCATGTTGCATATCCTCCTCAACGTCTCTTATTAACCGCTTCGTCTGCGGTAGGGATTCAGACAGATGAACCTCTGTCGGGGTAATCGGGACACACGGAATCGAACCGTGGACATAAGTCTTTTTTTAAAAGAGATGATTGTGACTTTTGTTCTACCATTGAACTATATCCCGTTAGTGGTTGGTGTAAGTGTTCCCTCTATACAGTTCCAACCACTGTTACGGCTATTTGACGGTCAATCTGCATATTGTTCCGTAACTAACTCTATACAGAAAAAGGATAGCCGGACATGAATCCAAGCACCATACTGTGCACTATCCTTTGCGGAATAAAAATTTATCATTTTATATTTTTAGGAGGTAACATAAGATGACGGTTCCCCAAGTCCGCAACCTTAGGGGAAAGCCTAACGAGCGTTTGACCGCCCTTTAATCAGCATTCCGCTATTAGGCTTTATTGAAAGGATGTGTATCAAGCAAGAAAAGAAAATGTCCTATGTGATTCACCGTATATATCGTAACATTAATATATATAGTACTCCGTACCCATGTTTTTACATTTCCGCAAGCTTCTTGATTTGTCTTTGAATCTCTTTCCGTTCTTCTGCAAAATCTGAATCCATCACCATAGAGGAAAGCATGTCGTACACTTCTACCATGAGTTTCCCGACACTTTCCATCAGTTTGTCTCTGTGTGCTTGATCTCCGTTCTGTTGATACATCTCTTTCGCCATAATATACTGGTCATATAGTGCATCAATGTTTTTATCGTACTTTCCGTTACTGTACTTCTTGATAAGGTTTTCCGATGCATCTGCAATCATTCCCGGTACGCTTTCACATTCCAAAGATTTCATGTTGCACAATGTAGATGTAATCATGTACATTGCCTGTAAGTTAGACATATTTAAGTCTTTCTTTGCAGATGCTTTTTCCCGTTCAAGCTGTTCTTCCAAAATCTTTTTGATTTCGCTCATTTATTACACCTCGATTCCTTTCATTTTCTTTTTGTATTTGTCGTGAATCTCCGATTGAATTTCTGTGATGTATACCATGTCGTATCCGGTAGATATGAAGTCGTTAATCATACATTCTACAGTTTTTAATTCTTCGCTTACATCCGCTACCAAACATTCCACGAACATAGCATCAGACACATGACCGTTTTCTCTTAGCGTGTGTGCGTACTGTTCGTACACTTCCTTGGTTTCAGATTCCCAATTGTGATACTCAACAAATCCATCTTCTACGGCTTTCTGCTTTGTGCTTTTCCCAACGCTTAACCGTTTGGCCGTTCGCCACGCATCCGGGATAACATTCACTTTTCCCTTAAATGCATCATCAATAAGCTGATTGTGATGGCTTATAAAATATCGGCACACTTTCCTACGTTCCAAGCTTTCCGCAATGTGCTGGTACTCATGCATCCGCTTAAAGCCTTTTAAGCCAAGGAAATCAAAGTAGTCCGCAAACTGTCCGTGCATCATGACTGCTCCGATAAACCGTTCATTGATTTCGGCAAAAATTTCTTTCGGAGTTTTAACATCTAGGTTGCTTTTAAAATCAATCATAGAAACTCACCCCTTTTCTATGAGAGCTTTTTAATGATGATATTCGCATCCTTAACCAATGTTTCGACTGTGCCAACGTTGCCAACCGATATAGTGACGCTACTTCCGGCCGGAACTGCAATCAATGTAGCTGCACCGACATTCTGATACACATTTGCCGTTGCTACTGTATAGTCCATTTCCGTACCGGCAATCGGTTCTCCATTCTGTTTAATAGATAACGCTACTGCGCCTGTTGCTGATAACGTTACATTTGCGTTAAACTCAACTTCGACCGCCATTGGCAGATTCCCACGGTTTGTGATTTCAAAAAGTCCACTGCCGTTGTCATGTGCAAGCCACCCTGTGTTACAAGCGCATCTACGGCTTTTCACTCTTGTTTCTGTAAATAATACATTCTGATTTGTTTCTACTGTCTGAGCATTTTTAGCAATAGAATTTAACATATTTTTTCTCCTTTCTTAAAAAAAGAGAGCAAGCGCATGCCTACTCTCTTTGATCTTCGCAAGACTACTTTTTCGTAGATATGGATTCTTCCAACATGCTTATGATTTTGTTTTGGTTTTCAATTATTTTCAAAAAGTACTTACTGTCTTGTTCGTGCAAGTGTTTTTCGATGTCAGAATTACTCGCCTGTGATAGATCAGTGTTAAAATTAGCTATCTGCAAAGCAACTCCGTACACTGTCAGAAAGTCAAGTAGTGATAAATCATTCACTTACATCACATTCCCACTTGCACAGCAACCATTACCAAATGCGTTATACGCAAAGTATGGACTGCAAGACATATAAGCCGGTTTTGGTGTCGGTCTCACTGCATCAATAATGTTATTGGTCTGTGATACCTGTGAGATCTGCCAATATGCTGTCTGCAAATCTCTGTCACGATCAGCGAGCTTATCTCTCAAGTTCTGAATCGTGTTATCCTGGATTAACTGGCGTGTAGCCTGTCCATCTGCTAAGATGCTTTCTTTGATGTCACAGCAGCACTGCGCCATCTGTGCCTGAATGTTCTGCGCCTGTAATGACGCATCATATCTACTCTGTAAGATCTCTTTCTGTGTGTTACAGCAACACTGCGCCTGCTGAGCCTGTAAGTTCTGTAAGCCGAGCTGTGTGGTATAGCGGTTCTCTAACACGTCTCTCTGTGTCTCACAAGCTGTGTTAGATACGTTCTGGTTTGTGTTAAAGATATCTCTTTTCACGAATTCGTCAGAGACAAAAGCGTTCTGTGCTCCGTTGTTGTTTCCCCATCCGTTACCGCAAAACAGGAAAGCAAGAATGATGATCCAGAACCATCCACCGTCACCCCACATGTTTCCATCGTTGTTTCTTGTGACTGCTGCTACATCGGCAGCACTAAGTGTGTTTAATCCCTCGTTCATGTTGGTTCTCCTTTTCTTTTATTTATCAAGACGTGTGCACTCCGTCCGGATATCACTTTATTTTATTAATAATGTCGTTTGGATTCATGCCATTTTTCTGGCACATCTCCATAAATACATCTTTCGGGTTTCTTCCTTGGCACATTTCCATAGCCTTTTTAATGTTCGGGTTGCTCTGCGCCATATTCTGTAGCATTGCTCCGGGATTCTGTGTATTTTGCATCATCCCCATCATTCTTTGAATCATTCCGAACGGACTGTTTCCACCCGGCATACCGCCCATCATTCCCATTAACGGATTACTCATGCGTCAGCTCCCCTTTCTGTTCTTCCGGCTGAGGTTTCAATGTATCCAGTAATTTGTTGAATTCTTCTCTTGTCACGTACTTAGCGTCCATGTTTTCCGCTACAGGTTGTGGATTGTTTGCCTGTACCTCATGGAATTCAAAAGCTTTAAACGTAACACTTCCCACACCGTCAACAGATTTAACATAGAAATACGGTGCATTGTTATCCATCATCCAAGCCGTAGTTCCCGGCTGTACGATCTGATTCCTTGCCCCGTCAATTCCGGTTACCTGTATCCAGTTCACGTTCGGCTGTGGCTGTGTCTTGTATTGCTGCTGAGCCTGTGATAAGTTGTCTATCCGTTGTCGTAATGCCATCTGGTCTTGCATATAAGCATCCTGTGGCATGTACGGTGTATATGACATATATGGGTTCATACTCATACCTCCTGTAAATTAGCATTTGTTGTTCTCTATGCTTTCATTTTACGCACAAAAAAGAGACCTTAACAGTTCGTTAAAGTCTCTAAAAAGTATCACTTATTATTTAGCGCGTTTTGAATTTTTAATATGTTCCGCAATGACACTACCGCACCCACGGCAGTACATTTTACCATCTTTTTCTTTTGCACACATGCAATTATGGACTTCACCACATTTTTCTTCGTTTACTTCTACATAATCTTTCATATTTTTCTATGTCCTTTCTTACAGTACTCCCAGTTCTTCAAACACTTTCATAATTTTAGGAAACTGAATAGCAAACCAGTCAACGATTGTTTCTTCATGTCCGAACTGTTTATAATGTTCAAAGTTTGCCTGTAATCCACTTTCAGCAAGAAAAGCATGTATGATTTCATGTCTTAACTGTTTTTTCATAAGTTTTTCAAAATCGCCAACTTCGCTTACATTATTATTTCTGACTTTTATTATGTGCGCTGTATAGTCGCAAAAGCCGTCAATCGTTTCGTCTTCAAATGTTTCTCTAATTATTTCGTATTCTGTTCCAAGAATATTTACTTTTTGCATTTACTTCTCCACTAACTCAAATCTATACTTCTGCTTCACATCCGGGTATTTCTTCCTGTCTACTTTGCTAACAAACATTCCGTAAGGTCTGCACCACACGCCATTAGAGCATTCGTAAACTACCTTGAACTGCCCCGGAATTTCGCTATCCTGTGCAATATACAGAACTTTCACTGTTTTGCCCTTGAAGTGCCTGTACACCTGTCCAGGTTCAACTTTTCTATTGCTCACTGTCGGCGGTTCATTATTGAAATACTTCTCGCATTCTGCCAAATCGCAATTTTCTTGCATGAGTGGATGTTTTTCATCCAACTTCTTAATCTCTGCTTTATGTACGTGAATGTGTTGTCCTACAAGCGGAAATCCACAGCCGTAAAGCATTTTCGCCTTAATGTGGTGTGGTTCAAGTCTTCCTGTCGGGTCTATGAGATATCCACTTATTTTAAAAATCTTAGGTATCATAGAATCACCTCTCCAATCTTATAATTGTGTGAAATTCTTTTTCAGATAAGGCACTTTCAGTCACGAGCCAAAGGCTATCGTCAGCAATATTCCTAGAAGCATATACTTTGAATAAAAGTCCAGAAACAATAACATTTTGGCATTTATTTGTCATTGACAAACCATCAAGACTTTTTTTAGGGACAGCAAACGACAGCGTATATGTACTTTCTGCACCGGTTAAGAGCTTTTGATAATCCATGTGCTCAGAAATAATTGTTTCCCCAGTTTCATAAAATTTAATATTCCACCCAATACGGTTTTTGAGATCAATCATTTCATCTGCCGTAATGTTCGGCATTTCATCGACTACCGTTTCCTCTGCCGGATACATTTCCCAATCCTCAGCAAGCATATCTTCTTGTGTTGGTGTCCAGTTTGGCTGAAAGACTCCTTTTCGCGTATAACCCATAATGCAGTCCGAAAAACATTCTTCTTCTGGTAGAATTGCAAGAAACGTTTTTGTTGTTAAACCTTTGTTTTTTCCAATAAAAATAAACTGTTTTCTCCCATTAAAAAAGTTTTCTTTCCATACATTGCGTGTAACTTTTTTTCCCTTTTTCATGCATTTTATGGCTTCTCCGAAGTTCATGCCTATACCACCCTTTCAATCTTATCATTCACTCTTCTACTCAATCTCTTGACCGTAGACACACTCACATTCATTTCTTCCGCACAGTCCTCTAAAGGCATAGCTTTAGCACGGAGCCGGAACAGTTTTAATTCATCCGATGTAAAGTTGCATTCTAACTCAAAATAGTCAAGTTCTGGTCGTGTAAAAGAGTATATTTTCATAATTCCTTTGGTTTCTTGTCCGTCATAGCATTTACAAGCTCTTCCCGAGTTTTTTTTAAACCCTCAATGTTATTTCCTGTGATTTTGTTTTCGATCAAATTAAACATACTTCTCATTAATAGATTCATATCATCCCTCGTATTCCTTATGTTCTTATAATCGTTATCAAGTTTCTGATTAATCCCTGTGATAGATGTTTCGATGTTCGTTATTCGCTTTTCAATCTGCTCTATACGGTTGTCCTGTTTTTCTTTTGGTGCTTTCCATGATTTGTACCACCCGGAAAGAACCGCAACAGCACCGCCGACAACAGATATAGCACCGCATATAGCAAGTATCTGTGTTATTAGTTCCATGTGTTACGCTCCATAATTCAATCCGATTCCGGCTTGCCTGTATATCTCTTTTCGCATTCTCTCTTTCAGTTCCTCTACATCAATAGTGACTGTAGTGTTTTCTGCGACCTTTACATTTCTGTAATCATGAGCCTTTAATACAGGTGATGCCATATCTTCAATAATCGGTGAGATATTAGGCGTAAGATACGCTTCTTTCTCCAACCGCTTATTCTTGCACTTGTCCTTAAATGGACACTCTCTGCACATTTTTGCCATTCTTGTCAATCCACTCATTTTACATCACCTTTCGCATTAAGATATCTTTGTGCTGCTTTTGCTGATTTCACAGCCTGTGACCTATCCCACTGTGCTACCCGTAGACGTTCCGAATATTCTTTAAGTCCATTTTCTTTGCAGAACTCACGGTATTGCTTATTCTGCCGTCTGAGTACCGCTGATTTGCGGTCATACATCTGTTGCAATTCGAATTTAAGCTTATCATCTCCGCTTGCATCTATAGCAGTCTGCAAATTCTGAATCTCTCTCTTGCTGTTGCGAATGCGTCTTTCCATAAGCCGTTGCTTTTTTGCACGCTCTTCCGCTTTGATATTGTCTTCGCTCGACAGGTTGATATCTGCATACGGATTGTTTTCGCCGTCACCGGATCCGAAAGAGTGTCGGCAGTTCACGCCACACAACCCTGTCACCGTTCCGTAGCCTGTTGATGTTCGGAAGTCTGGGAACCTCTTGTCTTTGCCCGTCCGGGAATAGAATTTTCCTTGCCACCAAAAGTGGTTCGTTGGATTGTTGCCACCATCACCAATTCGTGCTCCTACATGAGCAGATACCAAGATGGTATCCCATTCCAATTCTTCCATTTGTTTTAGTGCAATTGCTCCGGCACACTGGCTTATCCCTGTGCGGACAGTCATCATTGTGGCTGATTCAATGCTCATTTCTCTACCAGACGGATACGATACTTTAACGCCTTGCTTTATTATCCTGTCAACAGCATTTCTGACGGCTTGCGTATATGATACTGCACCGCTTGATGCCATGCGGTAAGCATTGTCGACCTCTTTCAGAAACAGCTTCTGTGCTTCATCTGCCGTTGTTCGTGTAAGGTTTCTCCATTCTCCGCACGTAGCGTTATAATCTCTTTCCAGTATTCTGAGCAATGCCGGAGATTGCAATAAGGGCGTAGGTGATAGTCCTACCGCCCTATATATCGCATCGTCTCTTTCGATAGCTTTTATACCGGCTTCTTCAAATGCGCTTTTAAGCTCTCTCTCTTGCTTTTTTGTTTTGTCAGCAATCTCTTTTTGTATGTCTTCCAGTAAGTATCCAGATTCTTGCAACACCTGTATCTGCCACCTGTCCGTAGCCGTAAGGAGATAATCTTCTCCACGACCTATACGCACCATTATACGCTCAACGATCATGTCCATGATGTTCTTGTGCATGTCCGATGTTATCTTTTCAGCTCCCTCTGTCACATGGAAGAGATATTCCGGCGTAAGCATTACTTATCCTTTCCACCTGGAATTATTGCAACCAAAAGAAGAAAAGCGCAAATAACAATGATATTAATAGTACTTGTTGCCATGCTTATTCCTCCTTTCCAATCTGCTTAATAATCTGATTAACGTATGTACTCAGTCCGGCTATTATGATACCTTGTACTACAGACGTGAACAGTGCCATAAAAACATTTTTCATGCTGTCTAAATCGCAAGTTGCCGTTACATACATTCCGCAAATAATAATTCCAATACCTCCGAGAGAAAGTGGAATATCTTTATCCTTAATCCTCTTCGAACCTTTCATCCATTTCCCGAGAAAATACAAGGCAAAAGAAACCACCATTAACTCCGGCTTTACATAACTAATAATTTGTTCCATTTTCAGCCCTCCTTTATATGTACGATACCCTATTTGACACAGTGCCGTGTACCCTTACTTTTTACATAAACTACCGCCTGTTTTTTGCTGGAGGTAGTTTATGTAAAATCATATTTATTTTTCTAACTCCGCTTTGATTGCTTCGAGGTCATCGATTGTCAACGCCGGATAATCTGCCGCAATGTCCTCAATGTTTTCTCCATTTTTGATTCGGATTCTAAATGCTCTTACCATGATTTTCATTTTTAAATTGTTTAAAGTTTTCATTATTCTTGTCCTCCTATAATATCTGCCATCATCAGTATAATATCGTCTGATGTGGACTTTAGCTCGTCTGTTGTTGTTTCTAGTTTGTCAATCCTTTCTTCGGGCGTTGGCTCTGGCGTGGGATAGACTGGATCTTCCACAAGCGTCCACACCTGTTTAATCGCATTTTCCTCTTCCGTCCAACTGGATTCCCAGTGTTTTCCCTCTGTTACCTCTGTAGGCATGTCTGTGTATACCACAGGCTTATAGCCTATCTGCTCTAACTCTTCCGGCAATGGATTGTTGATAGTTTTGCCATCAAGCACAATCGTTTTGGGTGCGCTCCGAAGAAATCCATTTTGTAATTTTGCGTGCATTTTTAATCACCTTCTTCGTATTTTTATATAATCGCCATCAAAACAAGCTACACCAATATCACCGTGGGAAAACTTATTATTATAACCACATCCGACATACAGTGTCCCGTCTGATGGAATAACAATATCAATACTTCCAGATGTATCCGGTGTATATTCGTCCCCTACAATTGGACTATACAATTTATACGTTCCACCGCATCTGCGCATATCATAGATATACTTGTTCTGTGTCCTAACATTACTCCATTCAATATAATACTTTTCTCCTTGCTTCACGTCGAATACGATAGCCGGGCACCGCTTGCCGTACCATTCTCCAGTATCGGTTAGGTAAGCTTCATAGAGCCATTCGCTTGCTTCTTCTTGTGTATTATTAAGCAACCTACGCCTTAAGCTGTGCTGTGCTGTGCTGTGCTGTCAGCATTTTAGCATTGTTCATTTTTGTTGTAACCTCCTATTTACGCTTTCTTAGTCAATCCACATACCCAAAAAGTATATTCAGTTGGTGTTCCGCTACTTGTAGACGGGACTTTAAATATAATTGAATCATCATCACTGTACGTGGAAGAATCCACTAAATACCTGCTACTACTTGCTGTATGATAGATAGACCCATTGTTATCTCTCTCGATATATGATGGATAAAGAATAACTCCGTTTCCAGTACTGAATATAGCTTCTAACACATCTCCCTCATTCCGAATTTCAATGTAAACGCCACTTCCTGAAAACCGAGATAATATGTTTTTCCCCATATATGCATACCAGTTTGACAAAGATGAATTTGCTTTTGGATAAACTCCGAAAGAAAATCTCTTGTATTTTTTTAGTTCTCCCCACGTCACGCCAGTATCAATGTTTTTTTCTACATTACCTTGTGGCAATGTGTATTCATATAGTTTTTCTTTCACCAGATACTCCATCTCTTCTACCTCCTGTGCTTGCATCATCATTCTCCGGCGGTTCATAATTCCACCGCCCAACTTGACAGGAGCGAATCAGCTAGATTACAATTGCTCTGACTGACTGACTGACTGACTGACAAGATTTTGTGTTAATTTAAGATTCATGTCAATTACCTCCCGTAGATTTCTGCTTCAATACTTTTAACATATCCTATATTAATTACTTTAATTTCTGGTACGTCTTCTTTTGTCACTGCAAAGCCTGGGTGGAAAGCACCCCATGACGTTAATGTCCCTGGCGAATAAGTGCCACCGTACGGAATATAAAAACATCTCCAAAAACCAGCTACATTTTTTATAAAAACTTCCATTGGAAAATTTCCACGTAATTCTCCAATGGTTTTGTTTTTTCCAATAGAAATACCATTGTACGAAGCAACCTGTCTTTCGCATTTGTAGATTCTCATGTATATTTCATTTACAGAAAATGGGTTCCCATCATTATCAGTAGTTATGCTAATTTCATTGTTTGAATTAACATCACTGGGTGGTAGTGTTTTTAATAGTTTCCATTCTTTTCCCATTTCTGCCACCTCACTTCCTAGTGTTCTCCGTCTTTCCATCAGCTCACGCTCCAATTCTGGCTAGTCAACAGCCCCTCTAATATAGACACCTCATATACCTTGTTCGCATCGACCGAAAAGCTACCGATATTAACTCCGGTCGGATGCACTACTCGTGTAGCTGTTGCACCGGATTTAAAGATGAAATGCACCTCTCCTGTACCCTCGCCAAGCGTGTAAGTAATACTTTCCATCTCTGGGAATACATAGAGCTTGTTAGGTTCGAGCGTGACTGTGGTGTCTGTGGACAGCTTTTCGATACGCTCTATACCACCTGTCTCGATTGTTATCGCAAGTGCTTCTGAACCATCGTAAGTGTGAGTTTGACCACCATAGGTGATGGTTAAGGCGTTGGGATTCGGGAGGGAGGTTGGCACTGTTGGAATTGTTGGCTTTCCTGTTAAGTCTTCGTAGTTGCCAGAGAAATCGCTTTTGCTGTTCCACGACCGTTTCTCGGTGTCCGTAACGGTTCTATGTTCTGCATCACCCTGTAGATCGGACAGATTTTTCGGAATTTCCGTCGTACTAGGCAGTGCCCCTACTTCGCTTGCTGTATATGTTGGTTTCCTACTTTGCAACACCCATTCAGCAAGTTCTGGTTTTCCCTTTAAATCTCTATACTCTCCTGAAAAGTCACTCTTTGCGTTCCAAGCTTGTTTCTCTCCCTTTGTCACAGTTTCGTGTTCATCGTCCGCTGTCAGTTCTGAAAGTTTCGATGGAATCACGGTCGTACTCGGCAGTGCTCCGACTTCTTTTGCGGTATAAGTAGGCTTTTCTTTTTCTTTTGCCCATGCTGGTACCGTTGGATCCGTTTCTTCTATAGGATTCTTTTCCAGATAACTTTTTACAGATTTCTCAATCTTCTCATCGGAAATAGGCTTTTTCTCCAATGTGTCTACTCTGGATATAAGGTCAAGAATGACATCAGCATGAGTATCTTCAATCTCTGTATCCGTGTCTATCGTCTCTTTGGCCTTCCCGGTAGCCGGACTGGTTCTGAACACTTCTACTTTATCTTTGTTTTTCGCTTCTACCGCAAAATATATAGATGTATCCTCGTTTGCGTCAAAAATATCTCGTTTTAGCTCCCATGAAAAAGTGATATTCTCCCCGTCTGCATTCACATCTTTCGCGATATATTTCCCTGGCAATCCTTTTGCAGTATAGTAATTTACGAAAATGTAGCAGTCAGACAGGTCGACGTTATCTCCTACGATTTTCGGACACTTGAAATACTTTCTTTCAATATTGCTCTCTCCGTACACTCCAAAAAGTTGTTCGCTTTTGGGGATTGTAATTTTTCTTGTTGATGGGTCTATGATAAGATATTCCATTTTGGTTCACCTCTTTCCTATTCTTCGTACAATCCACTGTCCGGCTTATTCTGTTCCTTCGCTTCTTCAATCATTGCTTTCGCTTCGCTTTCAGTCATTCCCTCGAATTTCACAAAATACATCCATGCCGGAACCTTGCCCTGTAAAACATAGTTCCACCATCTTGCCCGGTCATCTTCTAAGTTGTATACCAGGTCTTCAAAATCGCATGCCGTTTGGTAGTTCGTTGCCGGGATAGTTCCATTCGCTGTGCCGACTGCATACAATATGTATATGATCCTGTGTAGTACTCCATCATGGTTCTTTCCGTCCAAAATGTTGCGGAATGCCTGGATAGTATGCAGTGTGCGTCTATCGTCAGATTCTACCTGTGTTGCTGTCTGTATGCCTTGATTCTGGTCGAAAGAGAAATATCCGTTTGAGAATCCACATTTATATCCGATGATGGATAGGTAGAAGTTGATAGCACTCACTCTATCTGTTACAAGTAGCGTAGGCACATGTTCATGAATGGTATTGTCTTCATTTATCCCTTGCTCCAATCCGCTCACAAATCTTGGTAGCTCAATCCCCTGTGCGTTTGCAAATTGTATAGCCGACTGTGACACAAATGTCATGTGCTGACTGTCTTCCTGTTCGTCTCCCATCTTGCTAAGGGCAATATCCAACCACCTTAATTCTTCGATACATTCCGAAAATACTGGAACAGTCAGTGGAGATTCCTTGTCAATCGCATTCGCATAAGGATTACGCCAGTACACGAACAGTGGATATTCCAACCCATGTACGTACACTTCCGGCTCAATGTCTTTCCATTCATCTACCCTGTCAAGCGTGATCTCTGTACCTATCATATCCTTGTTATCCGACTTGAATGCTTTACTGGATATATGGTATACACGTTCCAGTCCGACATCCTCAAATCTGTGATACTCTGCTTTTGTGTAGTATTTGTCATTTTTCTTAAGGTATGAGAAGAAGATAGCTGCTAACGCATCCCCGTCCGTGTTTGTGTCCGTAATCAAAAAGTAATCCGGGTCTAAAAATTCCACATCGTCACCGTTGCTCTTGACCATCATCCCACAGGTCGCACAGCTTTCCTCTTGCTTCTCCTGTAAGGTGTTCATCACACTGTCAAATCTCTTTTGCAGTTCATTATTCCCTGTAATCTGAATATCCGCATTGAACAGTGTGAGGTTTGCTATCTCACGACAGATCACGTTCGAAAACCTTGTCGGCTTTATTTTCCCACTGGTGCACCACTTCGGTACGCCCGATCTCATGCTTTTATATAACGACAGGGCGGTATCCATATCAGAAGACCGCCCTGTTTCAATTCCAAATATGCTTTTAGCGTCATTTACTTTAATCATTTTATTCAATACCGCCTTAATCTTTTCTATCAGTCTCATTGCTTCACTCCATTAATACTGCCATCTTAAGCGTCTGCGCAAGAATGTGTAGCAGAAATACCTTGTATCATCCATAGCGTGGTCATTTTCTTTAATAACTGCATCCTCACTCTTTTCTTCATCCCATCGGTACATGCCAAATTCCTTAATGCAGTCGCTACAATCTTCGTGTATCTTAATCATGCCCTTATTCAACATGGTCGTAACCACACGGATACCGTCAAGTACATCATTATCCGCTTTCTTTACTGTATATTCTCCATACTTCTTAATGACTTCAATGAACGATGCAGCAGACGGATCTATAATGATGCAGTATAGCTTTCTATCACCTATCAGTTCTTTCAGCATTTTATAATAAGCTTCATCATCCACTCTCTTCCCGGTCTCACGACTGTTATAATACACTTCCGCTTCTCTCTGCGCCGTGCGTCCGTTGAATGCCCACAGCCCAGCAGAGAACGGATTGACTGTACCGTAGTCAATAGATACAATGTATTCTTTCGCTCCCGTCATGTGTTCGTGTGCTACGTGCTTCGATTCGTCAAACATCTGATAGACAAGTCCCTCAGCCACACACCACAATCCTAAGATATACCGTTTGAAGAATACACCTACATACATGCTTCGATATCTCTTCTTAATTGCTTCAGACAAAGACAGGTTGTCATCCATTGTAAAATGCAGATACAAGATATTCTTCTGATCACACTTATCAATCCAGTTGACTTTGAACCAGTGTCGAGGTCCGTCCGGGTTGCAGTTGAACCAGTATTTAGAACCTGTCACTGAGCAACGGCCTGTTGCCTGGTTGACAAATGATTCCGGCATCAACGCCACTTCGTCAAAAAACATTCCGGCAAGTGTGATTCCCTGTATCAAGTCCTGAGAACGTTCATCTTTACCGCCGAATATGTAAAAGAAATTCTGCGCATTTCCCTTGCTGACCACAATAAGGTTGTCCGACCGATGGTCTACCACCGTATATCCACGGCTTTTTAGCATCAGTTTCAACCAGAACAGCACATTACGCCGAAATGATCCGATAGTCTTTCCAGCCATGCCGAAATTCTGTTGATTGAATGTGCTCATTGCCCACAGAACATAAGACAATGACATGCACAGTGTCTTACCGCTTCTGATAGCTCCGTCAGCTATGATTCCCTCTTTGCTCTTTACAGGACTGGATTCGCACCACCAGGTAAGTACTTTCTTCTGCTTAACAGAAAAAGGCTTGAACTCAAATCCTTGCTTCTTAGCCTTTTCTTTCATGGCAACTGCATGCTTCATAATGCTTTGCCGGATGTTCTGTATTCTGTTCTCAATACTACTCATCCGTCCATACCTCGCTCGCTGTTGCATTTAAGGCGTCCAAGAAGTTATCAGTGCTTTCTTCCTCTGGTGCAGAATCTTTGTATTGTGCTTCTAATTTGGCAAGTTCGATATCCATTCGTCTATCGTCCATATTGCGCTTGAGTAATTCTTGTGCACACCTTGTGCGTTCGGATAATGGAGCGTCTAAGTCGAATTGATCTTTCACTTCTCCGCGCATGACAGATGTAAGATACTGCATAATCTCAGTGATATCTGCGATACGTGCATCATCTATTTGTTTTTGCCGTTTCTGTATATATTCCAAAACGACAGGTTTTTTCATATTCTCCGCTCCGGCTTGCCTCGCCGTCTTCTCACTATATCCGGCTCTCTTTGCAGCTTCTGTCTGATTCCCACACTTTAAGAATTCATCAGCAAACGCTTTCTGCTTCGGAGTAGGTTCTTTTCCTTTCGGCATCTACCCACCCTCTTTCACGTATCCATTCATGCTACTCACCGCCCTTGCCTGTTTTACGCAGTCTCTTTCTGAGATTGCTGTATCTGTCTGTAATAACATCCAGTGCAATGTTAAGTGCCTGTATCGTTCCGTTCTGCCTGTTGTGTTCTTCTACCAGTCTCTTATTCTTTGCAATAAGTTCCTGTACTTCACACAGTGCCCGTTCTCCGACAGCCTTTGCGTCTTCTACCTCTTTTTGCAAATACTCATTTTTTTCTTTCAGCTTTTCATTCTTTGTAATCATGTCACTGAGTTTCTTCTGCATTTCTTCTTTAATCATGTTTTCTGTTGTTTCCGCATAAGTCTCAATCATTCTTTCACCGCCCTCCATATATCATTTAAACAATTTACAATCTCTATCTGTGATGCTGTTCGGATAATATCATAATCATAATATTTCCATTCCCCGTTTTTCTTTCTCTCTAATACTCTGGTAGATAGGATGTGCATGGTGATAAGTCTATTTTGCTCCACAGAATAAAACTGACTTGTCCCCATCTTTATAACTAATCCTTTTTGTAGTATTGCTTTCTGTAACTTTTTAGCAATGCTATTTAGATTTGCCATGCTATCTACCTCCCGGCGTTAAACCATGCATCGAAATTCTTCATTCTTCTTTTCCTTGTCCCCCTCTGGTTACAGGGTTGCCACTTATGGAACTTGCGCTACCTCTACCGCCCATTTAATCACCTACATTTCCATCATTACAAAATCTTTTTGTCTGTCAGTTTTCGCAAAAGTTGTCTTGCCTTTCTAAGTTCCGTCATTAACACATTCTTGTTGCCGTCCTCTTTCGGATTATTAATTGTTGCCGTTAGAGTATTTTCGTGCGTTTTCAGTCCTCTGTATGCATTACTTACTTTTGTTCTGGTATTTGCTTTCTCAACCGCTTGTTCAAGTTGCTCAGTTCTTTCTCTTATCCCCGGATAATTCCAAGAATCCGTTTTTTTAGTAGAATTCTTTGTAGGGAAAGATATTATATCGGCTTTCTTGTTTCGAAAATTACTGGTGCTTCCACGCCCACCCATTTTATTTACCTCTTTTCCTTTCTGTCAATTCTTCACCGAATGACTTAATCTTTACAATGTTCCCCGTGCATTTCTCCGGCACCTGTCCGTAAAATAACACAGTCTCTGGTTTCAATCTTTTCAGCATCTCATTATATCCATCCAAGAATAATGCTTTTCTATCCTTGCTGTTCATCACTCCGACACTGGATACAGCCACCACACCGCCTACTGGCTCTCCATCGAAGCACCACTCAAACGATTCTCTATCACTCCAACTGATTGTAGGTATCACGTCAATACCGTACATCTGCGTATATGCACCTATCCAGTGTTTGCGGAAGTGGTTGTAAATCTGTAATGCTTTTGGAAAATCAGTATAAGTGCTGAAATCCGGTGACATGACGAATCGGAACTGTGACAGCATGTTTATGTAAGTATCTGGTCTGTTCCATAATCTTTGAAATTGGTAATCGTCAAGAAAGAAATGCACGCCTTTCCCGGCTCTGTCTTTGCATGTCTTAGTTTGGTTGAATCCAATAAACTCGCACGGTTCATACTTTGTAGGTTGTATCTCCGGTATTCCGAACTCATTTACCGTGTCAAATATCATTCGTTGCTGATTCTCATAATTCATATTTTCTTTATACATAAAAATAGCACCTCCCACGATAATTACATCTTACCGTCAGAAGTGCTATTTCATTGTCCCCGTTATTTAGATTTATTACTGTTTTGATACTTATATTTTACCACAAAACGCACATTTTTTCAATGTTTGGTTGCTCTATGTTCATTTCTTTGATATTGACTTTTTATCTTTTTTAGATTAATATATATCTATCAGCAATTTTTGTTGATTCTCACGGTTCCATGATTTTCGTGAGTGTCGTTCCAGTCAATGGTGGAACGTTGAGTTAAAAAATGTTAGAATTTAAGAAGAAATTCAGAATCTAGGTATAGCTTTTAGCTATGCCTTTTTTCTTTCATATTCTTTTACCCATTTCTTATACTCTTTCGGTAGATTCTCTTGGTTTTTTAAAATTTGATATGCCCAAGAATTTCCCTCGTAAAGCATAAATTGCAATGTATGAATAATTTTCTGAGACGTAATGTATCCCGGTGTTATTGTTGGCATCCAATCCATTTTTTTGGGCGTTGCGATAAACAATTTCGCTTGATCTGCTGGATTGCGAATTCCCTTCGGGTACTTGTCTGGTATATAATCTGGCTCTCCCGTAATCCCGCAAATTCCGTTCTTTTCGAGTGTAGAAATATAATAATCTCTCCACAGTGTGCTTATAGTTCCTCTATCCGTTAATCCGGCATAGACTACTTTTTCTCTATATCGCAAATCAAAAAGCATATGTGTTTCTTCCTTGGTTAACGCAGAAAAGATTATCATAAGTTTTTCCTCTGATGTATCTAATTTTTCAGAAACTGGTTTGATATCATAGCGTATAGTTCTTTTGCTCAAGTATTGATATACGCTCTTCGCTACCGGATCATCTACGCTTTCTATATATTCTCTCAACTGTTCCATATATGCTGCATGACGTTTTTTATATTGTGGATAGTCTCCACATACATATGACATATTGTCGTGAATCGGGTGTGGCGCTATCCCAGATGTCCTACTTTCTGAATTGATCGTACACGGGATGGAGCATCTTTCGTTCTTCGTTGCTGTTGCTCCAATGAAATTTCCATATGCATCTATCAAAACTCTGACATCTGGTCTTATTCTGATATGTGCAATCGGAATAACGCTTTCCACTCCAAGTATTTCATATTGTTTTAAAATTTCGTTCCATTCGCTCATTTTTTCCCCTTTATGCAATTTCAATTACTTCTGCTTCTTCAACAATTACTTCGTTTTCGTCATTCCCATAAGAGTAAGAATCCCCACCGATTATTACAATGTTGTTTCCATCGTAGACAGATGATTCTTCAATAGCTCTTTCGATTATCTCTTTTGCTTCTTCTGCGTCATCAGTGTCAATCAGTTCAAACATTGCGTATCCACATACGCCGTCCATTTCCTCTGGTTCTTCTGTGTCATATGAACTGCACTCATATTCTTCATTCCACTCAAAGCTGTTTCTGCAAATGTCACCAATTTTATATTCTTCATCCTGGCAACAATGGCGAATTGCTACCACGCTATAATCATTTTCTTTAATTGTTTCTAAGATTTTTTCTACATTCATCATCTTTCTTACCTCCTGTGATGCGTTCCTCTCTTAACTGTCTTTATTATAGCATAGTGGTGTCCACTAGTCAATGGTTTTCATTATTTTTCTTTCTTAATAGTTATCACACCGTCTTTTTCTTCTAGGACAACACTCCTATCCTCTTCCGTAACGCCCAGTGCCTTTATCATTCCTACTGGAATAGAAATACGGTAGTTCTTTGTATTCTTTCCAGATGTTCCTCCGGCTTTATTTATCATGACATTTCTTTTTGCTTTCTCCATTACTGTCTCCTCTCTTATCTTATGTCTGTGATTTTTACAAGTGTGTTAACTGGATTTTCTTCGTCTTCTGCTACGATTTCGAAATCTGCAATGATTGGTTCTCCATATTCTCCGTTTGCAACGTGTACGCATTCGCTTTCCAGAAGTTCTTCTACATCTCCGTCTTCTGTCTGCCATAAATCTGCAAATCTGATTTCTTCTCCAACCTCTAATTCTGCTCCATTAAACATTTTAACTTTCATCATCTTTCTTACCTCCTGTGATGCGTTCCTCTCTTAACTGTCTTTATTATAGCATAGTGGTGTCCACTAGTCAAGTAAAAAATAAAAGATTTCAATTATTTTCAAAATCTTTTCTCTTAATCTATATATTTATATTTCCGGTTCCCGTCTTCGCTTTTTTTAATCATATAATAGAATCTTGGTCTTTTCTTCCTTTTCTCCACTTCCTACCGCTGTTGGGATGATGGTTGGAACACGAGAAAGTACCTATTAATATATGCTAAAATGTATGTCTATGTCATCTTCCGTGATAACTACCTTTTCAACACACTCTTTTAGCACCTTGTTTTTCTCGGAATCCGTCAGTGTATCCCACACGTTGGATATCTCTTTTATTTTCTCTATTTTTTCTCCCCGTCCGGCTTTCTCCCGGATGTCTTCTGCCTTTAGCTCTTCCTGTAGATTTTTCAGTGTTTTTTCTTCTGCCTGGATAACATCAAAAAGCGTATCTGTACCGGAGTTACCGCTTGCATACAATGTGTATAGGCGTTTCAGCTTTGCTTCGCTTAGTGATATCTCCTTTTCTATCATCTTCCTGGTGCTTTCAGATTCATTCTCTTTTTCTTCGACATTAACGATGAATCGTTTAAAACAGTCCTCTACTTCTTTTTCTACCACATCCGCCCGCACCTTTTTATTCTTGCAAGGGTTCCCTGTCTTAGATATATGCTCTTTTCCCTTGTATTGTGAGTAGCATACTATCTTTGTGTACTTTCCCCACTTCTGCATCCGCATTTTAGTACCGCATTTTCCGCAGTAACACAACCCGGTAAGCATATACTTATTGCTTACATAAGCATTTGTGGATCTCTTTTTTATCTCTTCCTGTACTTCGTAGAATAGTTTTTCGTCTATGATCGGTTCGTGTAACCCTTGGTATACTTTTCCCTTGTACTGTATCTTGCCTACATAGGCTATTCGTCTAATGATGTTAGATACCAACTTCTCCGAATGCATCCCTAGAATTTTTTGAATCCTATCACACGAATACCCGTCCCGGAACATCTGAAAGACAGCTTTTACTTTTTCTGCTTCTTCCGGGATGATATGTAATATCCCGTCATTCCTGTCGTACCTATATCCATAAGGTATCGTACCGCCACCCATCCACAGTCCACGCTTTACACGCTCCACCATTCCGGCTCTTGTACGCATATATATAACTTCTCTTTCATACTGCCCCATGACCGCATTAACGCCCAACATCACACGATCCATCGGTGTCTCATTCCGTAAATCCTCTGTAGCTGATACCACCTCTACATTGTATTTCGGCAAGAGTTTGCTCACAAGTGTAAGAGTATCTACAACATCACGGCTCATTCTATCAAGCTTATAGATGTATACCGCCTGTATCTCTCCGGCTTCTGCATCCTCCAGAAGTTTCTGTATGTTCGGCCTTTGAATATTGCTCCCGGAATATCCCCCGTCCACATACCATCTGGCTATCTTCACGCCCCTTTTCTTGGCAAGTTCCTTTATCTTGTCTTCTTGGACATCAAGACCATACTTTTCGGTCTGTGCTTCTGTAGACACTCTCATATAACCTACATTTAATTTTTTCATGTCAATTCTCCTTTCAATTAAAAAAGAATTGACCAAGATTCTATCAAGGTCAATTCTAAAATATCACTTATTTTTTGTCAACTTTTCTGAAAGAATCCTTTTTACCGCCTTGTTATGGATTTCATATTTGGAAAGTTCTTCTTTTGTCACCTGTTTTCCGTTCACATAGATTCTTACCATCCGCATCACTCCTTTTCGGTAGTATTCCCGTGTTTGTGTCTTTTATTCCGGAATCAACTTATCAAATCCGCTTTCCTGTGCAGTCTCAAAAGGTCATAGTACATATATATTGCTTTTCTTCTGTATCCTTGGAAGTCTTTTCTTGCAATTGGTATCCAGTACCTTTTACTTATATAGTCATATCCAATGTCCAGCACAAGAGACGTAAAAAGTACATTGGCCAAATCATTATTTGAGCATTGACAAGCTTCCAATATAAGTCTCTGGTCATAATCCCTTGCCTTATTGCACCAATTCAATGTTTTTTTCTCATCTTCTTCGCTTATGAAGTAGATATCACCGTGTGCCCCTCTCAGATATTTGTCTCTTACTCCGGCCATTAATCAATCCCTTCCTTTTCGCATATCCTAATACATCACTTTTGACCAAATAGTAGTTTTTCTTTCTTTTTACCGTCTTTTCCTTTGTTTTTTCTTCCAACGCATTCATCATTAAGTGCATCCTCTAACGTCTTTTTCTCTATTCATAACTGTCAACTACCTCCAACTTTTTCAAATCCTCGATAAGCCACGGTTCGTCATCTTTCCATTTGACCATCGGAAAATCAACATTGAAACGCACATACAAATTAAAACAACCATCACTATTCCAATTACAACACTCTTCATTTCTTCTTGGTTGTGTTTTGTATATAAACAACTCACCATTTTCATCTCTTGCAATGAACGTGTAATATTCTATAAGATAATCCAAAAATGCTCTATCTCTTTTAGAAATCACTGGCTTTTCAATGTACTCCTGTTCCGCCCATTCTCTTACCTTTCCTTTGCAATTTTCATCACGAAATAAACATTCTGCACAACGGATGTTACAACACGGTGCTATATGTCCATCTTCTTTTGCTATTGCAATACTATCTCCGCTACAAGCAATCTCCATAATCTCTTTTGCATACTTCTCTTTATTCTTCATCTCTTCCACCTCGTTTCACAATTTCAATGGCTCTACCCAAACATTCTGCTGTGTACCAATCTTCTCCACTATCTGATGTTTTCTCTTCTAACAGTTCATTCAACTGTTCAACAACTTTATCCATGTCATAAGCTGTCGGACTTCCAACTATGTATCCTATCGCAAGGCTCATTCCCTCTATAACATCCAGATTGTATTGGTATTTCATACCATCCATATCAATTCTCATTCTTCTTATAAGCTTGTCCGCATCAATCAGTCTCATAATCACTCTCCTTGTAAGGTTCCGGTAACGGCATCCATGCTATTACTTCGTCCACAACATCAACTTCTTCGTCTGTCCATTCTCTTCCATCCCAGTAGCCGATAAACGGTTGTGCAACATGTCTGGTCTGCACAATGTAGCAATCGGAATCACCGTCAATCTCTGGCTTCTTCGGAAGTCTCTCACTTACTGGAATCCAGTCGCTTTCTCTTTCTACCAGTTCAAAACACTGTTCTTTCCATTCAAGTACATATTCCAGAGTATAAGAACCGTATCCGATGCAATCATCGTTACTGCCTACTTTTCTATACTTAATAGAGTAATATGGTTTTTCTTTTGGCCCGGTCACTACAATGTCAATGCTCTCTACCTTTATCTTTTCCTGTTCTTTATTTTCTGTTGGTGCATATGTATTATCCATGCTATTCTCCTTTCTCACTCAGCTCTTTTATCTTCTCGTCATATTCTTTAGCCGGAACGATTATGGCGCACAATCTAACATTGTTTCTATCCACGCCGTAATTTTTGAAATGGCAATCTCTTTTTAGGTTTACATACTTATCGCTGACACAATATGCAAAATCTATCCGGCAGAGCGGGTTCTCTCCTATTATGTAACTCTCTATAATAACTCCGTTCCCATAATCTCTTAGGTATTCATAATATGCCCATAGAGGTTTATTTTTGTCTCTTTCAGATACGATCTCGCCAGTGCTTCTGTTTACCCAGTACATTTATTCCACCTCTTCATCTGCTGGAAACCGGAATGTAAATTTATCACAAACGCTATCCTTGTAATCTTCTGCGATATTATCTTTCAGCATTCCAATAGTCTCTCCCTTTCCACATAACACGCTTCGGGTAAATTCGCTATATGCATAATTTTTTCTACACATTTCCATAGCCTTAATAGCTTTTTCTTCGGTGGAATATTCAGCTAAAATATAAACTCTATCTCCTTTGCCGAGGTCATTCCCTAGAAACGTTCCAATGATTGTTGCCATATTTTTCGAATATGGTGAAATTGCAATCAATTCATAAGGCACATCCAGTAATCCGTTCTGACTAATGATTCTCATTATCTTCCACTCCTTAACATACAGAATAGTAATTCTGTCATAGATCTTTTTCTTAGTCCCATTCTACAAGGCTTTACTACCTTTAATTCCCACCCCATCACATTTGCGCCATCTATCGGCGTTGGATTTTGGAATTCATCTTCTGGCTTTTTCATATACGGGACAGCTACCATAATTCCCCAATATTTAGATGATTCCGGGTTGCATTGGTGTAAGTGTTCATCAAACTTACCGTTTTGTAAATCTGGTAGCAAGTCTTTGTAGCACTCCATCGTAGTTACTATATAGTTCTTTTCTCCATAGAAATTCAGTCCATTACCGCTATAAACATCTTCCTTGCAACTTTTAATTTCGTAACAAGTAAATATTCCTTTTTCCACCCCGGATATAGACATTTGATCTCCGGGTGAAAACTGCATATAATCCACGCGTTTCGCCTTGGATGTCCACGGGTCAATACTCACTTCTTTTGCATAATGTTTTCCAAAAACGTTTAGTTTGGTGCGTTCAAGGGTATGCGACAGAAAAAGTGTAATTTCTTTTCTATTCATTTTCATCCTCCTTTACATAATCCGGGCATTCTTCCATGTATTCATGAAAATGTATTCTATCGCACACACTATTGCGATTATTGCAGTATTTGTAATGCTCGCATTCTATGCAACATTTAAACCTCTGTTTTCCGTACTTTTTGCATTCATATCTACATCCCATACGCTTTATCACCCCAGTCAATCTCTCTTCCGCATTCGCTACAGTATTTCGGTTTTCCCTCTTCCGGCACTATATATTCCTGTCCGCAGCATGAACATTTAAAATCAATGTCTTCCGTAGAATCATCCAAGATAATCGGTCGTGTCGGAAGTTTGTGGCATTCTTTCAGTCCTTTTCGGTATCCGTCCTGATACGCTTCTTCCTTTGCAATTCTTATCCCTCTTTCCTCTACTGCTATATACGTACATAAGAGAATAATCATAACAATGCAATATGCCAATCTCATAAGTTTTTTCTCTCCCTTTTAGCTCCACGATACTTCTGGTTCTGCTTCAACCTCGATATCATCATCATACATATCCATAACATCCGTGATATCACAGAACGCCCTGTCTAATCTCATCATGAAAATGTCAAACTTATCTACATATCTTAATGAATTGATATCAAGTTCGCTTTCGAATCTTGTAATTCTGAATCCATTTCTTTTTGATTCATACAAATGGATTTCTTTTGTCAGTTTCTCATCCTCCTCGCATTTGAAAACCAAATCGCAAAAGTTTCCTCCAAATATGCCATTTCTTGTATCAACAGTTACTTCTGCTGTCACATTCTGATATCTCGGTTCATCATCTGTGTAGACTTCAAGTTCGGATGTATCAACGCTCTCGCTGACATATTCCTTGTATTTTTCGAACACTTCTTTTAAGCTGATTGTATCTTTATCCGGCTCTGTCATAAGTTCTTTAAAGTTACCTAAAATTTCTTTGTTGTCAATCAGATTTGTGCTGTTAATAATTTCCGTGAGAACTGCATCGAGCTTCACTGTATATTCGTCCAGATTTACTCTTTCGATTACCGGTGTCATTACTTCTTTTACTTTCTCATCTATAATCTTCTTTGCTTCACCTTTCCAGTTGAACTGATTTTCAATACTGCTTTTCAGTGCTTTGGTCACGGCATCTGCCACCAGTTTTTCCACAGTTCCTTCATTCATTTTATCTACTACTGCTTTCGCTATTCTTTCTTCAAATGTACTCATAATTCGTTCCTTTCTCCCTATCTAATTTCCGATATATATCGGTCTGTCAGTTCTCCGTTCACATATTTGTTCGTTAATCGAACTCTTACTGAATCACCCTCTTGGCTATCTGAAAAACTCGGTCTATTCATTGCTCCGCTCGCAAAACTATCATCCTCATAAGTCAGCCCATCATATTCAACCGATATTTCCCACTGCCAGCGAGGACAAGTAGCAAACCATTTCCGCATATCTATGTAAGTGATAGTTGCGTCCACATCCTCGTAGGTATATGTGATTTCTTCTTGTTGCTCACAATTCTTGTCTGAAACATCATTAGAGCAACCGACTAAGAAAATGCAAATTATAATTAAGCATAATATTTTCTTCATTTCGTTCCTTTCTCGACAACCGAGTGATAATCTGCTGTATGCTACTCTATTTTTCTTTATATTTCTCCAAAATCTCTGTAATTGCTTTCATGTGTTCCGCTACTTCCGGCAAATCTTCATCACTAATTATTTCTAACCCAAAGCTTCTATTAAATCCAACAAGTTTATATGCTCCATCTTTGAATGTCTCAAACTGAAATGCCAATTTGTTTTCTTTCTTGGCATTACCATCATATTCATAGAAATGCTCATTTTTATCGTGCACCCCAAACTGATCTGTTTCAATTTTTGTTCTTTTCGGAGTGATTCTGACAATCTTTGCCGGAACTACTCTCATGTGCCGGAACTGTGAATACCAACCAGTTCTAACAGGTCTCATAATTCCTACCACATCTCCGACTTTTAATGTGTCTTTGTCTATCTTTTTTAATTCAATGTTCAATTTCATCACCTCGCTTCTATTCTTGCCCTTTCATATAACATCCCCAAAACGTCCCCGATCTCTTTCCGCTATGATGCCCGAATAATGGTTTCTGACCTATGGCTTTCCAAACTTTCTGCGCCGGAATATCCGTTTCCGCCCATTTAAAGATCAACACTCCATCTTCTTTCAGAACTCTCATACATTCTTTGAACCCATCATGTAACATTTCCGGCCAGTGTTCGTCCAATCTTCCGTATTTCTTAGCCAGCCATCCGGTTTTTCCGGCATATCTCAAATGTGGTGGATCAAACACAACCAAAGAAAATGTTTCATCTGGAAATGGTAAATCTGTAAAATCACATTGAATATCAGGATCTATGTAACAGGTCCGTTCTGATTATCCGTCACCCGATTTCCAAATACCGGTTAATTCTTCTTTGCGGATATCGCAATATACTGCTGCCGGATGCTCTTTGTTAAACCAGATCGTTCGAGATCCGCACGTTACATCAAGTATTTTCTTATCATCCATTTTCTTCACCTACGCAAATCTCAATTGTTCCTGTGTATCATCAATTCTCATGTTCGGCATTCTCTCACCGACTTTCAGATACGGACAATTTGCTTCTACGAGCTTTTCTGCCATAATCGGTACTACACTGTTTCCAATCCTTGCCACCTGTTTCGCAATCGGGTATTTCTTCCAGTTATAATCTCTGTCAATAATGTAATCTTTCGGGAACCCTTGCATCACTTTTAGCTCTTCCGGTTTCAGCATTCTCAGAAAGATATCAGATATGATGTATTTCTCGCCCTTGATATCCAGAATCACATTCACCAGTCCGAACCGATCTTTTGTTGTGATCGTATCAAGAGGTCTATCCAGTGTCTGTCCGCACCCACCGCCGTAATACTTAATCAGAAATGCTGATACCAATCCGAAGTGTCCCGGAGAAGTTGTGATTGTATGAAGTGGTTCGTCACAGCCTTGACCTATGCCGGTCTTGTAGTATTTCGTGATAAATGCTGTCACAAGTCCGTATCGGTTCGATGTATCAATCGTCTTAATTGGTTCTGTTAAAAGCTGTCCTCTTGAATCACCGGCTCTCGTCTCTCCGTGATACTGGATGATGTATGCCAGTGCTTCTCCATTCCTCACGATATAAGGAGATTCTGCATCGATAATATATTTCTTAATACCGTTCGCTATTCTCTTCTGTGTAGCTTCTGCAAGTGGTTTCTTTCGCTCAAATATCGAACTTCCAAGGTCTGACCAGTCAATATAATCTCCACAAGGTTTCCACTTCTCAAAGCCAATGCCGTCAGCACTGTGAGTTTGCTTCGGCCATCTAATTTCTTTTCCATCTCTACGGAATACCGCATACCACCTCTTTCTTGTGGTCGGTGCTCCGTAGTCCGCAGCTACCAGTTCCCGGCACTCAAATATATATCCAAGACTTTTCATTGCTGTAATGAATTTTTTATAATCCTCGCCTTTTTTCTCTGGTATTGGATATCCTTTTTCATCCAACGGACCCCACTGTTGTATTTCTTCTACGTTCTCCATAAGAATTACATCCGGTAGAATAGCTTTTGCGTGCTTATATACCGCCCACGGAAGAATCCGAAGTCCTTTTTCTCTCGGCTTACCGCCCTTTGCTTTTGAATGGCTTGTGCAATCCGGACTCGCCCACATAAGAGCCACATGTTGTCCTTTTACATACTTCTTCAAGTTAACCTTGAAAATATCCTCTGTCAGATGTAGTGTATCCGGGTGGTTGGTCTTATGCATCAATATGGCATCTGGATCATGATTAATGGCAATGTCTACCGGTCTACCAAGTGCCATCTCAATTCCGACCGATGCACCCCCGCCACCGGCGAAACAATCCACAATTAAGTCTTTCACTACTGCATACCTCCAATAAAATCAAATATATCCATTTGCCCCATCTGCTCCCATGTTTCTGTACCAATTCCGCACGTTTCTAACGCATCTTTATACTTCACCCCGTTGCTTTCAAGGTTCATGCAGATTTCATAACATTTCGGATGTGTTACGGACATTCTCTGAAATCTGTTTGGTTCTTCTTCCAGGTGCGCTCCAAATCCACAGAACATACATCCTGTCCGTTGTTCTCCTGTCGTATAATAGTTACCTTGCTGGTCTTGCTTAATATCTCCGTACACAGAGCATATTTCCACATCATTTTCGACCACGTATCTTAATACATCCTGTCTGTTCCAGAATCCTAATGGCTGCGACTTGATTTTATTCCCGTCATACACATTACAACCTGTGCTTGCGTATAGATGCGCTCGCATGAATCCCTCATCCTGTGTTGTGCCTACATACGGCTTTCTTCCAGTTCTCTTTTCATATTCCTTAAACGGCTTCTTTTTCATCTTGTCGCAACATTTCTGAGATGTATCGAATTCAACATCAAGCAAAAATCTCCACTTTTTAGGAAGCATACCAAACTTTCCACGTTCATCGCCGTTTAGCAAATAATTGCGATACCTCTCACTCAGCTTTCCGTGTCTCAGCTTTTCAATTTTCGCCGCCGTTTCTTTCGAAATCAGCGGGAAACCGTGCTGATCCACAATTTGTTTAAAAGTGATTCTTTTCCCGTTTTTATCTCTCGGATAGATTTCTTCAAATGCTCCTGGTGCTTTCCTTGCGAATCTCACAATTTCCGGAAATTCCAAGCCTGTATTAGAGAACACTGCCGGAACATCATTGCCTAATTCTTTTCGAATCATATGTAGCAGTACCGTGCTATCAAGTCCACCCGAATAGCTTAGATACACTTGCCCCGCCCAGTTGTAATGCCATTCTCTTATGCGTGTCTCTGTAAGCCGGAGCTTTGTTTCATAAGGAAGATACTTTCTTTGGGCGAACTGCCAGTCATTTAGTTTCAAATCATCTTCTTGTATATACATCTTCTTGAAAGGAGCCGATATATCTTTGCCCGGCCGGAGCTCCGTACTCCTTTCTGTAAATTACATATTGTTTCTAAGAATTACGTCTATATATCCAGTTTGCAGTTCATATGCCGGCATTACATCTTTTACCCATATAATCGCACCCTTTGGATGTTCGTACTTCCATTCTTCTTCCGTCAGTTTCACATTTCTCAGTACCCACGCATGAGGTCTTTTATACCTTTTCTTCAACTCTGAATAAGATATGTCAACACAGTGTTTTTCTCTTTCCTCAGACCAATCAGAACAGGATATTGGATATGTAGAGTCTATAATACATGTGCCTTTTACAAGGTTTGTCCCACTTTCCAGTAAATAGATCGGCTGTCCTATTTTCTTGGTATTACTACCTCTTATTTCAATAGTTTTCTTCCCACTAAGGATAAGATTTAACCATCTCTTTTTTACAATTAGTCCATCCATCATTTCACCTCATTCGCTACAACAAATCCCATCCTTGCCACATTCCTTAGATTTTCTCTAATCAGTGCTTTGTTGGTAATATGGTGCTTATTAAGCCAGTCATAGTCCTCGGCACATTCATGTTCATAACGTTCAGCTTCGTATTCATATTCTGCTTTTGCTACCTGTAAGCACTGAATCATGTAATCTATCTTTTCTCCTGTGTTCATGGTTACTCCTTTACCCGGCAGATTCTCTCTGCTACTGCATAGAACTTTCCTTTATGGTCTTCGCAATATTTTTTCAGTACTCTTTCCTGTGCTTCATCTTCTGATTCTCCGACCATTTCTTCCTCACTCATTTCTTCTACTGGTTCAAGCATTTCATTTGCGAAAGTATATGGTGTTTCAAGTACTTTATAATCTCCACCATTATTAACTCTTGCGATTGTAAATTCCATTCCTTTAAATTTATTCATTTCAGAAGTGAATGGAACACCGCCATAATACTCCTCGCATTTCAAGTCACTTCTTACTTTTACCTTATCTCCTGCTCTGTATTTCACTTTCTATCCCTCCTAAACCAAAACTTTCGTTTCTTCTTTTCTCGCTTCTCTTTCTGCTTTTTAGACCACTCCGCAAGATATTGTTCCTGTTCCTGATCTTCCTGTTCCTTTCGTGTCACTTCATTACCTCTTTCATTAATTTTTCTATATAAATCCATGCTGGTCACTTTCAATGTTCAAAAATTGAAGAGGAAAAGATACAAACTGGGCGCACCAATCTACAGTTTTCGCAGGCACTAATGATGGCGTTACCAGACGTAGAAACAACCTGAACAAAGGTGTCATCATTATTACAAGCCGTGCTGTCTGGTGTAAGTGTCCACCAATATTTACCCGTATTCGTCAGGAGCTTTCTATACTTCCGGTATTCATCCGCAGAAATAAGTGAAACGAAATCTCTACAAGTTCCATATTCCGTCTGACCATCTAACGAGAGTAAATTGCGTTCAAACTCGACCAGTGAATCTCTTCCTAATTCGCTTTCAATCTTTTTGCGGAGACCAGTGTTTAACTCATTTCTCAAATCACTGGATTTCCAGTCGTTGCAATTATCATCAAACTCTCTGTCTCTTCCGTAAAAATCTTCCGAAATTGCAAAATATCCTTTTTCAAGCTTGTCCAGCACCAGCCAGTTAATACCGGCAACTTCAATTGTCTTTCCGATTTCCGGCTTCTGGTATTTTTTTCTTAACTGTTCAAAAGCTTCATTAAGATTTTTAAGGTTTTCTCCGAATTCTTTTAACGTCATCATGTTTTACTCCTCCTCAACTTTGGATACAAAGATATTAGATTTTAAGATACAAAATGGGCGCACCCCGCAACCGCCGCAGTAGCTAATGCAGTTGACGTCACCGGACGGAGAAACAACCGCTACTGAATACTCCCATCCTCTTTCTTTTGTGCTCCAAGATGTGCAAGTCCAGTACCAATCCGGTAGGTCTTTGTTTACAAGCAGATCATTGTATTCACGTGCTTCGTCAAATGTCAGAGGTCTTACTTTTGTCAATAGTTTTCCAAATACTTCCTGTCCATCAACTGTTACTAATCCGGCTTCATTTGTACAAATATTTTCTGCACCGAATTCTTCAGAAAACTCATTGAGGATTTCGCCCTCGCACAGTTCTCTTAATGATGATTTCCTGTATTCCGTACACCCATCATCAAATTTCACATCTTCACGATATAAGTCTTCTGTAATAACTGCAGTGGAATCTTCTTTCTGTTCCAGTACAATGAATCGTCCAATTCCAGTATCAAACTTTCCACCAACCGGGATATCTTTCAGCATCACTTTGTTTTTCTGGTCTTCTTTCTCGATAGCTGCTACTAATTTCTTTGCTAATTCCAATACATTACTTTTGCTCATTTTTACTTTCCTCCTGTTTCTTTTTCCAATATTCATACGGATCCGCATAATGTGGTTTCCGTTTAAAATCATCAATAGCCTGTTCCTGTCTTGTCACAAAGCCACCTCCGAACATCGTTCTTTTTGCTACGTCTTACTATTCTCCGCTTTTTCTTTGTTTCGCCAGGTAATTCAGCTTTAGCACTCGCCCAACTACAGTCTGCCAAAGGACAGATAAAACAGTTTGGATAAGTGCATCCATCCGGTTTTCCCATATTCTTCCTCCTATGTGATAAGCTTTCTCTCCAGATCATTCATGTCATAGTTCCGGCCATCGAAATTATTGAATCCTTTTTTCTCTTGTCCACTATCCTCGTACTGTCCCTCAGACACTTTTGTAAAGTTGTTTGGCAACACGAACCAGTCGAATGTTATCTTCCAGTTTTTTACTTTCCCTTGTAAGTACTTGCTTTTCTTCACGTTGCCCACAGCTTGTAGCACTTCTTCCAATCCGTTGCTTTCTAATCTTGCTTGCAAATTCTTATATCTCTTGGAAGTCTTTTCTATCTTCTTTACAGGTTTTATCCCGTAGCTTTCCAAATCGTTCCAAGCTTTTATGACAGCTTCAACGGATCCATCGTCTCTTTCCGGCTTTTCTTCCTGTCTGGTCGGCTTATCTTTTTTTTCATTCTTCTGTTCGGTCTGGTATCTTGCGTAGTTATTCACCGTGTATACGGTATATCGGTTTGTGGTTTTACATGTAACCTCACCTGTTTTTCTCAGATGTGAAAGTGCTGTCCTTAATTCGCTTTCAGACAGCCCTGTTTCTTTCGAAAGAACAGATATCGAAGAGACAAATGATCCTCTTTTTATCTCTTCTCCACGGAAGCTTGCATCTTTCCAGTTGGCTTTTAACAACATGTGTAAGAATAACCGACACGTCTTTATATCTGGATACCAGTCCCAGTCCAGTATCTTTCTGCTAAGTTTTATGTAATTCTCGCTCACACCTCTTCAATATCCACCTCAATTCTCGGATTTTTCTTATCAACATAGAATTCATCCGTGAATCCCACTATGTTTTTCCATCCATCGTCCTGTAAGACTTTGGTATCTACTAATGCATCTTGGATACACTTTCGCCCAAATGCGCTCACATTATCCAAATCCCGTCTCTTGTCCGGCTCATACCATCGGTAGTGCATACGTACCTTTCTTGTTATCCGCAATCTTCCGAATTGCTCATATATAGCTTGCATCACACGGGATTCATTATCTTTCTTCATATCCGCTCCTTTATACCTATTGGTATTCAGTGCACGGATATAATCATTCATGTTATTCAGTTTCCCTTTTATGATTAGTATGTAATGCATTGTATTCCCCCGCATCTTTCCAGCTTTTGAACGTCTGCGACATAATTTTTCTTTTTTTAAGCGTCGACCTCGCCCTTGATAAATCTTTGTTGACATATTCGTGATACATCTTGGTGTCTATTGGATCACTTGGTATCGGTCTGAATATCCCTTTCCCTGTGTTTACGATGCAATCACCATCACAGTTTGCTTTCTCTATCATTCTTCTCAAGGCTCTATCTACGTTTGGGTCTGCCGGACGTTGCATTGCGTTTTTGTGTCCATCTGATATCCTGATAAAATAGCTTTCTGCTATCTCTCTGCTATTCTTCCCCACTTCTATTCTCCTTTCTGCCGGAGTGTGGCTTCTCCGGCCGTGATACAATATCTTGTGCTGTGCATATCGAATGGGTGAGATGATATGCGTTAGAACCTGTTAATAGTTCCATTTTTGCCACATGAATCTATATTTATTTAGTTACAACCTGTTCTTTCCGAACACCTGTATGAACTCTTCTCTTGTCCCGTAGTGTTCCTCAAAATATCTCTGTGCCATCTGCTTAAGCTTCAAATCCAGTCCTTTGTTCGGGTTTCCGTGTACGCTTTCTGGCGTAAATTCGTGTAAATGTGGTGCTAATGGAATCACAAATCCGTATTCTTCCGATTTTTTTCTGTACGGACCATAGAAAATGTGGTGTCTGTGGCAGTTTGGACTTCCTGTAAAGTAGCAGTGCTCCATATCGTCAGTGAATACACTTTTAAGTCTTTTCGCCAATCTTCACACCCCATCTTTCTTTCATTTCGCTTATTTGGTTCGGTGTCATAGTCTCTATGCCAAGTTCTTTCGCTTCGTACACAGTCCCGTCAATCAGTTTTGCCATTTCATCGGTATCGTAAGTATGTGAACCTCGCATTACCAGATTCACCCTAAATACTTTCCCTTTCTGATTGGTTGTTGTCCTAGATGTAGGTTGCAGATGAACAAATTTCACATCGTATGCGTCTATATCATCGTCCAATATGAATGGAACTAATGTACCGTTAATGGTTTCGTACTGTCCGTATTCCGCTATTAGCTTATTCTTTATGTACACCTTGCTGTTCCCGGTCGCATCTGCAATCTTTCCAACCAGTACATGAAAGTAAGAGTTTGCATCGCGACTTCTTTTTTTCTTGTATGCCTTAATTGTTATTGAAATCTTCTTACCTATAAGATTCTCAAATGCCTGTCTAGCGTCTTCATTTAGCGTCAGACTTGCTTTTTGCTTGTTGGTGGCGAAATCCACCGCTAAGCTATCAAAAGTCCCTGTATAGTCCATTTACACGCCAAACCTTTCTTTCATTGCTTTTTGATTATCAACAACCTCTTTGTACTGCAACAGTGTAAGCTCTTCTATCTTTCGAACCTTATATCCGGTAAGAAGTTTTTTTTCATCAATTCCTTGATCCTCGAACATTTTTCTGAGCAAATTTATATGATTCTGATTAACCCTTTCTCTCTTGTCCATACAAAACACCCTCTTTTTTGTATCCTTGTTCTTGATCGCCAACGCCACAATCGTTTTGTCTTCGATGATTATCTGTTCAACATAAAATTTGTCATAACACTTATTCCCTGTAATTTTGCATTTGTCTGATGGAACCCAAATAAAAGGCGCTGTATACAATTCCCTGCCGATTCCCCAGTTAAAGCACGCTCTCTTGAAAGAATCGGATGCTTGCCCTTTTTCTTTTTCCGTATTGGATTCTTTGCCGACATCTTGCTTGGATACCCAAATTCCATGCTCCTTATCGTAAATCGATACTGTACAGTAAAGATTCCCGTCTATAACCTCATGCGACCTCTGCCACCCAAATGCACCAACTGTTTCATCCAGAATGTTTTGATCTACACGTGCATCTTTGTAAAGGAGAAGTGAAACGCCGTTGCTTTTCACCGTTGCTATTCTGCAATCAATTTCATTTGCTTCTAAATCCCTAAATGTAAGCATTTACACATCTTTCCTTTCAAAGTAAACGCCGAGAGAAGTTAATGCCATCTCAATTTCTTCCAGTTCGGCATCCGTAGCCTTAACCGTAAATACTACTGTCTTCGAATCTTCCGTGGTGAGTTCCGCTGCTTTCACCTCGTCCACCGCCTTGATCTGGTCGATGGCTTTCTGTTCTGCTTCTTCCTTAAGTCTTTCCTCTTCACGGATTCTGGCACGTTCTTCTTCTCTTACCCTCTCACGTTCTCTTTCAAGTTCACGCTCACGTCTTTCCTGTTCCTCTTTCTCTTTTCTCCGTAAGATTTCCGCTTTTTCCTGTTCGTAGCGGTTAATCATCTGGATAGCAAGAGCAAGGTTGCTGTTCTCCATGTACAGGTTCAACGCCTGTTCCTCTTTTTCGGACTTCATGGCATTAATGGTTGCAATATCCTGTCTGGTCTGCATAACCTTTAAGTTTATCTCTTCACGGATAGATTTCATTGTGGTGGATGCATTTATCCACTTCTCGCCGTAGATTTTTTCCAACGGCATGTAATCATGCAGTTCTTCTTCCACCAGTTCGTTGTACAGGTTCTGGATTTCTGCTTTTTTCTCTTCTACACGTTTTGCTTCGAACTCTTTCACCTGTCCGTCAATCAGCGCGATAGGTCTATCAATCACTCCGATCAGCTCTTTCACCTTGCCCTCGAACACTTCATAAGGCTTCATGTACTCTTTCTTCACTTCAACCTTGCGGTCGTTCACTGCCTTTCTCAGCTTTCTGAGGTCTGCCAAATCACCTTTGGCTTTCTGCTTATCCTCTTCTGCAAACTGCTTTGTCTCATACACTGCCATCTCTGTTTCAAGAGATTTCTTAATGTCCTCAAAGTTTCCGGTGATAACCCCCATCGTCTGATTTATGGTCAATTCCAATTTTTGCATTTCGTTTACCTCCTAAAGTTCTTTCACGATTGTTTTACACTTGTTTTTTTCTGCTACCTTGTCGGCAAGCTTATGCACATAAGCCTTGTCCATATCTGTTTCATAGGCATATGCCCCGATACGGTATTCTAAGTCCGGTTTGCAGATCATCCATATCTCTGCCATCTTCTTTCCCTCCTGTGATCTCTTTCACGCATTCTTCGCATAGCACCTGTCCGTCAAATGTGTGTAAGCTGTCACCACTGTATACAGGTCTTCCACAGCATGTGCAGTATTCCTGTTTTTCTTCTTCCGGCTCCGGCGGTATGGTCTTCCAATGGTCATAGCCTTTAATGCTCTCCATCTCCATTCCACCCCATCAGTTTTAAAATCATGTCTCGCTCAATATAGATGTTTTGGCAGACATATCTTTTCAGTGTGTCCAGTTGCGCTTTCAGGTAGGCATGTCCGTATACTGCATTTCCGTAGTCGCTCACGGTATCTGCCACTGCATCGGCTACGCTCTGTAAGCTATCTTTTTTCTCTTCTCCCATGTTCAAATCCCCTTTCATGTGTTATAATTTTCTTGAATGTTTTTCTGAGTGCTTGACTGGATTTTATCCATCGGCACTCTTTTTTTATACACATCCGGCTATCATAACCGCCAATGCGTATAGCGTTATCACAAGTGCTATCCTGTAGTAGTTAAGCTTGTCTTCCATGCTCTCTACCTCCTACCCGATCATAAGTATCAGCATTGCAATGAATGTGACAAGCCATAAGCAACGCCAAAAGATTACTTTTCTTTTCAACTTGCGGATGATCTCTGTTGCCATTGTTGTCATTTGTCTTTTTCCTCCTGTTCCTCAGATTTGCGAATTACAGGAGAATGTGTTATAATCAACCTGTATTCGCTAAGTGTTCTTTAGCGGTACACCGCCCTGTCTGGTATGCCAGTACCAGCGGGGCACTTTTTATGTGCCTTGGTCGTCAGACTGATTGTGTCTGACATATATCTATATTCTTTTTATTCTTATTCTTCTTTATATTCTTCTATTGTTGCTAACTGGCTTGCGAATTGATTGTTAATTGATTGTTATGTGGCTTGCTAACTGTTTTTACTTGACAAGCAGTTTTGCCTTATTTTTCAAGGGTTTTAGCTTGTCATTTGCTTGTCAACTGGCTTGTCAAAATTTTCGATTTTTTGAAAATTTCTTTAATTTTGGCTTGTCAATTGATTGTTATCTGAGTGACGTTTGGCTTGCGACCAGTTTCCGTTTTGCCCTTATTTTTCAAGGGTTGTGGCTTGCTAAGTGGCTTGCGATTTGACCAAAAATCAACTGCCTTTTTACGTTTACCGCAACAATAATTTGAATACATTGAAAAATAAATATTTTTAGGCTTTTTTACTGCCTTTTTGTCTTACAACGTTGCCGGATGTTTCTGACTTTTTATCTACCATTCAATCTTTTTTCCAGTAATGTTGTATGACTGTTTTATAATCTCAAGTCTCTTGTTAATAATTTGAATTTGTAATTGCATCACAATTGACATAAGCCATAATATCCAAAATTCATATTCTTTCATTTTTCACCTCCTAAACCAGATATGATAATAGCCAACGTACATTTCTTAATAAGTCTTTTCCGCTAAAAATAAGATTTATTAAGATTGATGTAACTCCGATGATTATTGCCACCGTTGATTGATCTATCTTTCTTTTCATCTCTGCTATCACTCTCCTTGTCTTTTCTTCTGGATTCTCCTATACTGTTTATACAGGTACTGCCATGCCGAGTAATCCAGGAAGGAATATTAACCATGTCACAAGTTTCACATCGAGAATTGGATTTATCTTTTTCAGAAAATATGTGTCTTCGAAAAATACAATTCTTCGGTTTATCACAAAAGAAATTCTTCGAGGATAAATACCATTTTCTCAGAGAGCAGAACTTAATTTGCCGTTCATCTAAAAGCACTAATTATGTGCTAAATAACCGTGCGAAAATGTATCTCCGATACAAGAGGAAAGATAAAATAAGATTCATCATCCCTACTCTTATCTCCATGCTTGCATTATTTGGAGGATATGACGTATACAAGAGTCCAATCTTATATTCATTGTTACGGCTATTAAAGCAAATATTGAAAGCCATAGTGGAAAATCTGGGTGCCTTTTTCTAAATGGAATGTGGCATATTTGGACTGAAATTACAGGGATACCAGAAAGTCTTTTCTTCTCTTTCCTTGCATTCCAGTAAAAGAAATATCCCTCTTTTAGATGCTGTAAACTATCCATATCACTTTTATCTGGGTTCTTATGAATGCAAATTCTTACAACCCATCGTGGCTTGAATAATTTCATCTTCGCTATCACCCCTTTTTGTGTTATAATTTTTCAAATGCTAAAGAAAAGAGGTTGTATAATGCACGCCATTTTTAATTTCATGCAAGAATTATTCACAAAAGAAAATGTAACTTTTGCTATCGCAGTTTTCGGTGCTGTCGGTACTGCCCTGAGCATATTCCAATCCCGGAAGAAAGTAGAATTTATTCCGTTGGGATATACGCTAAACGAAGACCATGATTTGATTGTCCATTTCGAAATCATCAATCATTCCACCACTGCTATTTCCATTGTGAACATCTCTTATATTTACGATGGCGAACATTATTCGTGTTCAAAAGAACGTGCTATTGCCGAGTCAATTTATCACGAACGTAGACACGTACCCGCCCTAAAAGATTTCTATACACAACCTTTTCCTCTACAGTTGGTGGGTCTCGGTGGTACTTCGGAATATATTCGATTTGAACTCCCGCCAAAAATTCATCCAGATTTTTCCAAACCTCAGACTTTTCAAGTCTCTGCCAATCGTGGAAAGGCAACTGAAATGAAACTTCTGCTATCTGATTCGGATTCATCCAGTTTACGTAAATCTCGTATTCCGACTTTAACCCGTTCGTTCTTTCGAAAGTAGTTTCTACACAGTTGTCGTGTGTTCTCTGGGATATTGGCTTTCCATTGCCTAATGGACTGTATTCCACGCTATCACCTCCCTGTATTCACTTTTTACCTCCTAACGCTTTTTAAATCCTATATTTTAGGATTCTCTATCCACAAAAATAAAGTCCATAGGAATACCAGAAAGTTCACTGATGATTCTTAACTGACTTAAATCTGGCTCTGTTTTACCTAACTCCCAATTAGTTACAGTTGCCGGAGAAACGCCCACTTTCTCAGCAAATTCTCTTTGTTTCAGCTTCGCATTAACTCTGCATGCTGCTATGGAAATCCTCGGAACTTTGTAAGTCTCTACCATTTAGGTTCCTCCTTTCTTTATCTTATGCCTGTATTATAATCCTATTTTTTCGTACTGTCAATATAATAATTTAATTTTTTAGGATTCTTGTTGAATTTTTTAGGATTCTGTGATACTATAATAAACGTAGAGAGGAGGTGTTAACATGACCGAGGAGGAACAGAGAAAAATCTTCGCAAAGAACCTAAACTACTACATTTCCAATAGTGGAAAGCAACAAAAGGAAGTTGCTGAAGCGTTAGGATTCCCCCAAACAACTTTTAATACTTGGTGCACTGGCAAGATAATGCCGAAGATGGGAAAGGTACAGGCAATAGCTGATTACTTTAAGATTTTAAAATCCGACTTGATTGACGATAAATCATTCAAGGAACCATCAGAAGAATTTCTTGAGATTGTAGCAAAATTAGGCGCAGACGATGAACAGTTTCAGAAAATTATAATTGATTATTATCACATGAGCACAGACAAGAAAAAAGTTTTTTGCGAGTTTTTCAATACTTTCGTTTCTGGCAACTAAAAAAAGAAAAGGAGACATTAAGTCTCCTTTTCTTTTTCTTCTCTATAGCACGCTTTGACAAAATAAAATACCAGTTTTAAATATTTTTCGCTTGTCATTGCGGTTACTGCTTCAAGAATCCGCTTTTTGTAATATTCTTGCTGCTTCTTTTCATCCACATAAATCCCTCCAATATCCCGACACGTCATTCCAGTAGCGATTACTTACA
>ERZ1034723.75-NODE-75-length-59849-cov-13.170000_pt1 | contig 59849 bp, 53 predicted proteins | sample MGYA00520637_ERZ1034723 | MGnify/ENA primary metagenome ERZ1034723 (study PRJEB33766, sample SAMN09781719) | gut metagenome | biome: gut microbiome | host: Homo sapiens | place: Madagascar | study: EMG produced TPA metagenomics assembly of the PRJNA485056 data set... | reverse complement strand
AAAAATTTCAGAGCTTGAAAAGCAGATTGACGGACTGAAAAAGGAAAATGCTGACTTAAAAGATCAGGTTTTGCGCCGTGCTGCTGATTTTGACAACTACAGAAAAAGAGCGATTCAGGAAAAGCAGGAAGCCTTTGATTTTGCAAACACAAATTTGCTAAAGGATCTTCTTGAAAGCCTTGATAACTTTGACCGCACTGTCGAAGCCGCGGCTACTGCCACAGATCCAAAGTCTATTGCTGATGGCGTTACAATGATAAACAAGAGCCTCATCAGTATGCTTGAGAACAAGTACAATCTTGTTTCTTACGGTGTTGCAGGCGATGCGTTTGATCCGGATATTCATGAAGCCATTGGCTCTTCTCAAGACCCGGTAGCTTCTCCTGTTCTGAAAGTAGTTTATCTGAAAGGCTATAAACTCAAGAACAGAGTTATTCGCCATGCAAAAGTAATGGTGAGTATGCCGGACGGAACTGTAAATCCGCCGTCAGAAGAAAAGAAAGAAACTGAAGAACAAAAATAGTTTCTTCAGGAAAAGATAAATTGAATATAAAAAGAGGTAAATATTATGGGTAAGATTATTGGAATTGACTTGGGAACAACAAATTCTTGCGTCGCTGTAATGGAAAACGGCGAGCCTGTTGTAATCCAGAACTCAGAAGGCGGACGCACAACACCTTCAATCGTTGGTTTTACTGCAAAAGGAGACCGCATTGTTGGTCTTCCTGCAAAGAACCAGATGGTTACAAATCCAAAAAACACAATTTATTCTATTAAACGTTTTATCGGACACCGCTACAACGAGCTTTCTGGTGAAGCAAAGCTTGTTCCATACACTGTAAAAGACCACGGTGAAGATGTCCGTGTTGAAGTTGAAGAAAACGGAGCAAAGAAGGAATACAGCCCTCAGGAAATTTCAGCGTTTATTCTTCAGAAAATGAAGAAGACTGCGGAAGATTATCTTGGCGAAACGGTTACAGAAGCTGTAATTACAGTTCCTGCTTACTTTAACGATGCTCAGCGTCAGGCTACAAAAGATGCTGGTAAAATTGCTGGTCTTGATGTAAAGCGTATTATCAATGAGCCTACAGCAGCATCCTTGGCATTCGGATTCAACAAGGATCAGAAGCAGGAAAAAACAATCGCGGTATACGATCTTGGCGGCGGTACATTTGATATTTCAATTCTTGAGCTTGGCGACGGTGTTTTCGAAGTAAAATCTACAAACGGAAACACTCATCTTGGTGGAGACGACTGGGACCGCTGTGTTGTAAACTGGCTTATTGAGCAGTTCAAGGCTGATACTGGAATCGATCTTTCAAAGGACAGCATGGCTTTGCAGAGACTTCGTGAAGCTGCTGAAAATGCAAAGATTTCTCTTTCAAACCAGACAACAACTGAAATCAACTTGCCGTTTATTACAGCTGATGCCACAGGTCCTAAGCACTTGCAGAAAACTTTGACACGTGCCCAGTTTGAGCAGATGACAGACCATTTGTTTGAAGCTACACGCGAGCCTTGTATGAAGGCCATGAAAGATGCTGAAATTACACCTGATAAGATTGACGAAGTTCTTCTTGTCGGCGGTTCAAGCCGTATGCCAAAAGTTCAGGAAATTGTAAAGTCAATTTTTGGAAAAGAAGGAAGCCGTGCTGTTAACCCGGATGAAGCAGTTGCAATTGGAGCTGCAATTCAGGGCGGTGTTCTTGCAGGCGATGTAAAAGATGTTCTTTTGCTTGATGTTACACCTCTTTCTTTGGGAATCGAAACAATGGGCGGAGTCTTTACTCGCCTTATCAACCGTAACACAACAATTCCTACAAAGAAGAGCCAGGTTTTTTCTACAGCGATGGATAATCAGACTGCTGTAAGCATCCATGTCCTTCAGGGTGAGCGCGAAATGGCAGCCCAGAACAGAACTTTGGGCAACTTTGACCTTACAGGAATTCCTGCGGCACCTCGTGGAGTTCCTCAGATTGAAGTTACATTCGATATTGATGCGAACGGAATTGTCCATGTAAGCGCAAAGGATATGGGAACTGGTAAAGAGCAGCATATTCAGATTACTTCTTCAAGCGGACTTTCTGAAGAGGAAATCAACCGTATGGTAAAAGATGCCGAGGCAAATGCTGATGCCGACAAAAAGAAAAGAGAGGCAATCGATGCAAAGAACGAAGCTGACAGCCTTGTTTATGCAACTGAAAAATCTCTCAAGGATATAGGCGACAAGATTTCTGCTGACGAAAAGTCAAAGATTGAAGCATCAATGAACGAACTTAAGGAAGCTCTTAAGGGCGATAATATCGATGACATCAAGGCTAAGGCTGAAAACTTGAAGCAGGCTTCTTACAAGATGGCTGAAGAACTTTACAAGTCTCAGGCTGCACAGCAACAGCAGGGTGCGGCAGGAGCACAGGGAACTTCAAATCCAAATCCTGATGAAGGAAAAGACGGAAATGCCTCTGGCTTCAAGGGCGCAAATAACGCTGATGATGTTGAGTACGAAGTAAAAAACTAAAATCTAATCTAAAGTAAGAGAAACGGGGTTGCCTTGAAAGAAATTTCGGGGCAACCTCGATTTTATAGGAAGACAGTATGTCTGCAAAACGTGATTATTACGAAGTTTTAGGTGTTGATAAAAATGCGGATAAGGACGCAATAAAAAAAGCTTATAGAAAACTTGCCATTCAGTATCATCCAGACCGCAATCCAGGTGATAAGGTTGCAGAGGAAAAATTCAAGGAAGCAACAGAAGCTTATGAAGTTCTAAGCGATGATCAAAAACGTCCGATTTATGATCAGTATGGCTTTGCTGGATTGGAAGGAATGGGAGGCGGAGATGCTGGCGGTGGATATAGCCACGCTTTCCATGATTTTAGCGATTTGTTCGGCGGCTCAAGCGGATTCAGCGATATTTTTGAAAATCTTTTTGGCGGCGGATTTGGCTTTGGCGGAAGTTCAGGCGGAAGAAGCAGAAGCAATAATGACGGCGCGAGTTTGCGTTATGATTTGCATATTGATTTTAAAGAAGCGGTTTATGGCTGCAAAAAAGATATAACTTTCAGGCGGGACGAGCAGTGTCCTGATTGCCACGGAACAGGAGGAGCCGCAGGCTCTTCTGTAAAGACTTGCCCTAGCTGCGGCGGAAGAGGTCAGGTTGGAAGAAGCTCTGGTTTCTTTGTTGTTCAGCAGACTTGTCCTACTTGCCGCGGAAAGGGAACTGTAATCGACAAGCCTTGCGCTTCTTGCCGCGGAACTGGAGTTTTTGCAAAGTCAACAACAATGAGCGTAAAAATTCCTGCTGGCGTAGAAAACGGACGGCGGCTTTCTATCCACGGAATGGGAAATGCTGGAACAAACGGCGGTTCCGCTGGAGACCTTATAATAGTTGTAAATGTACGGTCTGACAGATATTTTGAGCGCGATGGTCATGATTTGTATTGCGCAGTTCCAATAAGCATATCCCAGGCGATTTTGGGTGCTACTATAGAAATCAAGAATCTTGATGAAAAGACTTTGTCTATAAAAGTTCCTGCAGGAACTCAGCATGGAAAATTTCTCCGCATACGCGATGAAGGCGTTCCATTTGAAGGCTCTTCAAGAAAAGGCGACCTTTATGTAAAGATTATGGTTCAGATTCCTTCAAAGCTTTCCCGTCAGCAGATTGCCGCGATGGAAGCTTTTGCCGCATTGGAAAAGCCAACATCTTCGCCGGATCTTTTGACAAGAGAATCCTTAGGCTGATAAAAAATTAACATTCCCCGGCTTGATCGGGGAAAACTGTCCTAGCTCATTTCTAAGTTTCATATAATTTTTTCTTAAATTTCTGCCGATAGTATGATATACTGTTGTATAAACCCAAGAGCGAGGTGCAGAAATGTATAAGACTAAAAGACATGCCGTTTTAATTGCAACGGGAGCCGTTTTTCTTGTAATTTTAGCTTTCTTAGTTTCAGCCGTTTCTCCTGCTGTAAAAAATGCACGTGAAAATGTTATATTCTTTGCCTTTACAACAACTTCTGTTGTTTTTTCAATCATCTATGTTGTTGTTACGCATTTAAAAAACGGAATTCTTGACATAATCTGGAACAAGGTGCTTTTTACAAAGGAAACTGGCATTTTAAGTGAATTTATCGATAAAATCCGTTTCTGCTATTCGCTGGATGATTTTTACGAGGCGATTTCTTCAGTTCTTGAATTAAAAGGTGACTGCTCTGTTCTTTTTATTGACCGTGAAAAAGACTATGTCCTTTACAACAGCCCGGATAGAATTTCCTGCTCTAAATCCGTAATGGATGCGCTCAGGCTTAACTATCCTGTTACTTGGAGCGAAGGCTATTTCTTTATGGGAGATGAATTCGGCATTGTAACAAAGCAGAGCCAGGCGCGCGGTTTTATTCTTTCAAGAAATAAAAAGCACCTTTATGTTTTCTGCCGATACACAAAGCTTTTTGATTCTGAAATTTACAAGCTTCTTTATGATGAATTCGCGCGTTTTCAGGCCAGGGCGCTTACAATCAGCAATTTGTCTGAAATTTCTTCACTTTCAAGAGAATGGAAGCAGCTTGCGGACACACAAAAGTCGTTCTTGCCGCTGAATATGCCTAAGATTGACAAGCTTTCCGTTGCGGCGTATTACCGTCCGCTTGTAAATGTTTCCGGAGACTATTATTCAGTTCTTCCGATTTCTCCGACAAAAACACTACTTATGCTGGGAGACGTTTCTGGAAAAGGTCTTGCGGCCGCGCTGGTCATGGGACTTGTTATGAACACAGTAAAAATTCTTGGAGACAAGGAAAATCTTCCTGCCATGATTAGGGCTGTTGACAAGGCGATAAAAGGAATGAAGCTTCAGGATAAATACACGGTTCTTTTTATTGGAATCGTTGATACTGAAAAAATGACAATCCGCTATGTAAACGCTTCCATGTCTGATCCGCTGATTATTACAAATTCTCCGTCCGGTTATAGAATCAAGCCTCTGACTTCCAACTGTTCACTTGTTGGAATTATTGACATTGACGATGTTCAGGTTGATGAGCAGCGTTTGTTCCGCGATGATGTTATTCTTATGGCTTCCGACGGTGTTTCTGAAGTTATGAATGACGAAGGCGTGGAACTTGGGGATACAGAGCTTTATCAAAAGACGATTAAAAAGAGCGCGGCAAAGTCGCCAAAAGAATTTATAGATGATGTTGTAAATCTTATTATGGAATACAACGGTGGAAAAAAGCTCAGGGACGACGTTACAATGATGGTCGCCAAGGTCGAGAGGTAGAAAATGATTTTTGTTGTTATAAATATTATTATCTGCGCTATTCTTGTTTATATTTCATTTAGCATTGATAAAAATGTAAAGGGAAATTCTTCCAACGCAAGCCTTGTAAACTTGTTTTTGTTCTTGGGTGTTATATTTTTATTTATGGCGATTACAATTATACTCTGTCTGGACAATTCAGTGCAACATACTTTGCTTTCCAATCCAGATGGAACGCAGTCGCTTCATGTTGAGCTTCATAACTCATTTCCAGCAGCCTTGCTTTCAGGAAGATTCACTTACCTGATTATGGGCTGGTTTGCTGTGTGCAGCTGCAGCTATATGCTTGTTTTTCCGGATTATAAAAAATACAAGACTGTTACATTTTTTCAGGTTTTGCTTTTTATTCTTGCAGTTTACATGGTTTTCTTTGATCCGAACGCATTTACTTCGGTTACGCTTGCAAAAGGAAACTTCCTTCGCATTTCTTCTGGAATCGTATTTAAAGGAAAACTGAGCGGCGCATTCAATGTTTCCTGGCTTACTTTTTACAACTTTCTTTACAGGGGGGTGATTCCGGCATTTGTTTGCGTCATGGTTATTGTCCGCGCTGAAAATACAACTTCAAAACTCAAGCAGCAGAATATGCTTCAGAATGTCTTTGGAATCATGCTTTCCTGGGTGGTTTTCTGGTATATAAATCTCTGCTCTGAAATTCAGCCGGTTCTTAACAACTTTGCTCCGATTGGATTTATTCCAGAAATGTATTTCTTTGCGCGTTCAAATGGTAATGACGAAATTGTTGACGCTAGAATTCTTTTGATGGGCTTTGTGCGCCTTTTGATTGGATTTGTTGCGCCGATGCTTGTTTCCGCAGTTTTCTTTATTATTCTTCTGCCGTTTTCAAATGTTAATATTCATATTTTTGAGCTTTTGATTTATGTTGCGATTGCGTTTGTTTTCTTTGTGTTTATGCTTTTCCGCAGAAAGTTCAAGAATTCCGAGCTTTTTAGAAACAAAATGTATTCGGAGGATTTTGAGCGCGACATAACTTCAATAGATTTCAGCCTTGAAGCGAATGAAATTACAGAAAGTGTATTCAATGTATTCAAAAAATATGTCGGCTCTTCTTCAATGAAAATTCTTATTGAAGATGGCGTTGGCAACATGATCTGCATTTATTCTTCTGACGGCGACAAAAGTTTTTCTACTCCGATTGACAAGTCAGTTGCGGATGTTTTATTGAACAACCATCATCAGATTGTTTTCCGCGAATTTGCCCAGACCAACAATTCCGTTGCCTCTGTAAGAAGCAAAATTCTTGGATTAATGGACAGCACAAATTCAGATGCGATGATTATGCTGAGCGAAGGCCGCCAGGTTATCGGCTTGATTCTTCTTGGCAAAAAAATCAGCGGAAACATTTATTCTGAATACGATTATGAAGTCTTTAACAAGTTCTATTCAAATTTCTTTGTTGTAGGATATTACGTAAAGAACATCATGAACGAAGCCGTAGTTGGAACTGTAAAACGCGAAATCAGAATGTCCGGGCAGATTATTACTTCTATCCAGGAAAACATGGATTTAATAAAAAGCAAGAAAGTTGATGCTGGCTATCTTATGGTTCCTGCCCACAACATTGGCGGTGAATTTGTGGACATGATTCGCCTTACAGACACGCGGCACATTTTTGTAATCGGAGCTTTAAGCGGAAAAGGAATAGCGGCTTCAATGGGAATGGTTATCTTGAAGTCCATTATCAGAACTTTCCTTTCTGAAACCACAGACTTCAAGCTGCTTGTTGCAAAAGTGAATACATTTATCCGTGAAAATCTTCCCAAGGGAACTTTCTTTGCCGGAACTTTTGGAATTCTTGATTTCAATACAGACACAATGTATTATATCAACTGCGGAATTCCTGCGTTGCTTGTGTACACTCGCGCATATAACAATGTTATTGAAGTTCAGGGTGAAGGACATATTCTTGGATTTGTAAAAGATGTGGCTCCGTACATAAAAGTAAAGAAAGTCAAGCTTTCCGAAGGCGACATAGTTATGATTGTAACAGACGGAATCATTGATACAAAGTCTTTGCGCGGAGACATCTTCGGAAAAACAAGAACTCAAACTGCTCTTATGAAAAATTCCGGCTATCCTGCTGAAAAAATGGCGAAGTTCACTTATGATGCTCTTGTTGAATTTACTTCAAAGGAACTTGAAAACGACATTACAATGCTTGTTATGAAATATTTGGGAAATCAGGCTCAGGCTTAAGATTTTATAAAAAGATTTTTAAAAGAGGCAAAAAATGAATCAGCTTGCTCTTAAAGAAAAAATTGGTGTTAACTATATGCTGCTTGAGCTTACAGGCACTTTGAATTCCTACACGATTACTGAGCTTCAGGAAAAGCTTTTTGAATATATTGTTGACACGAACGTTGTCCTTGATTCAAGCCAGGTAACTCAAGTTGACTCTTCTGGCGTTGGAGTTATTCTTGCAGGGCATAATGATGCGGAATCTTCCGGGACTAAGCTTTTTATAATGAATCCTTCCGAGCCGGTAAAGCGCGCTTTGGAGCGGACTGGATTTTTCGATATGTTCCATATAATTCATTCAGTTACTGAGGTTTCTGATGACTAGAAAAATTCTTTTTGCGGCTTTTGCAATTGCCGGAATTTTTTGTCTTGCTGGATGCGAAAAAAAAGCTTATGCCCAGTCTTCAAAGCCGATTGTAAAAATTCCATCTGCGGAAGAAGAAAAGTTCAGTAGAGTTTTTCAGAAAATGTCTGCCAGAGCAAAAGAAGCCATTTGTGTTACAGAAGAAAACAAGACGGAATTTATAAAAGATCTTTATGCGATTCTTGAAGAAGAAAAAACATTCCGCCCAGATGACAAAAGCCTTTTCTTTTTAATTGACAAAAAGCACACCGCGTCTTCTTCTTATGCGCCAAAAGATTTAATTTCTTTAGAAAAAAACAGCCTTTTTGACTTGAACAAGGCTGGAATGAAAATCCGCCCGGAAGCTTATTCTGCTTTAAATGAAATGGCGCAGGCCGCGTTAAATGATGGAATAAGACTGTTGGTAAGCTCTGCCTACCGTTCTTATTCTTATCAGGAAAATCTTTTTAACTACTGGGTAAGTGTTGACGGACTTGAAGAGGCTGAACGTGAAAGCTCGCGCCCCGGAACAAGCCAGCATCAGCTTGGAACAGCAGTTGACTTTGGCTCGATTTCTGATGACTTTGACAAAACCCAGATGGGACAATGGATCTATAAAAATGCCGCTGATTACGGCTTGTCTCTTTCGTTTCCAAAAGGCTATGAAGATGTTACCGGCTACCGCTGGGAATGCTGGCACTTCCGCTACATAGGAAAAAACGCCTGCCTTTTTCAGCAGAAGTGGTTCGGCGGAATCCAGCAGTTCATGCTTGAATTTATAGACTGCTGGAAAAACACAAATTAAATTTTTACTCCCAAAAGCTTGGCGACTTCTTCCGCTGTTGTAAACTGGATTGCGTGAATTCCAATTGAAGCGGCGGCTTCGCAGTTATCTTTTCTGTCGTCAACGAACACTGTGTCTTTTGCAGGAACATTTTCCGCCTCAAGAATTATTTTCCAGAAGTTTGTGTCCGGCTTGGAAACTCCCATGTAGCACGAGCTGTATGTCTGGTCAAAAATCGCATAGTCGCCGCGCTCAAGGTGGTTAAAATAATGCGCAGAAACTGTGTTTGTTCCGCACACAACTCTGTTTCCCTCCGAACGCAAAGCCTTTACAATTGCAACAGTTTTTTCGTTTCTTACAGGATGAAAAAGCCACCTGAACCAGTCTGTTTTTACGGCAATTCCGCTTCTCTTTGAAAATTCCGACCAGAATTCGTTTGTGTCAATTATTCCATCGGAGCAAAGACTGAACAATCCTAGGCTTTCAAGCTGACCTTTGTTTGCGCCGTCTGTTTTTTTTCCGCAGATTTTTTCAAATTCTTCAACTGAAATTCCAAGAACCTTGCTTAGCTTGTCATCTAAAACCGCGGAATTTGTTACAACGCCGCCCATGTCAAAAATATAAAGCATTTTTCCTCCAGTATTTTTATTCTGAAAATATTTTTTTTAAGTCGCAGAAGTTTTCAAGTTTTTCTATGTATCTTGAAGCTTTTCCGAATCCGTAGGAAGCCCAGATAAAAGGAATTCCTGCCTGCCTGCAAGCGTCCTCGTCTCCCTTTGTGTCGCCGATGTAAACTGCGGAATTCATTCTGTTTCTTGCCATCAGAATTTGAATGTTTTCAGCCTTGGATTTTCCTGTGCGCCCGAAGCATTCGTAGTCTTTTATAAAAGGTGAAAGTCCTGTTTTTTCCATTGTAAGCTCAATGTATCCATTTTGGCAGTTGCTTACAATGTAAAAGTTTTCCGAAGATGAAAGTTCCTTTATTGTTTCAATTACGCCAGGATATGTTATGTCGAATGTGTTTTCCCTGATTGCAATCTGCTCTTCCGTGCAGCAGTAGGACATGAGTTTGCTTTGTTCCGCCTTGCTTAGTTCCGGCCATAAGTCGCTTGCGATTGTGTCCATAGTTTTTCCGAATTCCTTCTGAAGAACCTGGGCGTTTACTTTTTTTGCCTTTAGTCCGGACATTTCAATTGCCTTGTTCCAGGCGACTGCGACAATTCCTGTTGTGTTCCAGATTGTGCCGTCTATGTCCAGAATAATTCCATTAAAACCGCTGTTTTTCATATTATATATTATAACGAATTTTATGCTGCGTAAAAAGTATGCGGTAAATTTTTTTAATAATACCAATGATTTTTTTTGCTTTTTTTTTGTTGCAAAACAAAAATTCTGATTTATAATGAAAATCACCTTAGAAAGAAAAAAGGTTTATGCATTACTAATGAAGGAGGCAATTGCATGAAAAAGTTAGTAGCTACAGTTTTGGGAGTAGCATTGGTTGCGTCAGTAGCAACATCAGCACCTTGGGGAAAGAAGAAGGCTAAAGGTAAGACAACTGGCGGAAAGGTATTGAACATCGCTGTTTGGAACGATGAATTCCCAGCACGTTTTGAAAAATACTACAAATCAAAAGTTCCAGCTGGTGTAAAAGTTAACTTTATCCAGACTCCAAACCAGGGAAACGCTTATCAGAATAAGCTTGATGAAGCTCTTCTTGCACAGAACTCAGCAGCAGCAGACGAAAAGATTGATATGTTCCTTGTTGAAGCTGACTATGCATTGAAGTATGTTGACACTCCATATACTCTCGATGTAGTTAAAGACATCGGTCTTACAAAGGCTGATTTGGCCAACCAGTTCAAGTATACAAAAGACATCATGACAGACTCTAAGGGAGTTCTCAAAGGTGTTTCTTGGCAGGCTTGTCCGGCTGGATTTATCTATCGCCGCTCAATCGCAAAAGCTGTTCTTGGAACAGACGATCCGGCAAAAGTACAGGAAGCTCTTTCTAACTGGGACAAGTTTGACTCAGTTGCTGCAAAGGCAAAGGCAAAGGGATATTTCATGCTTTCTGGATTCGATGATGCATTCCGTGTATTCTCTGACAACGTAAAGACAAAGTGGGTTGTAGGAAACAAAATCAAAGTTGATCCGATGATCCAGCGCTGGGTTGACATGACAAAGACATACACAGACAAGGGCTACAACAACAAGGCTAACCTTTGGTCAGCAGAAAGCTTCCAGGGTGCAAAGAAAGACGGAAAAGTATTCGGATACTTTGGACCAGCTTGGTTCATTGACTTCTGTCTTGCTCCTAACACTCTCGATGATCCTGCAAAGGGAAATGTTGTTGGAAACGGTTCTTATGGCGACTGGGCATTCTGCAAAGGACCTATGGGATTCTCATGGGGTGGAACTTGGATTTGCGGTGCAGCAGGTTCAGACAATGTTGACTTGATTAAAGACATCATGCTCACACTTACTTGCGAAAAAGACACAATGGTTCGTATTGCTACAGAAATGGGCGACTTCACAAACAACGCTCCTGCTATGCGCGAAGTTGCAGCATCTGACTACCAGAACCCATTCTTAGGTGGACAGAACCACATGGCAGTATTCATCGATTCTGCTGATTCTATCGACAAGAGCTGTATGTCTATGTACGACCAGGGTATGACAGAAAAACTTATGGCTGCTATGTCTGACTACTACAACGGAAAAGTTTCACAGGATCAGGCTTGGAATAACTTCTATACTTCTGTTATCGAACTTTATCCAAACTTGTCTAAATAATTGATGTAATTCTTATCACTGAAACCATGGCTTAATGGTTTCAGTCTCAAGGTTGCAGAAAGAAAGTGCCGCCTTTTTTAAGGTGGCACTTTTTTTACCCGCTTTTTTCAATAGAAATGCTTCCCTCTATGATGTGTTGCTATTATTTCTGAGAGGATTTAATGAAAAATGATGTTAAAAAAAGTGCGAATAGAAAGCATACCATCCAGTATGACAATTGGGGATATGTTTTTATTGCGCCATTCTTTGTAATTTATATTATATTTTCGCTCATTCCGCTTTTGACAACTTTTATTTTTAGCTTGTTTGAGTATTACCGAGTAGGACTTCTTACTGTTGGACCTACTTTTATTGGTTTAGAAAATTTCAAGGCGATATTTACTGCTGGCGACAGCTTGGGAAAATATTTCCTTAATACACTTATAATGTGGGTCATGGGGTTTGTTCCGCAGATTATAATTTCTTTGCTTCTTGCTGTTTGGTTTACAAATACAGAACTTAACCTTAAAGGTCAGGGATTCTTTAAGACAGTTATTTATATGCCTAATTTGATTATGGCGGCGACATTCGCAATGCTGTTCTTTACTTTGTTCTCGCCTAACGGTCCTGTAAACGGCATGATTCGTTCAATTTCTGATAAGACAAATGAAGCTGCTATTATTGCAGGAACTCAAAAACCTATGGAGCCGATTCGTTTCTTTTCTTCTACAGCTTGGACTAGAACATTGGTTGCTACAATGAACTTCCTTATGTGGTATGGAAACACAACAATTTTGCTTATGGCTGGCGTTATGGGAATTGATAACAGTCTCTTTGAAGCAGCCCGCATAGATGGTGCTTCTCCTTCACAGGTATTCTTTAAAGTTACAATGCCGTTGCTTTTACCGATTTTCGTTTATGTTTTCATTACTTCTTTGATTGGTGGTATCCAGATGTTCGATGTTCCGCAGATTTTGACAAATTCTGCCGGTACTCCAGATAGAACCACAATGACTATTATCATGAAGCTTAACAATCATCTTCAGAGCAAGAACTACGGACCTGCAGGAGCTATTTCTGTACTTCTGTTTGCAGTTACCGGTATTTTAAGCGGACTTGTTTATAAGATTACTATGAGCAAGTACCAGAATAAAAGATAGGAGATAATTTTATGGAGAAATTAAAAAGTCAGGCGAAAATGCTTTCTATCAGAAGATTTATCTGCTATGCAGTTCTGGTTCTTTTGGCGATTCTTTCATTGTTTCCATTCTATATCATGGTTGTCAATGCGACTCGCTCACATCCGCAGATTCAGAGTGGATTCTCTGCTATCCCTGGAACTCAGCTTTGGCTTCATATCAAGCAGTTTATAAAGAGTGAACGCTGGTTTGATGTTGTTGCTGGTCAGCAGGTTGAACGCAAGGTTTACGGAACAAGCTATCCTATTTTTCGCGGTCTTGGTAACAGTTTCCTTGTTGCTATTTTTACAGCTGCGTTTACAACTTACTTTAGCGCAATGACTGCCTATGGAATTTATATGTACAATTTCAAAGGCAAAAAGAGCGCGTTTAAGTTCATCATGGCAGTTATGATGGTTCCAACACAGGTTTCTACACTTGGATTCTTGCAGTTGATTACAAAGCTTGGAATTATGAATTCTTATATTCCTCTTATTATTCCTGCGATTGCGGCGCCGGTTGTTTTCTTCTATATGTATCAGTCAATGGAAGCGACTTTGCCTTATTCAATTGTTGAAGCAGCCCGTGTAGACGGAAGTAATGAGTTCTATACTTTCAATGCGATTGTTTGTCCTATGCTCAAGCCAGCGTTTGCAGTTCAGGCAATCTTTGCATTCGTTACTTCCTGGAACAACTACTTTATTCCAGCTCTCGTAATCAGTGACAAAAAGCTTTGGACAGTTCCGATTGTTATTGCAAATGCCCGTTCTGCTGACTACATGATGTTTGACTTGGGTGTTAACTATACACTTATGACTGTTGCTATTCTTCCTTTGATTGTGATTTACTTCTTACTTTCAAGATACATTATTGGCGGTGTAACTGCTGGTGGTGTAAAAGAGTAGGGCTTTCATTTGCCAGACTTATGCCGGATTGCATTTGCAGTCCGGTTTTTTTTATGCTTAATCCATATTCTTAATTGCCCAGTTGCTGAATATATTGTATATTATCTGATATAGCAAAATTTCTACTTGAGGTAAAAATGAACGATAAAAAAGATGATGACAAGAAGCAGACTGAAAATGATCCGTATGATTTTTTCAAGCTTTCTGCAGACAATGAAAAGGGAGACAATAAGCCTTCTGGAAATGGTCCGCAGAAAGGTCCGCCTTTTTGGACAATCCTTTTGGTTCTTGCCGGTGTTCTTATAGCCGTGAACATGATGTTTTCTTCCAAGCCAACTGATTTGATTGATTTTTCGGAATTCAGGAATCTTATAGATCAGGGGCAGATTGTCCGTGTTGAGCTTGGTGAGAATTATTTTACTGGCTATACTTCGCATTCTGCAGGTGCTTCTCAGCCTTCACGATTTGGCTTTATGGGAATGTCTCTTGGAACTGAAAGCGGCGGGGTCTACAGAACTTCTGGCGTTCTCATGGAAGGTTTTATTGAATTTCTTGATGAAAAAGGCGTGGACTACAAATTTGTAACTCGTCAGAACAATTATCTTATTCAGCTTTTGCTTAATCTTGTGATTCCGTTTGGCTTTATTTTCTTAATGTATTTCTTTATTTTCAGAAAGATGGGAGGCGGAATGGGCGGAATGGGTTCTATTCTTGGCGGCGGCGGAAGATCAAAGGCTGTTGATGAAGGAAAGGTTAAGACTCGTTTTCAGGATGTGGCAGGTGTTGATGAAGCAAAAGAAGAATTGATGGAGCTTGTTGACTTTTTGAAGCAGCCTAAGAAATATACTGATATAGGCGGAAAAATTCCAAAAGGCGCGTTGCTTGTAGGACCTCCGGGAACAGGAAAAACTTTGCTTGCGCGTGCTGTTGCAGGTGAAGCCGGTGTTCCGTTTTTTAGGATTTCCGGTTCTGATTTTGTTGAAATGTTTGTTGGTGTTGGCGCAAGCCGTGTTCGCGATTTGTTCCGTTCTGCCCGTGAAAAAGCTCCATGCATTATCTTTATTGATGAGCTTGATGCTATAGGCAAGAGCCGTGTAAATAATCTTGGCGGAAACGATGAGCGCGAGCAGACACTGAATCAGCTTTTGGTTGAAATGGACGGATTTGACAATGAAAAGGGACTTATAATTCTTGCTGCCACAAACCGCCCTGACATTTTGGATCCTGCACTTTTGCGTCCTGGACGTTTTGACCGTCAGATTGTAGTTGACAAGCCGGATGTAAAAGGCCGTGAAGAAATTCTTAGGCTTCATGCAAAGAATGTGAAAATAGATCCAAGCGTTGATTTTTCCGCAGTTGCCCATGCTACAAGCGGATTTGCCGGCGCAGACTTGGCAAATATTGTAAATGAAGCGGCTCTTCTTGCTGTTCGTGCTGGAAGAAAAGTTGTTCTTATGGATGATTTTGACGAAGCAATAGAAAAAACTTTGGTCGGTCTAAAAAAGAAATCCCGCGTTGTAAAGGAAAATGAGCGCAAGATTGTGGCTTACCATGAAACTGGTCATGCACTTGTTGCGGCGTTTACTCCTGGAAGCGACCCAGTTCATAAGATTACAATTATTCCGCGTGGAATGGGCGCTTTGGGATATACTTTGCAACGTTCGGAAGATGACCAGTTTCTATATAGCAAAAAAGAGCTTATGGGACAGGTAGATGTTCTTTTGGGCGGACGTGCGGCTGAGCAGATAATTTTTGGTGAAATAAGCACAGGAGCTTCAAATGATATTAGCCGTGCAACCGATATTATCAAGCGCATGATTACAGATTACGGAATGAGCGAAAAATTCAAGAACGTTACTCTTGGAAAAAGTGGAAGAGGTTATGGAACTCAGGAGCCTGAGCTTGTCCGCGAATTTTCAGAAGATACTCAGAAATATGTGGATGACGAAATTGCCCGTGTTATGGAAGAACGTTATCAGTTTGTCCTGAAAACTTTGAAAAAACACGGAAATCTTCTTGAATACATTGCGCAGCGTCTTCTTGAAAAAGAAACAATGGATGGCAAGGAATTCCAGGAAATCGTAAAGGCTGAAGATCATTGCAATGAGCTTGAATCAACTGCTGTAAAAAATTCTTCTGAAGAAAAGGAAAAGCCTAAACGAGCAAGAAAACCTCGTGCTAAAAAAGACGTAACAGAAGAAAAATAATTTCATTAAGCTCTGGTTATTTGCCAGGGCTTTTTTTTTCGGAAAGTTAAATAGCCCAAATGTCGAGTTTTTAAAAGAACAGTAATTTAAGTATCATTACCGTGCTACGGGAATCTGTTGGAAAATTTCGATAGATTATCGGGTAAGTCTTGATAATGACATAAAATTATAAAACTCGAAATTAAGGGTAAATAAAAAGTTAGCTTTCCTTAATTTTCTCCGAGCGTGAATCCGTAGTAATTATGTCCGGGAAACACTTTTGTGTCGTCTGGAAGTTCTGTGTAAATTCTATTCAGGCTGTGCTTCATATCCGCATCGCTTCCGCTTAAAAGATCCGTGCGACCCCAAGAACGGTGAAAAACTGTGTCGCCGCTTATTAGAAGTTTTTCATTTTGATTATATAGGCAGCAAGACCCTTTTGTGTGTCCGGGTGTGTGAAGAATTTTCCAGTTTTCAAGAAGCGGAATATTCTGTATATATGAAGAAAGATTTGTGTTGTCAGAAATTAAAAAATCTGCTTCTGGAAGATTTGAAACAAAGGGCAAAAACTCAAGGAAATTCATTGGCTCAAGTGAAATTCTTTGCAAAATTTCACTACCGTTTCCTATAAAATGCGCGTCGTTCGAATTAATAAGAATTTTTACATCAGGAAATTTTTGCTTTATTGCATTCAGTCCTGCCACATGGTCAAAATGTCCGTGGGTTAAAAATATAACTTTCGGAACAAGATTATTTTCTTTCAAATAGGAAAAAAACTTGTCCTCGTCATTTGAGAATTTGCAGCAGGCTGGATCTACAATCAACGCGTCAGAACCTTTCAGTCTTATAATGTAAGTATTAACGCTAAAAGGTCCTGTTTGTATGGCATGAATCAATATGCTTCACCGTTTCCAAAGTGAGATTTTACCTGACCGTCATCAGTTGTTTCTGAATATGGCTTATCTTCAGCCGGCGCATTGTCCATTGAAGCTGCGAATGCGCTCTGTTCTGCCGCAATTTTTGCTTCTTCTGTGTTTGCCGATGTGTCTGCGTGCGCGTCATTTACAACATTTGCAGGTATTGTATCTTCTGAAACGACAGACTCTGTTGAAGCTGATTCTGTGTTTTCAGAAACTTCATTTTCATCCTTTTTGCGTGAATAGCTTACGCTCAATTTTCTTCCGCGGTATTCATATTCGTTTAATGCTTTTATTGTCTTGTCGCAGTCTTCCTTAAAGAGAGTTATAAAAGAATAGTTTGAAAGAACTCTGATTTCTCCAATGCGTGAACGTTCAAGACCTGCAACACTTACGAGAAGCCCGACTAAATCTCTTGGAAAAACTCCGCGGCTTCTTCCAACGCTTATAAAAATTGTGTCTGCAACAGAAGGATCGATTGTTACACGTGGTGATTTTTCTGTGCGTTCTTTGCGTTCTTCTGAATTTCTTTCTGACTGGCGGCTTTCATTTCTTGAAAAACGTTCATTTCTGTCTGAACGTCCGAATTTTTCTGTTTTTTCTGTGCGGCTGAAGCGGTTACTTTTGAATCCTGAATTTGCATTTTTGATGAGCAATGCTGCTACATAGCTTCTGCGCGAAAAAGGAACATTTTTTTTGAAAAGCTTTTTAATCTGCTTTAATGTTTCAATTTCTGCATTGCTTGCTTTTTCTACGCGGTTTACTGCATCTTTCAAAAACGATGCGATGTTTTCTTCATTCAATTTAAAACCTTCACGGTTATTGTTGTATGCCATAATTAAACTCCTGTAACTAACTAAGGCTCTTTTCTGAATCTGCCGCTGCATGGCTTTTCAGAATAAAAAATTAATCTTTTAATAAATCTACAATATAGCCGGATCCTAGCTTTTCAAAAGAAAACTGGCTTAATAAATGTTCCATGGATTCCGGAATAATTGTATTTGAAAATAAAACCCACTGAATTCCGCTGTTTTTTGCTTTTTCCAGACATTTTTGGAAAAGTTCCTTTCCTATGCCTAAGCCACGGTAATTCTGAAAGACAAAAAAATCAGTAACTACAACTGTTTTTTTTGCCGAGGACGGACATGATGAAAATAAAATGCAGCCTAAAAATTCTTTTAAATGAGAATAGCAAACAAAACCATACTTATTCTCACTTTTAGAAAAAGCTGACTGGTAACGCCACATTGCAGCAATGGAAATCCCAATCTCGCCTTCAAAGCTGTCTTTATATTCTTCTGCCATTATTTCAACTGCACGATCAACGCATTCCTTGTCCCTGCCAGAATCGTATTCCTTGAACTCAAAATCATTCCGAACGAGGTCTTCCATTTCATCTATGGAATCTTCTTCAAGAAGCTCAAGTCCCCAAGTCTCGCGCAAGTCATTGTACCATTCGTTGATTTTTGAAAGCATCCTCTTTGTTTTGAATGCAAACCATCTTTTTTCAACATCTGGATACGCTTTTAGAATATTCTTAAAATTTCTGAACACCCCCCTTCTGCTTTGCAAGCATCTTTTTAATTCATTCCTCGCTAAAGGTGAACGGCAAGTTTCTGAAAAGGCTTCCATAAGATTAAAACCGTCATCGCTTGTCCAGTTTGGCAAGGAATAAACTTTGTTTTCATCTATTTTTAAGTCTTCTGCCGGATTGTCAAAATTTTTTATGAAGCTTACAATCTTATTTTCCGCAACATTGAATGCGCTTTGGGAATTTTGGTCTTCCATGGCAAACATAATGTCATTTTTAATGGAATCTGTAAGCTCGAATGTCATTTTGAAAAAGTCAGGCTAAGTCTTTGCGGTTTGTAATTACTTTGCAGATAAGTCCGTATTGAACCGCCTCTTCTGAATTAAGCCAGTAGTCGCGGTCAGTGTCCTTTGACACCTTTTCTAATGAAGTTCCTGTCTGCTCAGAAATTATCTCGTTTATCTTTGTGCGTGTCTTTGCGAGTTCTGCGGCATGAATTTCGATGTCTGTCGCAACACCTTTCATTCCGCTTGAAGGCTGATGAATCAGGTAGCTTGAATGCGGAAGACCAAGCCTGCGTTCTTTTGGAACAGAAAGAAGGATCAACGCCGCTGCGCTTGCAATAAGACCAGTTCCGATTATATAAACAGGCGCATTTATAAAACGGATTGTGTCAAAAATTGCAAATCCTGCATAAACATCTCCGCCAGGACTGTCAATATAAATGTAAATTGGCTTGTCGTTGTCTGCTTCAAGAATTAAAAGCTGTCTTATAATTTTTTCTGCAAGCTCTTCACAGATTTCACCGCTTAAAAGGATTTGTCTTGTTTTTAAAAATTTCTCTGCAAGAGGATCTGGAGCTGAGTTTTCAGCTTTTTTTTCTTCTTTTTCATCTTCTAAAACGATACCATCGATTTTTTTGATCATTTTTACTCCAAAACAGACTGCAATATAAGAAACAGCCATGCTAGAAATATACTATAAATCTGCTATATTTTCAATAATCTTTGCCAGGACAAACGCATTATAAATGTATTCAGCATAAAACTGGCTCCCAGGCACGGTTTCGTGCTTCAAAATCGCGCAATAATGCGCTACACACTGATTGTTGCAAAGTAACCATAGAATTGCCCGCTCATGCGGTCGCAACAATCAGAGTGTTTTTGCCTCACGAACCGTTCCTTCGCGCAATCTTTACTTAAATTATTTATAATGCGTTTGCCCTGTAATCTTTGCTGATTTCCAAAATTCCATCATTTTATTGTCATTTTCGGCTTTCATTTCAAGATTTTCCTGGTTCATACTTTTTTCAACAAACTTGAATCTTGCGCTGAACTTGTTTATGGCTCTTTCAAGCGCAACAGACGGATCTACATTAAGTTTGCGGCTTAAATTTACACATGACAAAAGCAAATCTCCAACTTCTTCTTCTGTGTTTTCTGGCAAAGATTCCTTTACTTCAGTTAATTCTTCCTTTATTTTATCGTAAGCTTGTTGTGTTGCACGCCAGTCAAAGCCTTCTTTTGCAGCTTTCTTTAAAATTTTAAATGCCTTTAAAAGCGGCGGAAATCCTTTTGGTACAGAATCAATTGCGCTTTCCTGTTTTCTGCCTTCCACATTGTCTTTTATTTTGTCCCACTGCGCTTTTACATCTGATGCGCTTTGAATTTTTGTTGAACGATTGGTTTCGCTTGCATTTTCAAAAATATGAGGATGCCTTCGGATAAGTTTTTCGCAAACTTCATTTAAAACTTGATCGATTGTAAATTCGTTTTCTTCTTCAAAGCATTTTGCAATGAAAATAAGATTGAAAAACACATCGCCAAGTTCTTCACGTACGTGGTTTGGGCTTTTTTCTGTTATCGCATCAACGGTTTCAAATGTTTCTTCTATTAATGTGCTTCTTAATGTCTGCGGTGTCTGAATTTTATCCCAAGGGCATTCTTTGCGCAGAATATTTGCAAGTTCAAAAAGCCTGTTGAATGAAGCCGCAGACAATGAAATGTTTTCTATTTTCTTTGTAAGTTCTGATTTTTCCATAAAATAACTTTTTTTACTTTGTTTCTGGAATAACTTTTTTCTTTCCCCATTCAGAAATTAGTTTTTCTGGTTGTGATGAAGTCAAAATTTTTGAAAAAAGAATATTTGCCTGTGAAAAAACTTGTGAAAGTATTATTTTTTCATCTTCTGAAAATGTGCCTAGCACAAAATCAGCGACGCTTCCATGGACAGGTTTTCCAACTCCGAATCTTAGCCTCCAAAAATCCGCAGTTCCAAGATGTTCCTTTATTGAGCGAAGTCCGTTGTGTCCTCCAAGTCCTCCAGACCATTTTAAGCTGACTGTTCCAAGCGGAAGTTCAATTTCATCATGCAGAATAAGAATGTTTTCCGGTTTTATTTTAAAGAAACGGGCAGCTTCTCCAACAGCTTCTCCGCTTAAATTCATGTAAGTCAAAGGCTTCATAAAGTAAATTTTGTCTGGAACATTTGAAGCTATGGGCAAAGTACCGTCTTGTCTTGGTTTTATAAGTGAAAAATCTTTTAGCCAATTTAAAAAGTCTTCATAGTCAACACAAGAAAACTCTGATTTATGTTTTGACTGCCAAGAAATTTTTGATGCAAACGGAAGCTGTTCTTCAAAAATCCATGGAACATTATGTCTTGTGCCTGAATATTCCTTTCCATAGTTTCCTAAAAATGCAATTAGCTGAATCATGCGTGCATTATAGGCTATAAAAGTTTTGAATTCAATAATCTGAAAGCTTTCTAAAGCGAAATGAGATTGCTAAAAAGCATTTACAGGTGAAAGACCTTCTTTTCTTACTGTGCCAGGGGAAATTCCAAATCTTGCGCGGTAGGAATTTATAAAATACGCCGGGTTTGAAAATCCGCATTCTTTTGCAATATCCTGAATTTTCATTCCTGTAAGTGAAAGAAGTTTATGGCTTTCTTCTAATCTAAAAAGGTTAAGGTATGCAGAAATTCCAATTCCCATTTCCTTGTGAAAAATACGTGTAAGATAATCCGGGTCAACTCCAACTTGGTCTGCAAGCGTATTTCTGCTGATTTTTTTAGAAAGATTTTTGTTCATATAAAGAATTGCGTACTTTACAATAGAACCTGTCCTTGAAGGAAGAACTGGCTGTTTTTTTGACATAAGATTTTTCAGCCGCTCAACAAACTGGCTGGATTGCGAAACTGACTGGTTGCATATAATTACGTTTGAAAAATCAGAGATTGAATTTAGATTGTTAAGTTCTTTAAAGTTTTCTGCTGTAATTAGAACTGGAACAAAGATTAGTTTTTCAACTTTACGCACTTCAAGAATGTCCGCGTCCTGTACGCTGTCAAAAACAATCAAATCTGGAGCAAATCTTGTGGCTAAAGTGGAAAGAAATGTAACAGATGAAATTACTTCCGTTTCATTTTCTTTTGCAAGAATCTTTAAAAGAGGTGTCTGGTTTCCTATAAAAATTATTTTCCGTGGTTTCCATTGAATCATAGAAACTCCGCGCAGCCAAATTTTGTATCATTGAACTGCAAAAACTGCTCTATAATTTCTTTTGCTTCTTTATTTACTTCTGAAATTCTTTTTGAGCCGTTTTTTATCTTGATGAGCGGATTTATATAGCGTCTTTTTACTTGTAAATCGACACAGAAAAAGCCTTTTATTTCACTTTCTGAACGTAAAATCTTTTTCATTCCACGGAATGTCCTGAAATACTTTGAAAATTCCCAGGAAGGATTTTCTTCTGCTGATTTTGTAAATATTTCTATAAGTTCTTTTTCAGAAAATGTAAAAAGCTCACTTGGTTTTATAATTTTATTTTCTTCTGCAAGTTTCAGTATGTCAGCCATAAGCTGCATTGCAATTTTGTCTTCATTCTGCTGAAGAATCGTGCTTGTCTGAATGAATTTTTTTGTGTAAATTAGGCATTCATTCTCTTCTGAAAACCCCAACTCTGGAAGTCCTTTTTCATTTTCCAAGACATTTATGTGATTGTAGCTGTTTTCTATTTCTGTTAAAGTCCAAATAGAATCCAATGCCGCTCCGCTCGGATACATATATTCCAAACGGTCTGCGCTTAAGCCCGGAATTTCGTTGTCGGCAACAGGATAGATGTGGTAGTCGTTTACTTCTGCAACTTTTATTCCGTCTTGCTTTAAAAATTCAAGAAGTTCCAAGTCATTTTCTATTAACTGCGCATTTAAATTTTCTGTGCTGCTTTGTGTAAGCGCGTCTCCGTTTTTAAAATCAGAAACGTGGCTGAATGCAGGTGTTGAAACATCATGAAGGAGAGCTGCGATTGTCTGTTTTTTGTCCTTTGTGAAGTTCCAGACAATTAAAGCAGTTCCTAGTGAATGGTCGAGCCGTGAATAAAAAAAACTGTTATGAAAAAGAGGCGTCCAGTCGGTTCCGCATAAAAGTCCCACACCTTCAAGACGTTTTAAAATAGGCAATGAAATATATTTACTTAGAAAATCCGGTGTTTTTTTGCATAGAATTTTGTGGTATTTGGCTGCAAAATTTTCTTTCATAAATATATTCCAAGTAGTTTCAGCAGCTTAAACAAAATAAACTGCTGAATGTGCTTTTATTTTGCAAGGCATTTGTCAAGTTCTGCGGAAATCTTTTCTTTGTCTAGATTCTGGCCGATTATACAGAGCTTAATCATTCTGTCGCCTACATCTTTATCCCATTCATCCTTTATCTTTGGATTTTCTTCAAGGATTTTTTTCTGTTCAGCTGGTGAACAGGCTGCAACCCACTGTCCGGAATATCCAGCTTGAATCTGTCTGCCGGATGTTTCAAACACCCAAGCCATCTCCGGCTCATCTGCAAACCACATAAGACCTTTGCAACGGATTATATTTCGAGGCCATGTGTTTGCATATTCATCCAAAAGCTGGCGATCAAACGGTTTTCTTCTATAATAGATGAAAGTTCCTATTCCGTACTCGTCTTCACTTTCTCCTTCGTGACGGTGCTCATGATGATGGTGATGCTCGTGTTCTTCATGGTCGTGCTCATCGTGTTCGTGGTGATGATGTTCTTCGTGCTCTTCTTCACGGTGATGGTGCTCTTCGTGATGTTCATCTTCAACTTCGTCTTCTTCAAGATGCTTGCACCAGCCTGCGCTTGCATAAACGCTGTCAAATTCAAAGGAATTTGTTCCCATGATTTCTTTTACATCTACATCGCCATGGCTTGTTTCAATTATCTTTACACCTGGGTGAAGAACTTCGATAACTTTGCGTACTTTCTTGAATTCTTCATCAGAAACCAAGTCTTTTTTGTTGATTACAAGAGTAGAACAGAATTCAATCTGCTGAACAAGAAGGCTTTCTACGTCTTCTTCCTCAATGGAATCCTTTTTCAAGAGCTTGTCTCCACCTGCAAATTCATCTACAAGACGTGCTGCGTCAACAACACCTACAACATTGTCAACATTTCCGTTCTTTATTGTTTCAAGTTCCTGAACAATAGGCATTGGCTCGCATACACCGCTTGCTTCAATCATAATATAGTCGAATTTTCCGCTCTTTATGAGATTCTCTATATTCTGTGCGAGCTGAGTTTTGAGTGTGCAGCAGATACATCCGTTTGTTAAAGGAACAATGCTTGATGTGTCTGTAATTTTTGCCCCGTCGGCAATAAGTTTTTCGTCAAAATTCACTTCGCCGATGTCATTTACAATAACTGCGACTTTATATCCTTCCTGATTTGAAAGAACTTTGTTTAGAAGAGTTGTTTTTCCTGCTCCAAGATAACCGCATAGGAGTGTTATAGGTGTTAATTTCTTCATAAATGCCTCTATAAATATGTTTTGGACATCTCTAAAAACTCAATTTACAGTTCACTTTTAGAGATGCCTACGAGTTTTAATTTGTTATAATAGCACGAATTAAAACATCGCATTTTCAGAGTTGTTTCTAAAAACTGAAACTTTTAGAAACTCCCTTTGTGTAAAAGATAATACTAAATTTTAGATAAAAAGACAAATTTAAATGAAAATAACTGACTTTTTAAGTTTTGAACACTTTGATTTTTTCTGATATGGATTTATAATATAAAAATCAAGAGTATTTTATAGGTGAGAATATGAAAAAAGGAAAACTTTCAGTCTCGATTGGAATTCAGACATCTCTTATTATAATATTTTTAGTTGCCATTCAGCTTATTGTTATTGTAAATTTAACAAAAAAAGACTTGCTGGAAGACGCTTATTCTAAGTATTCAGAACTTGCAAGGTCTTATTCTTCTGAAATCTCTTCTGTTCTTGAAAAATCTAAAGTTGGAATGGATGTATATGTCAATGCTGATGTTTGCAAAACTGAAAATCCAGCTGAAATAGTTTCTTGGTTGCAAGCTCATGCATATTTTAGAAGAGCCTGATTTGATTATGTGGCTTTTGTTGATCAAGATGGAAACTTTGAATCAGATATAGGAACTCACACAGTTGTAACAGACCGTGATTATTTTAAGGCGATAATGCAGAATGGAGCCGATTCGTTTATAGACAATCCTACTCCTTCTAAAGTTTCTGGAAAACTAGTTATTCATATTAACCGTGCGCTTAAATTGGACGGAAAAACAATTGGTTTTTTCTCTGGAGTAACAACTTCTGAACGTTTGAGCCGTTTTGTAGAGAATACAGAAATTGGAAATGCTGGAGTTTCTGCCCTTATTTCTGAGAATGGACTTATAATAGCTTCTTCTGGAGATTCAAAAGTAGTTGACAAGCTTTTTGCGACAGAAGATGCAAAGAAAATCCTTTCTACTTCAAGTGTGAACGGCGACGGCGTTATAAATACTGCCAACGGAAAATATTATCTTTTCTATTCTATAGTTGAAGGAACTGACTGGCGCAACTGCATAGTTATTTCTGAGGCGGAAGTTCTTAGCATTTTTAGAAAAATTTTTTCTATTATAATTATTTCAAACTTTGTCATTGGAATTGCTGTAATTTTTGGAGTGACTGTCAACTTAATCCGAAAGACGCAGCCTCTTATAGTTCTTGAGCAGTCTATAAATAAGATTGCTTCAGGAAATGCTGATTTAACAAAACGAATTGAGCTTAAGAGAAAAAAGAACGATGAAGTTGGAAGCATTATAGATAGTTTTAACGGCTTTATGGAAAAACTGCAAAGCATAATTGTTGTCATAAAGCAGCTGAAAGATGAACTTCTAAAAGTTGATTCAGACTTGGATGCAGGAACTCAGGATACAGCAACTTCTATAAGCCAGATAATTTCTAATATCAAAAATGTTGAAAACGGCATAAACAGTAACTCTGAGAGTGTGGATCAGACAACAACTGTTCTTGATAAAATTTCCATTGGAATTGACAATCTTAATAATATGATTGAAAGCCAGTCGGCCTGTGTTACAGAAGCGTCTGCGGCTGTTGAGCAGATGATTGGCAACATAAATTCTGTAAATTCTTCTATTGGAAAGATGGCTGCTTCATTTGAAAGCCTTGAGCAAAGCTCTTCTGAAGGTGTGAAAAAGCAGGATGATGTGAACTCAAGAATTCTTGTTATTGCAAATGAGTCTCAGTCTTTGCAGGAAGCGAATGCCGTTATTTCAAGCATTGCAGAACAGACAAATCTTCTTGCCATGAATGCTGCAATCGAGGCCGCTCACGCAGGCGAGGCAGGAAAAGGATTTAGTGTTGTTGCGGATGAAATCCGCAAGCTTTCTGAAACTTCATCTGAACAGTCAAAGACTATCGGAAATCAGTTGCAGAAAATAACTGATGGAATTGAAGAGATTGTTTCTGCCTCAAAGATTGCATCCGAAACCTTTTCTGCTGTTTCAAATGAAATGGTGGAAACAAACAATCTTGTGTCTCAGATAAAAAATGCCATGCAGGAACAAGGAGAAGGTTCACGTCAGATTTCTCTTGCGCTTACACAAATGAACGACAGCACTGTGCAAGTAAGAGAATCTTCCAAGCAGATGTCGGAGGGCGGAAAGGAAATTCTAAATGAAATAAAAACTTTGCAGAATTCAACTTTGAGCATGAAACAAGGAATGAGCGAAATGTCCGCCGGCGCAAGAAAAATAAACGAAACTGGAAACGCATTGTCTGGAATTTCTAACCTTATGGCGCAGTCTATAAAGAAGCTTGGAAACGAGGTTGATTTGTTCAAAGTATAAAAGAATACAAAAAAAATTTATTGCTAAATAAATTGCATGAGCTGGAAAATGGCATTGTTTATTTTCCGGCTTTTGTATTGTAAGTTTGCTATTCCCCAATTTAACTGGGGAAATCTTTTTTTTTTATGAGAAAAACTTCACTGAAAAATCAAGTTGCTGGAAAAAATCCATAAAAAATTTAGATTTTGTCTAAAAATAAGAAATTATGTGCTATATTATTAGTCTATGAATTTTAGTGAAGATAAGATTTCAGAAGTTATTTCGGCAAATATAAAGAATGTTGATTCACTTTTCGTTTTTCCCACTGATGTTGTTCAGACAAGCTGGATAAACTGGGCTATAAAAAATCCGGACGAGTCTGGCGTGCGGGCCTTTAATCTTGACCAGTTTACAGCATGGGATAAATTCAAGTCTGATTATTTAAAAGCTTCTGATGAAAATCTTATTTGTATTCCTCCTGTTGTACGGAAGGTTTTTGTTCAAAAAATTCTTTCAGAAAACAATGAGATACATTTCTTTAAAAGAATTGTTTCTTCTGCGTCAGAGTTCAAGGATAATGTTTTTAGCTTTACAGATTGGATCGCAAAAATTCTTCCCTCATTAAAACTTTGGAATGAGCACTTTGAGAAATATTGCGCCGCAGGAAAAATTCCTGATGATGAAGATGATGATTATAAAAAACTTTTTGAGCTTTACAAGGAATTTTTGAAGCAGAACAATTTTTACGAGCCTTCTTATTTGGATTCAAATTTCAAGAAGAATGAAAAGCAAATTTTTATTTTTTATCCAGAGATTCTTGAAGACTTTGCGGAATTTCAGAATATTCTTTGTGCGGAAGAAAATGTAACATTGGTTTGTATTCCCAAGAATGCGCAGAGCGGCAGGTGTGTTTTTTATAATGATGCGCGAAAAGAAATTAGAATGCTTGTTCTTAGGCTTAGACAACTGCACCTTGAAAAAATTGACTTGCGTACAGTGGCTGTCAATGTTCCCTGCTTGGAAAACATCAGACCTTATTTGGAAAGAGAACTTTCAATTTATTCTGTTCCTTTTACTGTACGGGCTGGAGTTCCATACACAAAGAATTGCGGAGGAGATATTTTTCAGAAAATAAAAGACTGCGCTTCTTCCGGCTTTTCGTATGACAGCGTGCGTTCGTTTTTGCTTGATGGATATATTCCGTGGAAAAATTTTAATTTAAATGAACGTCTTGTAAGAGCAGGAAATGAAAAAAGATGTGTGTGCAGCTATGAAGAAGGTGAATCCATCAAAGATATATGGCTTTCTTCACTTGATGATGAAAGTGCAGAAAAAGAATTTTATCTAAAAATCAAAGATACTGTTTTGCAATTTGAAAATGCATCTAGTTTTCAAAAGCTGAAATTTGCCTGGGACAATTTTAAAAGCAAATTTATTGATGAGAAAAAATTTAGTGAAGAGCGTTATACAACAACAGATAAAATTTTAGGACGAATAATTACTGACTTAAACAACCTTGTGTCTATTGAACGTGATTATCTTTCAAAAATAAATTACAAATTAAATTCTGCATTTGATTTTTTTATAAATGAAATTAATCAAAAGACTTATACACCTAATGAAAAGAAATATGGAGTTAATATTTTTCCTTATAGGCTTTCTGTTTGCGCGGATTTTGAATATCAATTTGTAATAAATGCGACTCAAAGAGATGTTTCTGTTCCTTTTAGAAAACTTGGATTTATAAATGATGTTGAAAAACGTGCGTCGCTTGAATTAAATGAAAAAGATGTTTCTGTTGATTTTATAAAGCTCTATTGTGCTCAGCAAAGAAACTTAAAAAATAAGCAGATGTTTTTTTCTGCGTCAAAAAAAACATTTTCTGGTTCTGCGATTATGCATACCGCGTTTGAATCCTGTGAACAATCAGATGAAAAAGTTCTTGAGCAATTTGATTTTATTAATAATGAAAAAAATGATTTTAAATACGGCATTGTTTCGGAACGTGCTTTTTCAGAAATGCAGCAGAAATCTTTTTATAACTGGAAAAATATTTTTGCATCAGGTGATTCTTCTTGCATGTCTGATTCACTAAAAAATAAAATCAATGCTGAGCTAAAAGATAAAGGAAAGAATTCAAATCCTGAAAAAGTAAAAATTTCTCAGACTGAATTAAAAAGTTTTTTTCCTTGTCCAAGAAAATTTATTTTTACAAAAGTCTTAAGTTTAAAAGAAGATTCTTTGGATGTGGATCTTATAAAAAATTATGAAGCTGGTGTTCTTATTCATAAAATAATTGAACTTGTATGCAAAAATTTTCAGGATAAAAATGGAATTTACAAAGGAAAAATACCTATCTTCAATGAAGAGACTTCTGGGCATATAGAGCAGTTGATTTTTTCTGCTTTTGATGAAGCTAAACTTCATGCAGGTTTTTCAAGAAGTCCGCTTGCTCTTAAAATTATTGAAAGCCAGAAAGGGCTTATCTGTAAAAATGTATTTTTGTTTTTTAAACAGTTTTGTGCGTTGCCGGATTATTCTAGTAAAAAAGGAAATAAAAGTTTTGGAGGATATTTTATTGAAGGAGTTGAGCTTGAAAAAGAAGTTCCTTGCAGTTCAAATCAGTTTGACTTCTTTGGAAAGATTGACTGTGTGCTTTTAAATCCTGATGAGCCTGATGAGCTTTTTATCATTGATTACAAAACTGGTTCTGCACCTTCTATAAAAGATTGCATTTTTAATGCGGATTCAATTCCCGTATTAGGAGACTTTCAAATGGCTTCGTATGTAAAACTTTTGGAAAGCAACGAAACAAAAGTTTGCTCTGCTATGTTCTATAAAATTAAAAAAGATTCTGCAGACAATTTTGATGTTGTGCAAATTATTTCAAAAACACCGAACGCAAGAAGCCATAACATAGATAGAGAAGGCTTTGAAAAAACTTTGTCTGAGTTTGAAATTTTTGCAGAGTACTTTTATGAAAAATCATCTGGATTTGATTTCGAGCCTAAAAATTTTCAAGCGGATAAGGAACATGGCATAAATGTCTACAAAGACTGCATGAAGTGTGGACTTAATTCAATTTGCAGAACATCATTTAATATTGCAAAAAAGGAAATTTTATGAGCGTTGATTATGATTTTTTAACTGAACCTTTAACTGAAAATCCTGATAACTCAAAGTCGCCTGATATTTTTCAAATTAAGGCAATAACAAAAAAAGATAATGCAGTTGTTTCCGCTGGTGCAGGTTCTGGAAAAACTGATGTTCTTGCTTTGCGTTATGCTTTTTTACTTATGACAGATGAGAATATACATATAAAAAATATTCTGGCTCTTACTTTTACAAAAGAAGCTGCTTCTGAAATTTATGACCGAATATATAAAAAACTTAATTCATTTGTAAAATTTCTTGATAATGACAAATATCCAAAGCAGGTAAAACTTGCAAAAAGAGCATTGGATGAATTTGCAGATGCTAAGATTCAAACACTTGATGCTTACAGTGGTTCTCTTGTAAGAATTGCTGCCAGCCGCTATGGAATTCGTCCCGACTTTACAACTGGCTCTTCGTCTTGCGACCGTGCAGTTGAAGATGCTGCCCTTCCGTTTGTTTTAAAGCATAGAACTGAAGAATGCTTTAATGTTTATTCTATGCCTGGAAAAATTGAAGATTTTGCTGCGGGTTATTTTGCTTCTCCAGTTCTGGAATGTACTTCTGTTGCTACAAGAAAGAACTTTTTTTCGGATAATTTTCAAATACAAAAGGCGCAAATAATTGAAGAATGGAATTCTTTTTTTGCTGAAAATGAAAACTCTATAAAGTCGCAGTTTGAAAATATAAAATCACTTTTAAACGAAGCTGATGAAAAAAATGCTTTTACAAGTGAATTAAAAGAATTGGTTGAAAAAAATGATTTTACAGAAAACGGAAATAATTTTTCATTTGATTATTTAAATGAAGAAAATGCAAATTCTTTTTCTGCAGCTGCTCAGGATTTTTATTCAGGTATAAATTCCGTTTGCTCAATAAGCATGAATAAAGGCGGAAACAAAGAATCAGTAAAAGAAATCAAGGAAACTATAAAAAGAATAAGAGAAACAATTCCTGTTGTTGTTTCTGTTGTGAATTTTATAAAAAACTTTTCCGCGCAAAAAAGGATGTTTGAGCTTCTTGATGAATTTCTTGAAGAAGTAAATAATACCAAGCGCATTTCTGGAAATCTTTCTTTTAAGGATGTTGGAGACTTGGCTTTGAGAATTCTTATTGAGCAGCCGGACATCAGAAAACAGCAGAAAAATCTTATAAAGAAAATAATGATAGATGAATTTCAGGATAACAACAAAAAAAACAAGGAGCTTTTGTTTCTTATTTCTGAAAATGACGGAAAAGAACTTTTAATTGAAAACAAAACTGAAGCCGAATTTTTTGCTGAGCTTGAAAACAATATTTCCGCAGAAAAGCTTTTTTTCGTTGGAGATGAAAAGCAATCAATTTATAAATTCCGAGGAGCAGATGTAAGTGTATTCAATCAGTTAAAAAAATCCTTAAAGGACAATTCTGGTTCTCAAGAAAATGTTAACTTGAACATGACAAATAATTATCGCTCTTCTGTTCCTTTGCTTTATTCTTTTAATCTAATGTTTGGAAACTGCAATGATAACCATCCGTTGAATGAAACAGAAATTCCTTCTTTGTTTTATTCAGAAGAAAATGGGATTGAAAATTTAAAAAGCTATGAAGCTGAATACAAGCACAATGCTTTGAAAAAAAACGAACTTCCTTGTTCTGTTGATGCAAGCAATGTTCCTGTTCATTTGTGCCTTTTAAATACAGGAGAAAATGAGGACGGAAATAACTTTGCTGATTTTGTAAACTACGGAAAGTGTCTTAGCGAAAATGAAACAGAAGCATATTTTATAGCCAGAAAAATTTATGAGCTTTCAAAAATTGATTCTAACTTTAACAATTACGCAATTCTAGATAATTCTCGTTCAGGAAGATTTTACTTGCAAAGGTATCTTTCTCTTTTTAACATTCCTTATACGGTTGACCGGCAGACAAATGTTTTTTCAGAAGGAATTGTAAATGATTTTTACAGCTTTTTAAGATTTTGCGTTTATCCTTCAGACTCAAATGCGTTTGCGGCTTTTCTTGCTTCACCGTTTGCAGGAATAAGCATTCAAGGCATTCAAAATATTTTGTCAGCATCAGTTAAAAAAACAAAAAATTCTGAAATTATTTTTTCCGCATTTGAAGAGAATGGCGAGATTTCTCTTTCTGATTCCGATATGAAAAAATATTTGGCTGCAAAAAAATTTTATGAAGAACTGCGGGACAATATTCTTTCTCAAAGCCTTACAAAATCGCTTGAACTTTTGTGGTACAAAACCGGATATTACTTTGAAACAATTCTAAACAGAAATCTTACGCTTTATGCAGAACAGTTTGATTTGCTTTATGAAACTGCACGCCAAGCAGAAAACGAAGGCAAAAGCATTTCTTGGTTTGTTGATCAGCTTGGAATTGCAAAGAAAAAAGAAATTTCATCTTACATGAATGATGAGAGTGTTGAACTTGAGCTAAAAGAAATTTCTTATCCAATTGAAAAACCAGACGCTGTAAAAATTATGACAATTCATCAGAGCAAAGGTTTGCAGTTTAAGCATGTCTTTGTTATTGGAATTTGGGGAAATCCTAAAACGCAGATAACAGGAACTTTCTTTTTTGATGAAGACGGATTTGATGAAAAAATTGCAACGGGAGTTTCTTTATGCGCTTTAGGCGAAGGCGGAAATTATTTTTCGGTGCGGCAAAAAGAGGATTCTGCTTTAAGAGAACTTGCTGAACAAAAGAGAAAAATTTATGTTGCAATTACACGTGCGGAAGAAGATGTTCATTTGGTCGGAAGTTTTTCAAGAAGCAAGGAATTAAAGAAATTTGACGAATCCGATAATGCTGAAAAAAGGTATGACGGTTCGATTTCCTTGATGCACAAGCTTTGCCGTTTTTATTATCAGAAGGAACTTTACACCGACAATGATTTTTCTTTTGAATCTTATTGCAATGAGCCTGTATTTAATAAAAATGGCGCACCTTTTGATTTTATAAAAATAAATCCTGTTTCTACAAAAGTCCGTGCGGATGAAAAAACAAATTTAGATGAGCTTAGACAAAAAAAGATAAAACTGTTTTCTGCTTTCTATGACAAAATTCCTTTTGAAAAAGACAATGATTTTCCTCATGAATTTTCTGATAAAACTCAAACACCAAGTGGCCTTGAAAAACTGCCTCCAAAAACAACTGTAAAAGTTGACGGCGCATTTAAAATAAATGAAGAATACTCTTCTATTGATTCGATTTTAAAATCAGCGACTGATATTTCAGAAGACAATGAAGAGGATTCCGCTTCTGCTGAATTTAATTATGCTGACTTTGGAAAATTCGCCCATTCTTATCTTGAATGTCTTGTTTCTACTGGAAATATTTTGAATGCTGAAAACTTCATTGACAGGATTGTTTCAAAAAAACTTTCTGAAAATCAAAAAGCTAAGGAAATTCTTTTAAAGGCTATTGTGTCTATGTGTGAGTGTTTTGAAAAAACTTATCTTGGAAAAAAAGTTGCAGATGCAAAAAAATCCAATCGACTTTGCAAAACAGAAAATAAATTCAAGTTTCTTATGGATGACACGATTTTTACAGGTTCAATGGACTTGATTTTTCAAGATTCAGATCAAAAGCTTTTTATTGTTGACTATAAAACAGACCGCGCTGTAAAGCCAGAACTTTATATTGAACAGCTTTCTTGCTACCGTAAAGCCGCTTCTGAAATTTTCTATGTCGATACAAAAGATATAGAAACTTTTCTTTATTATCTTCGCTACGACAAGGAAATTGATATTTCAGCTTATACTTTATAATTTTTAGTATGAAATGACTGCTTCAAAGGAAACTGATTCCGGCGTTTTACCAAGGAATGTTATTTTGTTTTCCTCTTTAAAACCGAAGATTTCCACTTTATCATTCAGCATTGCTTCCTTTGCGAAATTTATTTTGAAGTCTTTTGGTTTTCTTCCGCGGAATTCTTCTGGAATCGCATCTTCAACAAACGCCGCGTATCTTGCGTTGTTTGTGTGCCCGTTTGCATCCAAGTCTGAAAACTTAATTATCCTTGTGTCCCAAAGCTCGCTTTTTTCAGGCTGAAGGATTTTATCCGGTTTGTCGCAGTCAAGGTCAATGCAAAATTCTGGAGGCGTTCTTAACGTGAATTTTTTTAGCGGAAGAATTCGTCGTTCGTTTATATCAACTAAAAGCCATGATGATTTTCCAGAAACTAAAATGTTTTTGTTTTCATCAAGAATTTTATAGCCACGCATAAACTGAAGTGCCTGCGGTTTTTCCTCCCAAGTTTCAACTTCTATAAATTGATTTTCTTTTGGCCACTTATGAATTCTATATGAGCATCTTGAAACAAGAATTCCAAATCCGTTGTCTTTTAAAATTTTGCGCGACATTCCGCGTTGCCTGTAATCTTCAACTGCAATATCAGAAGTTATTTTTAAAAGCTCGTGCAAGCTCAAGTCTTTGTTTGCGTTGCATTGGCTGAAATAAATATTTGACTGAACATGAAAAATATTTTTGTCTTCTTCAAAAAATGATTTGTATTCCATAGAAAAAGTTTAATGAATTTTTTCTAAAAATGGAATCACAATGCAGTTTTTTTTATTTTCAAGTAATAAAAATATAAGAGTGTTTTGTGCATCAAAAAATACAGGAGCGTGTAATAAAAACTTTGTATAAAATATCGTCAAAGTTTTTATTCACAAGTTTGCGTTGCAAACTTCTTTATTAACTGCATATTCTCATTTCATTGCGAATATGCTTAAAAAGTCAAATCAAAAGTTGATACTTTCTCATTGACTTTTTATTGGAGCGCTTATGAAATTAAATCAATTTGTAAAAAAATTGGCTCAGATGATTTTTGTTTCCGCAGGGCTTTTGTTTGCTGTTACTTTTTCTGTTTGTCCTATGTCGTGCCGTTCTTCTGTTGAAAGTCTTGAACTTTTGTCTGGGGATTTTTCTGTTCCCAATATAACAAAGTTTTGTGCCACGTCTTCTAATTCTGCACGTCTGGATTTTTCAAGAGAAGTCGAGCTGAAAAACACAGAGCTTTTTTTGTCAGATGAAATTTCAAGTTTAGGAAATGTAGAATGTAAATATGAAGAAAAGTCAGTTTTGCTTGAATTTCAAAATGAAACCGCAATTGGAATTGATTACAAGGTTGAAGGCATGGCTTTTGATTCTGCTGGAAATTCTTTGACGTTCAGTGTTCCGTTTAAAGGCTTTAACAATAATCCTGCGAAAGTTATAATCACGGAACTTAGAAATTCCTATGGAACTAAAACTATAAAAAAAACGAAGGAAAAAGTTCATCGCAGCGAATTTGTTGAGCTTTATGTTTTGAAGGGCGGAAATCTTTCTGGACTTGAAGTTATAAGCGCGGCAAATGGCGATAAAACAAAATTCACTCTTCCGGCAGTTGAAGTAAATGAAGGCGATTATGTTACCATGCATATGAGAATGATTATTGCCGAAGGTCTTGATGGCGAAGGAATGAACAATGAGTTTGGGGACAATTTAAAGCTTTCCAAGCATGAGGATTCTTGCGATACTGCCAGGGACTTGTGGAGCGAATGTACAAAAAAGCCTTTTGCTGCCAGTGATATAGTTGTTTTAAGAGATTCCAATACTTCTGAAATTCTTGATGCTGTTGTTTTTGCAAAATCAGATTGCGCCGAATGGAAAAAAGAAATTTCTGATTTTGCTTCTATTGTTTCAGAAAGCGGAATATGGCAGGGAGGCGCTTGTCTTGAAAATGCGATTTGTTGCGATAACATTTCCCCCACAAGAAGTCTTTCGCGTCAAAATTTAAAGGAAGCTGTCGCCTCATATAAAAAAGGACAAGTGATAGCAAATGGAAAAGACTGTTGGATTGTTGCAAAGACTGCAACTCCGGGATACGGGAATTCAAATATTCCGTATGTGAAATAAAAAAAACGGCTGCTAGAAGTTTGGAATTTCTTTTTTTCGTGTGTATTTCCAGTCTTTTGCATGGCTATTTGGAAGTTTTCCTTCTATGCGGTCGTTTTCTTTTTGAAGTTGAAATTTTATCATCTGCTTAAAAACTGTCATAAGGGGCTCTGGCGAAATTTCTTTATTCACAATTCCTGTTGATTGCAATTCTTTAATCAGATAGTAGCAAGTTTCAATTGTAGAAACGCAATATTCCTGTGGTTCATGTTTAAAAGTGAAAATGCTTTTGTAGTTTCCAGTGAATGAAAATTTCGGTAGAGAATTTATATTTGTGCTGAAGCGCAATATTTTTTTTGAGCAGAACCAAGTTGAATCTACGATTATTGCAAGCAGTTTTTTTCCTTGTATTGTTTCTTTAAATCCTTCTTTGCTGCAAGTCCAGGCGTCTGGTGAAGGGTAGAGCAAAACGGGATAATACTGCGGGTCATTCAAAAGTTCTTCAAGGCGTTTGTTTTTTGTAAAATCGATTCCCATAAGAATTTCACTTTCTGGAAGACAAAGGGAAGCTAAACGTCCTGTTCCTGTGCGTTGTTTTTTCGCTTCTTTTGGATGCATTAAAAAAACAAATTTAATTCCGCAGTTTATAGGAGCTGTGTATTTGCAGTAGCATGAAGAAATCGGCCGCATACATTTAAAGCAAAGCTGCCTGTAATTTTCATTGTCGTCCTGAATTTTCATAAGCTCCTCTTTTTGAAAAAATGAAATTTTATTTGCTTGTTTTAAAATGTAAAAACCCCGGAGATTTCCAGGGTTTCAATCACAATTAGTAAGCTGATTTAGAATCATGCGGCTTGTGGTTTTTTTTCAAAAGCTTACGAGCCAATGATTTGTTTTTGCGATTGAGGATTGTAGAAGGCTTTTCGTAATATTCGCGCTTTTTGTATTCACGGATAATTCCTTCTTTTTCAACCATTCTCTTAAAGCGTTTGATTGCCTTTTCGAGGTTTTCATTCTCATCAACATTGATTGTTGCCATGTCTTTGTTCACCATCCTCACCAACGAAATATCGCAGGGAACTAAATTATGAATAAAAAACTGAATTATGTCAATGCAGAATCTGTTTTTTACACAAATTCCGCATTTTTTTTCAGTTATCCAGAACGGTTGTGTCTAGCAATTCAAAGCCTGAAAGAAGTTCCTTTGCTGTTTTTACAATTGCATCTTTGTCTTTTTGAGTTTTTCCTTCTATATTCAATGGCATTACAGGGTCGTGAAGCGAAAGCCGCAGCAAAAGCCAGCCTTCTGCATTTTTATCATGGAATGAAATTCTTACGCCTTCAAAATTTTCAGGAAGGTTGAGTTTGTTTTTTATTGCGCGGGATTTGAATTCTTCAAGGACTTTTTTTCCGTATTGCTTGAAATCTTCTGCCTTGATTTTAAATCTGCATTCCGCTTCAATTCCAGCCGGTGGAAGTTCTGAAATGAAACTTTCAATTTTTTTGTTTTCTTTGGAGGCTTTTGCAAGCGAAGAAATAAGTTTTACAGCAAGGAAAGCTCCATCGTCAAGATAGTAGTTGTCTTTTAACGCTCCATGCCCGGAAGTTTCCATTGCAAGCGGAGAAACGATTCCCTTTTCATTTAGCTCGCGGCATTTGTCAATTACATTTTTATATCCGCGCATATAACGAAGATGTTTTAAGCCAAGTTTTTTTTCAAGGAAGAAAGTCAAACGGTCGCTTGTTACAGAATCGGTTACAATTGTGCTGCCCGGAAAATCCGGTGCGAGTATAGCTGAAAAAAGCGCGATTATAGAATCACGGTTCACTTCTTCGCCTGTGTGAAAAACTGCGCTCATTCTGTCAACGTCAGTGTCAAAAATCAACCCAAGGTCTGCTTTGTTTTGTACTGTGGCTTTTTGAATTGCCTGCATTGCCTGCTTGTTTTCTGGATTTGGAATGTGGTTTGGAAACATTCCGTCCGGTTCAAGAAATTCGCTTCCTTCTGTGTTTGCTCCAAGCGGAATTAAAATTTTGTCTACAAAGAATCCGGCATCTCCGTTTCCTGCATCGACAACGATTTTTAATCCTGCAAGCGGCTTTTCTGATTCAGTTGAATTCAGTTCTTTGCAAATTGTCTGCTTTAAATGTTTCGCATAAATCGAAAGCAAGTCAAAGTTTTCCGCGAATGGAGATGAGTTTTTTTGCGGAGTTAAATTTTGCGCGGTCTTTAAAATTTCCTCAATGTCTTCATGCTCAAGTCCGCCGTCAACATTGAAAAATTTTATTCCGTTTCTGTTGAATGGCAGGTGGCTTGCAGTAATCATAAGTGAACCGTCAAACTTTGTCTGGTCAAAAACAATCGACATGAACATTGCCGGTGTTGTTGCAAGACCGCAGTTTACAACTTTTGCTCCAGTTGAAGAAATTCCTTCCGCAGCTGCAAGCGCAAGTTTTTCTCCTGTGATGCGGGCATCTCGTCCGATTCCGATTTTAAGTTCGTTTGCTTTTTTTCCACATTTTTTTTCAAGCCACAAAACAAATGCCTGGCCTATTAAGTTTGCTGCTTCGTCTGTAAGATTTACGTGTTCGCCTTCGACACCTTCTATTGCAATTCCGCGAACATCGCTTCCGTTTTGCAGTTTCATCAAATTAAGTTCGGACATATTTTTCCTCTGTAGAAATTTCAAAATATCTTTTATTCTATATGTTTTTTTTGCTGTGGTCAAACTCTGCTTTTTCAGCTTTTAAAAATTCCATTTATCAAATTCCAAGCTACAGAACCGGGGCGTGGCAGCTGTGATTCTGGCGGAAGTTCAGTTCTTTTAAACCAGTGCGCTTCAAGAATTTCAGACTCTTGAATTTTTATTTCGCCGCTTTTGTATTCCGCCGTGAACGCTAGCATGAGCTGATCGGGAAACGGCCATGCTTGGCTTCCGCAGTATTTTATTCTTTGAACTTCGATGTTTGTTTCTTCTTTTATTTCACGCGCCACGCATTGCTCAAGAGTTTCACCTTGCTCAACAAAACCTGAAACGCAGGCGTAGTTTTTGTATGCGGAATTTTTATTTCTTACAAGGAGAATTTCTTCTCCCTTGGAAACGAGCGTTATTGTTGCAGGCTCTATCCGTGGAAAAAATTTTGTTTTGCAGTCCGGACATTTTCTTGCGGATTCAGTTTCATCATCAATTAATTTTCCTTTGCATGAGGGACAGAATTTAAATGCGTTTCTTTGCTTTAAAATGCTTGCGGCTCTTGAAGCCAGGAATGCGGTTTCTTTATGCTCAAAGCAGAATTGCCGGACGGAAATAAATTTACAGTTTTCAGGAGCTGAACAATTTTCTTTTGCCAAAGCTGCGGCGAACGAAAGATTTTTTTCTATATACCAGTCGTCTGAAAAAGTTTCATTTGCAAAAAATTCAAATTCTTTTTTTGAAATAAAAGAATTGTCTTTTACTAAAATTTCATTTCCTTTGCAGACAAAAAAATAATCTGCGTCAAAACAATTCGGCTTTGTAATAATCGGCATAAAAATTCTCCAGTCAATTTTTAAAACAGTAGCAACAAAAAAGACCGCCACAAAAAATGACGGTCTTAGTCTAGCAAAAGACTTTGCAAAAGTTCAAGTGTTAATTAGTGTATGTAAAGCACTAATTAATTTTGCTATTTTATTTCAACTGCATCAGAGACGGTCGAGACAAGTTCCTTTCGCTTATACTTCAGATTTGAAGTGCATCTTGTTTTCAGCACAATGCGGTACGTGCCGGCAGAAAGTGACTTTGGCAATGGAAAAAGCAGAGTTCCGGGCTTGTTTACGGAAAGTTTTGCCGTTACTGGAATCCAGTCTGTGCCGCTTTCGTCAATTGACGCAGCTTCTCCTGTGGCAGGAGCAAACCAGATTCCACCGCCTTCACCGCCAATCAGAAGTTTTTTGCCTAAAATCTGCACAGAGCCGTTCAACGAAAGATTTCCCTCATCATCCCCTGAGTCGATGTCAACAATTCTGCTGATAGTCGCGGCCGGCTCAGAATAAGACTCATGCTCAACCGTAACATTTGAGATTGCGGACTTTGTAAGCTCTGACGGAATAAATTTTACCGTGATGTTCGGCGAAAAACTGCTTCCGTCAGTTGAGCCTTTGCAGGCGATGTAGAACACGCCAAGGTTCAGGCAGTTTACAGAGTTTCCGCCTCCAAGCGATTCTGCAATGACTTTTTCAAAAGCATCGCAGACGGAATAAACCGTGCCGATGTCCAGCTGAGGAACCTTGTTCGCCACAAGCTGAATGACATTCCCGACGGTATGGGTGTTTCGGACTATTCTTCCAACATACTTGTCGGAAGAATCCTTTGAAAAATAGTTGCGCTGTAACTTTACAGACACACGGCCGTTAGGATTCTCAATAGAATCCATGAGATTTGATTTGGCTGCCATAGGGCATTGCCTCCTCTAATATAGAAGATTGTGGCAACGGCTCTTGCATACGGGGAATCAATAATGATAGTATCAAACAACCACATTTGGTATCGTTATTGATGCTGTCAAGTCTGGGAGCCGCTGCCTGTCGCATAACATGCAACTGTTTTCAGACTTTTTTATTTTAATTTTTATGCCGAATATACTATCGGCTTTAGTTTCCGCTAATATCCTTCTGCAAGCCATCTGTTCCGCTCTTCCTGCATTTCCTCTTCATATCTGTATTCTTCCTCATAGCTTTTTCGTCTTGGAGAAATCTTTTTTATAAAATCAGCGAATTTCAGCAGAACCGCATTGTCCAAAGACTTGTCCTTGGTCCAATAAGAAACATATCTTTGAGAATTCCGCCTTAAAGTCTTTATGCGAATTTCAGATGCGGATTCTGACACTCCAAAAGAAGTCTGCAAGAACTCTTTTGTTATGCAGCAGCCAAACGACTTCAGGCGGTTTATTATGGCTTCCGGCATTAAAAGGCAAGCTGCAAAATAATTCGCCTCGATTTCGCTCTGCCCGTAAAGCTCCTTGAACCTTGAATCGTTTTTCTTCCTGTATTCTGTAATATGCTCAATATCATGTCCTAGCACAATATGACCGATTTCGTGCGCAATGCTGAATACAATCCGGACAGAAGGCATATTCTGATTGTAGAAAATGATGTACCTTCCGCAAAACTCGACAGCTTCTGCGTCCTTTGAACTGATGACATCATCCACATTCATTCCATGCTCTTCTATCCAGGAGAACGGCATTAGAGCAATTGCAATCTCTTTTCCAATTTCGTCCACAAGCAAAAAGCAGTCTAAAGGAAATTTCTTTGCAAAGCGGGATTTAATCAAAATCTCATTCACACGCTCTTCTATGTCTGTCTTGTAATCTGCTGAAAATTTTTCGTTCACTATTCCCCTCCAAATGCTTCTGTAAATGCGAGGCGCAGAATGCCTTCCGCACGCTCAAGGTCTTTTTCGTCAAGCTTGCTGAGTCCTCTTTGGATTGAATTTATTTTTGCATTTGCAACATTCACTTCTCCTATGCCCAATAAATAGTCAGTTGTTGTTCCAAGAACATCACAGATTTTTTCAAGAGTTTCTTTTCTTGGAACAACGCCCCTTGTCTCCCACATTGCGACTCCGCTTTTTGTCACTCCTACCTTATCGGCAAGAGCTTCCTGAGAAAGTTTCCTAGACTCTCGCAGCTCGCGGACTCTCGCCATAAATTTCTCGTTTCCCATCTCTTTACCCTGTCTTTAATAAAATAAATCAAAATATTCAAATATTTTGAACCTACACATAATATACAACAGCCAAAACAGGAAGTCAAGAATAAAAAATCAAAAAGTTCAATAAGATTTAACCAATATACTAAAACGGAGGCAGTTACTGCACTAAATGGGTGTCGGTTAGCGCACTAATGGGGAGACGGTTAGTACAGTAATAATGTGTTGATTACCGCGCTAATAATGTGGCATTTAGTGCAGTAATAGGGAGGCGTTTAGTGCGGGATTTTAGTGGCAATTTGCAGGGAAATTGAATAATGCGGAAAGCGATTATAATTCTTTCGGCTTATTCTGTTCTCTATTGTTATAATCAATATTTTTTTTTGGTAATAATGAATTTCTACTTGCTTTTTTCTTATGAATATTTTTCCGCGATTGATTTTGTTACGCTTTGCAAAACATTCAAGTCTTTTTGGCTCATTTTCTTCAATAAATCTTCTATTTCTAAAATCTGCGGTGAAACATTGCCAGCCGCGCGTTCATCAAGATTTGCCAAATACTCAACACTTACGCCCAAAGCTTTTGCTATTAAAATCGCATTTGAAACTTTAGGTTCTGAAGAGGCTTCTTTCAGATAGCTTTTTATTGTGTTTTCACTTATTCCCGATAATTTTGAAAGCTCTTTAGTTTGAATATTTTTAAAATCCATTAAGTATTTTAGATTCTCGCGAAAATTCATTCCTTAATATGATAAAATTTTATTCATTTTGTTATAAAAACGGATAAATATTCATTCGATAATCTTTATAAAGAGTGATATTTTACTCTCATTAGAATATTTTTTTACCATTCAGGACAAATCAACATGAATCGAGCAGATTAGAAAGGGAATGACCATTGAAGCCCTTGAAGAATCTTTGAGCGCGTAGCAAACCCACAAAACAGAGACTAAAGCTATCTCACGGGCTTTAGTCTCTGAAAAGCCAAAAGAAAGTGCCTGCCCCAGAGGAGTACAACATTGAGCGAAAGCTACACGGCATCCTTTCACAATGGCGGAATGGAAAAAGATGGAAGTCTTTCACCGCTTTTTTTCTCCACTTCATAGCCACCAAAAGGCTCTGCCCTTTGGAAACCAGAGAAGGGCAACGTTGCCCTTTCTAATCCTCCGCCAACAAGACTCTGTCTTTTTGGATTATCTGCCAGACGGCCAGCCTTCTGGACTTCTACTAGCCTTAGCGCACTGATGCGCCATCTTCCTTCCCCCCCCCACTCCGAAATTTAATTTAACAATTTGTTTGGGGGAAATATGAACTACGGATATATTAGAGTAAGCACCGACAAGCAGACAGTCGAAAATCAAAGATACGAAATCAACACATTTTGTCAAAAGCTAAACATTCACATTGATGGCTGGATTGAAGAAACAATCAGCGGAACAAAAAACTTTGACAAAAGGAAACTTGGCGACCTTCTTAAAATCGTTCAAAAAGATGATTTAATTATTTGTGCAGAACTGTCCCGTTTAGGCCGCAATCTTTTTATGATTATGGAAATTCTTCACATCTGCATGAATAAAGAATGTAAAGTCTGGACTATTAAAGACAATTACCGCCTTGGTGATGATATTCAAAGCAAGGTACTTGCATTTGCTTTTGGACTAAGTGCAGAGATTGAAAGAAACCTTATAAGTCAGAGAACAAAGGAAGCTCTAGCAAGGAAAGTTCAAGAAGGAATTGTACTTGGGCGACCAAAAGGGAGAAAAACATCTCCTGAAAAACATAAACTTTATGACAAAGATATAATAATATGTGAACTTTTAATTTTTGGTATATCACAACGAAAAATTTCAAAGCTTTTTTCGGTAGATAGGAACACACTTTCGAGATTCATTTTAAACAGTCCTTTATTAAAAAAATACAAAAAACTGTATGAAAGAAAATGAGCGATTTTGTGAAGCAGAATTCTTGTATTTCAAATTTTGACACTTCCAATTCATGGGTTATTCTTTCCCCAATCGAACAAAGTATAAAATCTAAAATTGAAAAAATTGGTACTCCTCTGAAAGATTGGGATATAAATATTTATCGAGGAGTTCTTACAGGTTTTAATGATGCATTCATTATAAGCGGAGAAAAAAGAGATGAAATCCTTGCAAACTGTAAAAATGAAATAGAACGAAAGAAAACTGCTGAACTTATACGACCGATTTTGAGAGGACGTGATATTAAACGGTATTCTTATGAATACGCTGATTTATACTTAATTGCAACCTTTCCCTCTAAGCATTATGACATAGAAGAATATCCAGCCGTGAAGGAATATCTTTTAACATTTGGTATGGAAAGGCTTGAGCAAACAGGAAAAGAATACAAAAAAAATGGAGAGAAAATTAAAACACGAAAAAAAACAAATAATAAATGGTTTGAGACACAAGATAGTATAAGTTATTGGGAGATTTTATAAAACCAGCTTTTTCTACTGAAGTATCATACGATTTGTCAGAAACAAAAAAAATTGGTTATATGAATTGTGAAATGGAAATTCTGGAAGCAACCAATTCTTATATAAAATATAAAGTAATAAAAAATTTTAATGATTAACCAATAAAGTCTTACTTTAAATAAGTAAAACACATAACAAAGGTTCGTAGCCGACAGGCAGTCAAGCTGCCTGCGGTACAACCAGTTGATATGGTGAGCCAAAAGTCAATATGTAAAAAACAGGAAAAGAACAGTGTCCGCTCTTGTCCGGTAGTTACCACTATGATATTCGTACATAGGCCGAGGCCCGCTCCAGGTCAATGATCTGCCGTAGAACCCTTTTGCTATGTTAACAGGAATCAGATTCTGAAAATCAGAAAATGTCCTAAAACTGGTTTCGAAGATGGTTGTTTATGTACTGCAATCCCCGAATCACTTCGTCCCCTTCCTGAATATACCGACCTGCTGTTTTTTTTAATTTGTTAAAACCAAGTATTCACATTATTATTAAATATATGCAAGTATTAATACAGCCATATGGCAAATCTGAGATTTCTCTATCATTTCTGTCTGGTTTTACAGAACCTGTATTAAATTCTGTACGAAGGCTTCCCAACCGCAGGTACGAACCCTCACAAAAAATTTGGATTATACCGAATAGTCAGGAATGTATCGATTCGCTCTTACAGAATCTCTACTTAACGGGGCTTTTCACTTATGAGAATGTTAATGAAAATCAGAATTATCCGAAAAATACAAACGACGAATTAATTAATGATTATGTTCAAAATGAAACAAAAAAACTTGAAGAAGTGTTGAAGGTTCGTCATTATTCAAAATGTACAATAGACCGCTATAAAAAATGGGTTCAACTTTTTCTTACTCAAAATAGTGCATCGGAAAGCAAGTGTTATAATCAGTCTGCACAGAAAGAAATAAATGAATATTTAAAGTTTCTGGCATTAAAAAAGAATGTCAGTGCATCAACGCAGAATCAGGCTCTTGCAGCACTTCTTTTTTATTATAGATTTGTAAAAAATGAGCCTATGGAAAAATTAACGAATGTTGTCCATGCAAAGAAAAAAAACAAGAATTTCTGTTGTCTTTAGCCGGCAGGAAGTTTCTAAAATCATTGGAAATCTGACAGGAACAAAAAAACTTATAGCAAAGCTTCTTTATGGAACCGGACTGAGACTAAACGAGGCTTTGTCGCTTAGAATCTTAGATTTAGACTTTGACAGAAATGAAATAATTGTTCGTCACGGAAAAGGCGACAAAGACCGCCATGTAATGATTCCCCGAACACTCATTTGCGAATTAAAATCTCATATAGAAAATTTACGAAAAATTCACGAAGAAGATTTAAAGGCTGGTTTTGGCTCCGTAAAACTTCCCCAAGCTCTTTCTGATAAGTATCAGGGCTGAAGCAAGGAATTTAAATGGCAATGGCTTTTTCCACAAAAAAATAGATGGAAAAATATCCAGACAGGCGAGGAAGGCAAATGGCATTTAGATGAATTACTTATGCAGCGTGCCGTAAAACAGGCCATTTTGGAAGCTGGCATCAATAAAAACGCAAGTTGCCACACCTTTCGTCATTCTTTTGCAACTCACTTGCTGGAAAACGGATACGATATAAGGACAATCCAGGAACTTCTTGGCCACAGCGATGTGAGTACAACAATGATTTATACCCATGTCCTAAATCGCGGAGCCGGTGGTGTAATAAGTCCTCTGGATAAAATGTAAAACTTACCAGTATCCGTGTGAAAATCTGTATACATTCGTGAAATTGTTGTATATTAAGGAATAAGTAAAACGATGCAAGATTTTACACTGACACTTTTTGCAGTGTAAATTTTGTTACACGGACGCCCGCACTGGGGCGCTTTGGAGAAAGAATGAAAAAACTATTAATAATTTTAATTTCTTTTTTTGCAGTTAATCTGTTTGCTAAAGAAATAAATATCAGAAGTATCTACCTTTATGATAATGAAACAATGACAATAGACAAAAACAATAAATATCGTTACTCCCCTTTAAAAGCATTTGATGATAATGATGAAACTGTTTTTGCTTTTAAACCTCAATTTGGATATAGAATCGGAGTTTATAGAATTCATTTTGATAAGAATTATTCAATTGATGAAATAAAAATAAAAGCTGGTTATTTCGATAAAAAATATTATTCCCAAAATCATAGAATTAAAAAAATCACTTTGATTTTTAATGAAGGAAAATTTGATTCTCGTCTTCCCGTAGAAAAATATTCCTTTGTTTTAGAAGATGAAATGAAAGAACAATCTTTAAAATTTCCAAAAATCGAATGTAATGAAATATGGATACGTGTTGATGAAATTTATAAATCTGAAAAATATAATGATGTCTGTATTTCTGAATTATCATTTTTTAATGAAGGAGAAAAATATAAAACACAGATTCGTCCAGGCTCTTACGGAATGTCTGAATATAAATATGATAATAGCGGAAATTTGATTGAGGAACATTTGCGTGCTGACCATATCAATTATCAAATAAAATATTCAAAAAATAATTCCGGAGCTTTAGAAGGCTATACTACATATTTTGATATGGAAGATAATCATGAAATTACAGAAAAAATAAAAACAATACATCCAATAAAAAATAATGAAGAAGTAATTGAACAATTATATGGGACAAAAATCAAACACATTTATGAAAATAATAAAATAGTTAAAACTGAAGTTTCTAAAAACGACGAAACCTATTCTATAAATTATTATTATAGTAATAATAAACTTTCACATACCGATTTTGGTGAATTCTTTTACGAAAACGGATTATTAAAAGGTTATTTTTCATATGGTTATTACTGTGTTGATGAAGATGTAAAAAAGATTGAAAAAACTACAAGAATCTTTTGTTCTTACTATTTAGAATATAATGATAAAAATCAGATAATAAAACGAGTAGTAAGCAGTTGGGATGGGTACACAGGAGTAAAATAAAACACATAACATGCACTTCAAAGCAGACGCACGGTCAAGCCGTGCGCTGTTTAAGTGCGTAGTTATGTGGACGCCCACACTGGGGCGCTTTGGAGAAAAATGAAAAAACTTTTAGTTACTGGTGGTACTGTTTTTGTAAGTAAATATGTAGCAGAATATTTTTCAAATAAGAATGAGTATGAAGTATTCGTATTGAATAGAAATAATCATCCTCAACCAGCTAATACTAAGCTTATCAACCTTGATAGAAAGGATTTACAGGATAAATTAAAAAAATATAATTTTGATATTGTTCTAGATATTACTTCTTATAATAAAAACGATGTTCAGGGAATTTATGAGTCAGTTGGAGATGTCCCTGATTATATTTTTTTGAGTTCAAGTGCAGTTTATCCGGAAACAGAAGAACAGCCATTTATGGAAAATGTAAAAGTTGGTTTTAATAAATTCTGGAAAGATTATGGAATGAATAAAATTGAAGCAGAAGAATATTTGCGTTCCGTAAAACCTGATTCATATATTATAAGACCCCCATATTTATATGGACCAGAAAATAATGTATATCGTGAAGCTTTCGTATTTGAATGTGCAGAAAATAATCGCCCCTTCTATATTCCTTCAAATGGAGATATGAAATTACAATTTTTTTATATAGAAGATTTATGTAAAATTATCGAAAAAATAATAAAAACGCATCCTGAAGAAAAAATATTTAATGTTGGAAATGAAGAATCTGTTTCCATTAAAGAATGGGTAAAACTTTGTTATGAAGTTGTCGGAAAGGATGTTATTTTTAAAAATGTAAATGAGGAAATTGAACAAAGAAATTATTTTAGTTTTTATAATTATGAATATAAATTAGATATCACCAGACAAAAAAGTCTTCTAAAAGAATCTACGAATTTAAGCGAAGGCTTAAGAGAATCATATTGCTGGTATAAAAATAATAAAGACAAAGTAAATCGAAAGGCTTACCTTGATTTTATAAATAAAAATTTTGAATAATAAGCACATAACAAAGTTTCAAAGCCGACAAACCGGTCAAGCCGGTTTGCGGTACAACCAATTGTTATACGGACGGCTCACTGAGCCGCTGAATGTGAAAAAGAATTTAAATTTTTCAAATTCTGCAAAAATTTCATATTCAATTCCTATAATAAGTTATGTGAGGTTTTGTTATGAAAAAGATTATTTCTTTTGTTTTGGTTGGACTTTCCATTTTGTTGTTTTCTTGCGGTGGTTCAAAATCTTCTAGTGTGGTTTCAAAGTATTTAAAAGCTGAATCAGCATCAGATTATGAAACTGCTTATAGCTTGCTTTCATCAAGTGATAGAAGTGTAAAATCACTTGCGGAATACAAAGAGCAGGAAAGCTCTGAGTTTGGGTTGCTTTTTACAGAAGCCGTCAGAAAGAGTACAACATTTAAAGTCAACGATTCGTCTGAAAATGGTGATTCTGCAATTGTAAAGGTTGAAATTACTCAAGATGATTATTCGGCTGCTGTTTCAGAAATGTTTGGTGCCGCTTTTTCAGGTGCAAGTAAAGACGATTTGGCTAAAAAGGCTGAAAATCTCAAAGGTAATGCTTCAAAAAAGACAACTGAAAAAACATATAATCTCATTAAAGAGAATGGACAATGGGTCATATTTTTTGACTGGGAAAAAGAAATAAAAATCAAGAAGTTGAAAGAAGAAGCAAAAAAGCTAGAACAAGACGGAATTCTTGAGAACTTGGTTTCCAAATACGATGAAATATTAGCTCTTGATTCTTCAAATAATGAAATTCTTGCAAAGAAAAATGCTGTGGTAGAAAAAATAAATTATTTCTCAAAAGTTGCAGTATACGATTTCGTCGCAAAATATTACGAACAGTATTTTGGCGGTAAAGAAGCCGGTGTCGTTTTTAAGGTAAAAAATAATGGAAATAAGGAGCTTAAAAGAGTTCAACTTACCGTGTATTTTAAAGACAATTCTGGAAATATAATTCATGAGGATAAATTTACTCCAGTAAGCGAGTATAGTTGGAATAGTAACAATAAGTCGTTAAAGCCTAATCGTATATGGCAAATGGACAGCGGTTATTATTTAAAAGCAGACAATGTTCCAAGTGAATGGAAAGAAGGCTATGCAGATGTAAAAATTACAGATATTGATTTCAATTAGTATTTGTAATTAGTGGATATAATTTTCAGCAAGTCAAGCTTGCTGAAAATTATTAATCGAACGAAGAAAGGAAAATCAAATGTCAATTGTTCCAATTCTTATAATTATTTTCGTGGTGTTTTTAATTTTTAGAAAGAAAAATACGAACAAAATAGAAGAAAATGAAAATATAAGGAAACAAACAGTAAAAGAAATTGTCAAAGACAATAAAAACTTTTTGAGAGAAGAGTACAAAATTCAACAAGAAAAAGATTTTGAAAAACAAGATAGAATGACTGATTCTCTTCTAAAAAGACAAGACAAACAGTTGAAAATTCTAGAACAAGCAAGAAAAAAAATTGAGACTGGAAATCTTGAAGAAGGAATTGCTATAATTGAGGACATTACATACAATCAAGGTGGTATTATTTTTCCTGGCATTTCCTGGCCGATGTATTTGGCAGATGTTCTATATAAAAATAAAATGTATGACAGGTGCTGGAAATACTTAAATTATATTTCTCTTACGCATCTAGATTGTTTGCCAAAAATAAAAAAATTGCAATCAAAAATTTGTTCAAAAGAAAAGAAATATAATGATGCTTTCTATTTCTACATAATGTCGGTTGTATACTCTTATCAAGGAAGTAGTTTTAAGCCAACAATGGAAATTATTGAAATGAAAATGAATAAAAATATGTCAAAAGTCAAAATTAAAACATCTAATGAAGAATTGTTTCAAAGAATATTAAATTATATAAACAATCAATCATCCGAAATAGAAATTCGAGATGATTTAAGAAAAATAATCGTATAACAAAGCTTCAAAGCGGATGTCGCGGTCAAGCCGCGCCACCGTTTAAGCAGTTGTTATGACGACAGGCGCACTGGCCTGCTAAGTCAGGGAGTGAAGAAAATGTTAAGAGATAAACTTGTTGAAATTGCATTGGAATGGCAAGGGAGATTTGGAGTTTCACCACAGATTACTAGTACAGTTTCAGAATATGATGCGGCTATTTTGGTCGGTATGTCAGAAGAAGAATATTCTGATTATATGAAAGATAAAACTGCTGTAAGTAAAGGTTCGGATTTTGCTTTTAATAACATTAGATATCAAGTAAAAGCTAATAGACCAAGTGGAAAACCTGGAAGTTTTGTTACAATGGTTCCAAAAGCTACAAATTATGAATGGGATAAATTAATTTGGATTCTTTATGATAAAAATTATGTAATGCAGGAAGCTTGGGAGTAGGATGTTGAAGATTACAAATCTACATTTGATAAAATAAAAAGACTTTCTCCATTAGATTATCGAAAAGGAAAATGTTTGTTCATAAAGAACAAATAAAAGATTATAATTTCATCAAGTCAAGCTCGATGAAATTATGAAATAGAACTCTTGGTGTATGCGTAGAAGCGGTTGTACAAAAAAAAGAATATTTCATACAGCAAGTCAAGCTTGCAGTATGAAATAAAATTGAACTTTAGGGCGTAGCAAAGTAGCGGTAGTACGCGGCTTTACGCCGCTTAGTAAAAACTTACTAATAGAAGCATACGCTTCAAAAAGCTGAACAGAAATATTTATAAAGAAAAAAAGTATTTATGAAATCTGATTCTGTATAAGAAATATAATTTGTCATAACAAAGGTTCGTAACCGACAGCGGGTCGAACCCGCTGCGGTACAACCCGTTGTTATGTGGACGCCCGCACAGGGGTGCTTCTGAAGGAGAAAAAAATGGGACTACCAATTTGGCAAAAAAATAAAATTATTGTTAAGAAATTTGATAACCATGAAACTGGAAAAACAGAAATGGCATTATTGGCATTTGATGGAAAAATGCGTGATAAAATAATTTCAAAATTTAATGAACAATTTCTTATAGAAGGCGATCATATAAAAAATGGGGGTGTTTCAAGTCCTAAAACAATGCTTTCATTGATTGGAGGAGGAGCAGGTTCTTTAGGTTTAGCAGGTGTTACTTCGGGTCAACTATTTATGGCAACAGCAAATCCTGCAACATTAATGCAAATTGGCAATGGTGTTGGTAGTGCTGTTATGGGAACTTCAGGTATTGTAGCTCAAGCTCCTTTTTTACCTGTTGCAGGAGCCATAATGCCTGTTGTTGCACCATTAATAGCATTTCAAGCTCTTTCAACAATAACAATAATGAAACAATTTGAAGTAGTGAATGAGAAACTTGATAAAATTCAAGACACGCTAAACACTATTCTTCAAAGAGAAGAAGCAACATTTGTTGGAGAAGTAATAAGTGCTTCCAATAGAATTGCAGAAATTGAAAAACAATTTTCTGTATGTAATCAATTTACAGAAGATATGATAATTAGGTTAGCTTTATTGGAGGATAAAATTAATCCTATTTTTGAAAGGTATAATTATCTTTATAAAAATCAGTCGATTAACGCAACAATGTTATTCACTGATTTAAAACTAAAACAAACAGATGCTTTTATGGCAATTATTACATCAATATTAGATATTCGAATTGACTTATTAAAAATGAAATTAAATATTCAAAACAATCCTGGATATATGGAATCTGCAGCAAAAGCATTTGTGGAAAAAATCGATTTCTATCATGATTTATGGGCAGGGATTCAGAACAATTCAGCAGAAATAGATGCAGTAGCAAATGAACTAAAAGATGCCGTATCTGAAATGAATTGGTGGCAAAGAAATATGCCTTCATGGTTATTTGGAAAAAGGAATCAAAGAAAAGAATACGAAGAAAAATCGGAAACTTTTGAAAAGGAAGCACTTAAACATCAAATACAATTTAATAATCAAGTTGAATCTGCTATGGAGCTTGGTGATACAGTGAAAAAAGGTTTAATTTCTGATAATAAAATGAGCTTAATATATTGGCGTGATGAATTAGGTGAGCATTCTTATTATACAGATGATTTGCTGATAGAGAATGTAAAAGGAAATAATTAACACATAACATAGCTTCAAAACCGACAGGCAGTCGAGCTGCCTGCGGTTTAAGCGAATGTTATACGGACGCCCGCACTGAGCCGCTTTTTTTATAGTTTCTATGTTTCTTACCGATAAACTAAAGAAAGGATATGAAAAAATGGCAAACTCTGTTGAAGAAAGAAATAATCGTGTTATAGAAATAATGAATCGGCTTTATCAGAAAGCGACAACTACAGAACCTTCCGACGATGAAGACTTTTCAGATAAAATAGAACAACTATTCAAGACTAATGTTTGGGGGTTTAGAGAAGTTGTTCTTACAATTACAGTTGCAATGCTTGATAAAATTGATTTTCCGGATTTTAAGGCTTCTGTAGATTTTTATACTTGTAATCCAAGAGCTATCTATGAACAACCGATGAAAACAGTTCTCATAGAGAAAAATCTACCTCATAGACAGTCTGGACCACTGAATGTCGCCAAAGGTCAGCACAACCTTGATGAAGAATGGATTTCAAAAAGAAGTAAGTCAGACCAACCGACTTGTAGAGCAGCTGTAGAACTAATCCAGTTAATGGAATCGGATAAAACTTCAATAGAGCCTGTAGGCGTTTCTATAATGCGACATTTGCTTACAGAGAAGAAAGAGTTAAAACAGCTTGATGTAGAAATAAATCCGACATCAGACCCATATTTTCTTTATCATGCTTGTGCAAGACTGATAATTATGGCTACAGATGGTGGCAATACGCCACAAAGAATTTGCGGCTATTTATTGGAAAGTTTTCACAAATCGATGCAAACAAATATTGTTGTTACTGGAAGCAATGACAGTGCTTCAACTACAAGTACAACAAGCAAAAAGCCAGGCGATTTGAATGAGGAAACATCTGACGGAACAATACTGAATGTTTACGAAATTACGGTAAAACCGTTCAATGAAAGTCGAGTGCGGGATTCGTATAACTGTATTATGTCTTACAATTCAGAGCATGGTACAAATCTCAACGAAATTATTGTTATTTGTCGTCCAGAAGACTGCCATCCAGATATGCAGACAACAGACAGTTTGAAAGGAACAATGGGAAGTTATTTATACAATGGAATAAATTATCGCTATTGGAATATTTTTGAATGGCTTTCGTTTACTTTACAACACACCCCTGCTGATGGACGAGAGATGTTTTATACAGAACTGAACAATTACATTTCTGATATAAACACCTCTCAAAGCGTAAAGGAGTGTTGGAAACAAATACATTCTTAACAAGCCATATACTCGCAAACGGCTTTTGCGACAGCACCTGCAAGTTTGCAAGGTACGGCATTGCCGATTTGTGTATAAATCATTCCCTTGCTTCCGTAGAATTTGTAATCATCAGGAAATGATTGTATTCGAGCAGCTTCTTTTATTGTAATCCGTCGCAATCGACTTGGGGCTTCCTTAAAGGTCGGTGTAATAGTTCCGTCCATAAGCCCTTTGTGATATGCGACAACCCAATCAGAAGGAGCATTTCCGTAAAGATAATCTTCGTCAATAAACGGAGTTTTATTTCCGCCCATTGAGGCAGGAAGCGTATTTGCATAGCCGTCTAAATCGATTGGTCTGCCCTGTCCATTAAAATACATGCCCGCATAAGGTGATTTCCGCATCACAGGATGTGTCGCAAAAGTTATCTTTGCCGTACATGTTGCAGGATTTTCAGAAGTCCCAGCTCTTCCAAGATTTTTTAACAAATTTTTAACGGTCGGTGCTTTTACTTTCTGATTCAAAATGTGTGAAAGTATTTCCTGCTCAAAAAATGGATTTTCGATAAATTTTTCTTTCGGGATTCCTATGAAAAATACTCTTTCCCTTTTTTGTGAAACACCGTACTCGGTGGCATTAAGAACAAAAGGAAAACATTCATAGCCGATTTCATTTGCACGAGCAAAATATTTTTGGCGGACATCAGCCCATTTTTCCAAAGTTGCCAATGCCTTTACATTTTCCATTACAAAGATTTTTGGATGTACCTTTTCAACAACATCCAGATAAGAGAATATTAGTTTACTACGTTTATCATCAGGGTTCATTTTTCCTGCCACAGAAAATCCCTGACAAGGGGGGCCACCAAAAACAAGGTCAACACCATTGTACTGAGAAAATGTATCAATCACTTCATTTATATCAGCGTTTATCAGTTTTGTGTTCGGGTGGTTTTCTCTGTAAGTTTCGGAAGCCTCTTTCATAAGTTCATTTGCGACCAAAACTTGAACGCCTGCATTTTCAAAGCCGACATCCATACCGCCCGCACCTGTAAAAAGGGAAACTGCCGTTAACTGCTTGCTCATTTGTTTTCTCCTGCCACATTTTTGTGGACTTTCAGAACAATAGCGTTTTCGTCAGCACTAAAATAGATGTCAAACATTGTCTTTCCCTTTTCAGCCCCGACATTTGATAAAATTGCTTTTGGCAATCTTATTCTCATATCCTGCTGTAACACATAAGTTTCCAAAAAAACCATCGAATTATCCATAAATATCACCTATTTTTAGACTAACTTTAGCCTAAAAATACCCCGAATTGTGGAGTTTGTCAATTATTTTTTACATCTTACAAATAAGGTTCAGAAGTTACTTCTAAAACAGGCTTTCTCAAAGTAAGGAAGTCTGTTTTTCTTTTAAATTGCATATCCTCATTATAAGGAACTATGTTTTTTCACTCTCTTGCACTTCCTCAGAAAAAGGAACCTCGTAAAAATTCAAACTCCCCATTCCTTAAAATAAGGAAGAGCGAAATTTTATAAATCTCAAAATCCTTATGATAAGGAAATCTGAAAATGATGAAGGCAATCCTTATTTTAAGGAAAAATTTGTCGATTGCAGGAAAATTCAGTATTTTTAAAGCAGATTCATAAAAAAGGAGGATAAGTTTATGAACAAGTTGAAAACTGCAATCCGCAACGCTGAGGTTGACGGACTTTCGGACTCAATCATCCGCAATTTCAAGGCAGACGAAAAGGCTCAGTCTGATTCATTCCTGAAATCAGCCCTTGAGGAACTCGAATCGCTTTCAACTCAAATCACGACAGCTATTTTACAAGACAAGACTCTCTCAACGCTCGATTCTGCTGACAGTGCACGAGATGAAGCTATAAAAACACTGGGAACGGTTCTTGCTGCCTATGCCGTTTTCCCGATTGCAAGTAAAAAAGAACTTTCTGCCCCACTCAAAGCAATCTACGATAAGTATGCAAAAGCTGGAATCACAACCACCAACTACACGAGCGAATCTTCAATGATTGAAAGTCTGTTACAGGACTTTTCCGCAGATTCACTTGCAGAAAACATCAAAGGCTTGGAAGGTGTCGCAGAAGCAATTGATTCTATCCGCTCAGCACAGAATGACTTCACCAAGGCAAACGATGAGTATGTAAAGGCAAGTTCAAACAAGGGAGCTTCCGCTTCTAGTTACAACAAACCGATTGTTTCACTTGTAAATGACAAGCTCGTTCCCTACCTTAACGCAATGGTTATTGCAGGAAACGCAAACTGTATTGATTTCGCAAAAAATGTTGAGGCTGAAATCAACAGGGCAAACGAGGCAATCTCAAAGCGTGGTAAGAAAACGGCTGAAAAGACTGCCGAGTAAAACTTGAAAGGTTAAGCCTTTCAAGTTTTAAGAAAAAGGTATATATTCAAATCGGGTTAAGCCCGATTTGAATATGAATTTAAGATTTTAATTTAGGATAAATTGGGAAAATGAAAACATTAAATTCAAATACTGTAGAACTTCATTATCATTTTACTGACCATGAACATCGTATAGATGCTTTTGTTCAAAATAGATGTGAACATGAACTGCTAGTTCTTATGAAAGAACTAACAAAATATTTTGAATTTGAGTTTTCGATTGAAACTGAATTAACTCAATCTGGCGGTATTCGAAAATTCTTCAAAATTAAGCCAAATGATTTATCAAAAAAAGATAAGAAACAGATAGATATTGCTGTTCGTACAACTATCTGTACAGCTCTTATAACTTCATTCCTAATAAATCCACTTTCAATTCCTGCAACCAAAATTGTATCTAACCTTATGGATAAAATTTTTGAAGACAAGGAACTTGCAGAAATCGAAAAAGAAAAGGCAAAAGAAGAATTAAAATCCTTAAAACTTGATAATATAAAGAAGCAACAGGAAATCGAAAGTAATGCCCAATTAAGAATAAGTCGATCAAATTTCTATGAAATCCTCAACGAATATGAACGACTTGATTCTGTAGAATTTTTGGAAGAAGATGAGCAGAAAAATAGAGCTATCGTATATCAAATAATTCCTCAAATTGACTTTGAAAAATATATAATTCAGCAAGATACACTGGAAGATGAAATTGTAGAAAATGCAATGGTTGCAATCGTTTCTCCTGTTTTGTCAAAAAATACAAAGAATATAAAATGGAGAGGATATTATAACGGTGAATTAATACCACTAATAATGAAATCAGAGGAATTTGTAACAAGTGTTGATGAAGGTCTTATTGAGTTTAAAAACGGTTTTATAATAAATTGTAATTTGAGAATAGAACGAGAAAAGAAAAAAGATGATGACGAAAAAAGACGATATATAGTTACAGAAGTTATAAGCTATATTATTAATGAAAAAGTTTTTGAAACTATGGAAGGTAAAAGATATAAACAGACAAAAAAAGATGAAGCTGACACTCAATATTTACCTTTTGATGAATTAAACGATAAAAAAGAATAAATCTCTTTTTATAATAGAAATAAATCGTATAACAAGAAGTTCAAAGCCGACACAGGCTCAAGGCCTGTGCGGTTTAACTCATTGTTATGCTCACACGCCACTGGCGTGGTTGAGTCTCTTGGAGGTTTGCTTTAATGGATGATGAAATTAAAAATCTTAGAGATGCAACGATTGATACTCAAGTTGATATTGAAAATTTAAGGCTAGAAATGGCTTCCTTTAAAGGAGATACTTATCAACCTGAATATAACTTTGAAGAGCTTTATAAATTAAAAAACTCGACAGATAAAAGATCTTTGCAAAAAATAATCAAGACATTGGATATTGATTATCTTGATGAATCATGGCAAAAAGCAGATTGGATTGCAGTTTTTGTTGCTGGAGCAATAGGTATTACTCTCGATGTACTAATAACTCAAACAAAAATCTTAAGACCCATCGACAATAAAGTAAAAGAAATACTTGCAAGCGATAAAGTAAAATCTTTTCAAGACATGATGGATAAATTTTCAAACGGTTTTAGACATGGAAATAGTGCACCTATTGATTTTCAAGATTTTGGAATGCATGGTTTAAAAAGTATACACGAACAATATTCATTTGGGCATGATCCTTTACGATTTATAGAAGGAATCATACAAATGATTACTGGAAAATATTCGGGTGTAGATAAATTTGGAAATTTAATTCAAGCACCATTTGGTGAAGGCATAAAAAATCCTATACAAGCAGTAATTTCTTATGTGGCGCATATGGTTTCTGATATGTGTAATCAGCAAGGTCTCCCATATCCAGGAACAACTTTCTTAATGCAATTTGGTTCTGATAAAATCAGAGAAGATATTGCAGCTGCTTATCGAGCTCAGCTTTTTAACACAAGAACATTCATATATCAGTCTTTACCATCGTTGTTTATGAGTATGATTATTCATTCATGGGCAATTTACGATAACTATACAAGAACCGGTAAGATTAAACTTAAAATTGGAAATGATTTAAAATATCAGCCAATGCTTCTAGTTAGTAATGCAATGGTGATGACATCAAATCTTTCGATAAATGCTGTTCGTGGAATTGTTGCTGAAGGTCCAAGAGTTCTTTTTCGGGTTAACTATCCAGTAATATTAAATACATTGAAACATTCGATAAAATATCTTTTAAATGTTAATAAACGAATTAATATGAATGGAAAAGAAATACAAGAGTTGTATGAGCGTTCTGAAAAGGAGAAACTAGAAAACCATTCAGTTGAAGAATATTATGATCAATTTGATAAAGAATATGAAGAATTTGTAAAGAAAATGGAGGAATAATATGGTTGGAACAACAATTGCAATAATTGGGTTAGGAATAACAAGCGCCGCTTCTATTGGAGCTAATATTTTCCAAGGTATACAAAATAAAAACCTACGGAAACAAATAGAACAGCTGAAAGCAATAATTGCTAATCAACAGAACGATATAGAAGAACTAAAAAAACAAATGAAAGCTCTAAAGCTATGGGCTTTTAAACAACGGTATGAATATAGCAAAGAAATAAAATCCTTGAAGCAAAATCTCAAAGATAATAAACAAAGACTGTTATGCTTAGAAAAGCAAGTAGCATAGAAATAAGGAGTTATAAGGATGTTTGAAACAAAAGAGAAAAAGCAATTATTTGCAAATTGGTTATGGAAAGTTGCAAATGCTGATGGCAATCTTGCAAAAGAAGAAATTCAAATATTGAATAATATTGGTATGTCTATCGGTCTACAAGAAATAAAATACCAAGAGCTTGGGTCTGTTGAAATTGATAATGTAGAAAAAACATTTCTTTTAAGAGAATTGTATAGACTTTCAATTTCTGATAAAGAATTTGCAGAAGTCGAGAAAAAGATTATTGAAAAATATATAAAAGAGTTTAACTTAAATAAGGAAATAGTTTCTGCAACAAAAAAATGGGCTATTACTTATTTGGAGAACGAAAAAAACTATTTTGAGACAATAGATAAATTGTTAGCAGAGTAAAGCATAACAAGAAGTTCAAAGCCGACAAACCGGTCAAGCCGGTTTGCGGTTTAACTCATTGTTATGCTCACAGCCCACTGGGCTGGTAGTTTTATAGAGAATTGAAAATGGAAAATGAAAATTTAAAGATAATATCTTTAAAAGAGGCATTAAAACTTAATCTATCAATACCAAATTACCAAAGGCCATATAGATGGAGTACCGAAAGTGCCTCTCTTCTTTTTAACGATATTTATTCTGCCTATAAAAGTAATATCCCAGAATATAGAATTGGTTCAATTGTTCTTCACAACAATAATATTGAATTGGAAATAGTAGATGGACAACAACGAATTACTACTTTAAGTATTTTGACATATTGCTTCTATAAAATATTAAAATTAGATAAATATAAGGAACTCTCTAGTTTATTAAACAAAAAAGAAACTTTTGATGTTCTTTCAAGTAAATCAATAGTTGAAAACTATGAAATACTAAAACGCCATTGTGAAATAATAGGCTCTGAATTAAAACCTTTTATAAAGTATGCTTTGGAAAATTGTTCTGTCGTAGAAATTGTAACAAATAGCGAACAAGAGGCATTCCAGTTTTTTGATTCTCAAAATTCCAGAGGCAAAGCATTGGCTCCTCAAGATTTATTAAAGTCATATCATCTTAGAGAGATGTCTGATAGTTCTGAATCAGAAAAAATAAAAATTATAAATTCTTGGGAAAATGAAAAACAGAAAGAATTATCACTTTTCTTTGAATATAATTTATATCCTTTGATTCAATGGTACAGGAACAAGCCGGGACTATATTATTCATCAAAAAAGATAAATTCCTTTAAAGGCATAAAACAAAATAACAAATATCATTTTTCGATTTATCATAAAGCTGCAAATTTATATATAGAGCACTTTAATTCGGAAGGAATGTACGAGTTGACAAATGGTGAAAAAATTAATCAATTTCAATTAACACAACCTTTAATTGCAGGTAAACGTTTTTTTCTATATGTACTATATTATTTCAATTTGTATAAACAAGTTATTAAACTAATTGATTCCAAAATTGAATCGGATTTAATATCAACATACGGTTCTGGTAATTCTTATGTAAGAAATCTTTTTATCAACGTTGTTATCTTTTTTATTGATAAATTTAATATCGAAGAATTAACAGAAAGTCGATTAGAATTCTTATTCAAATGGGCCTACTCCCTTAGAGTTGTAATGCATTCTGTATATCCTGAGACAATAAATAAATATGCACTGGAAGCTGGGATTCTAGAATTAACAGTGGCCTAAATCTTTTCACAAAAATCTCTGAAATGCAAAATCCACAAGAACTTGACAGTATTATTCTAGAAAAAGTAACTGAAGAACAGTTGGAGTCTTATAAATCAACAAAATATAAAAATATTTGGAACAAAATTTTCGGGGAAAACCAATGAACCAAACAATTAAGCAGCCAGAAGAATTTAATCTGAAAAATATTTTTATTG
>ERZ1034723.73-NODE-73-length-60158-cov-17.822904_pt1 | contig 60158 bp, 64 predicted proteins | sample MGYA00520637_ERZ1034723 | MGnify/ENA primary metagenome ERZ1034723 (study PRJEB33766, sample SAMN09781719) | gut metagenome | biome: gut microbiome | host: Homo sapiens | place: Madagascar | study: EMG produced TPA metagenomics assembly of the PRJNA485056 data set... | reverse complement strand
GCAGAACATCATTCAGAATTACATCAAAGGCAACCCTACAATAAAACGTTTGGAAGACCTTTGCGAGAAACTGGATTGCGACATCACTGATTTATTCTATCCAATAGGTGATTCAGACGATGCTAAGAAAAACGTTCTTTTATTCAACAAAGAAAAAGAAGAGAAAAAAGATTCCGATTCAATCGATACTGAAGTTCTCGGCATCAAAGATACCGCTATTCATATTCCCGAACCACAGCCGATAGTCAATACTACCACCTTCTGCCCTCATTGTGGCGAAAAGGTTCGTGTCGGTGTGGTGCTCCTTCCCGAAGAATAAGATAATCCCACGGCAAGCCGTGTGCCTACCGTGGAAAATAGCGAAGACTTCTGGCTGGGGCGACCTTTAAATCTCCATCTCGCCGCCAGGCTTCTGACCGCCGCCACATTCAGTGGTGGAGCCGCCGGGCTTCACGCCACCCGTGAGGTCGTTGCTGGCAAGCATGACCTTGAGGTCGTCGGTGACGAGGGAACGCATATAACTGTTGCCCGACATCTCGAGTTTTCCGATTGTAAAGGTACAAAAAAGGCGCGTGAAACATCGAAAATAGTAGGGAGTGAGGGCAACATCGGACGAAACTAACGGTTCGTGATATTCGTGTCATTGGATGATGAAAATATAAATCTACGAAAGTATTAATGTATAAAAATATCAATGTATGAAGAAACTTTTTAGAATGACAATGCTGTTGGCGATGATGACGGCAGCATGTGTAAGTATGGGCAGTTGCAGCGGCGACGACAACGAGGAACCGGAGTATGTGCCGGTGGAGTCGGCTTTTTCAAAACTTCTTAAGGAGAAGCCAGTGTATCAGTTGAATTACGGTCAGAATCACGGCAAGGGATTTTTTGCCCTATGGAGCGACGCACAGGTAGGCAATTACAAGACCGACTACTACACTATAGACATAGTGGTCTACAATGCTCCTGCTGATGATATGTACGACGGCCGTTATCTGGTTGCAGAAGTAGGCGCTGCGGTATGGGGATGGAAAGAGCAGTGGCAGCCCGAATACAAGAAGCACGAACTAAGCACTTGGAAGAACAACCAACCCGTAAAAGGAGCCTGGGCGGAGATAAAGACTCTTGATAAGGGCGACGAATATGGATATAAGACGTTCCGCGTAAAGCTACACGTTGACGAAATGACGGAAAAGAACGGCGATTATGCCCGCGACATCAACATTTCGTTTACAGGCCGCGATACAGGACCAATGCTTGTCAATTAATGCAAGCTGTCTTGCAGGAGAAAGAAAAAATATGTACCTTTGCAAAAGTATTTTATTAGAATTTCATATTCTATAAAGTATTTAAAATGTTAAAACTTAAAGGCTGCTATCCGTGAGGACAGCAGCCTTATTTTTTACCTTTTTACATAGTTGCTCCAACTACCGCTCCCACCGCATCTGCCGCCACGTCCTTCCAGTCAAACTCCTCTCCCGTAGCCACATCATACAGTTCCTTAAGCAGTCCTACACCAAGTGCAACAGCAGCTCCTATCACCACACTGCCCGAGCATCGTTTCGCCACTACAGCAATGAGCGCACACGTCTCAACGTGCATCACCTTGTCCGTACCCACCTTGTCTACAATCTTTGTTGCTAAATTCTCCATAATTAAAAAAATGCAATTCACAATTCAAAAATTAAAACTCCTAATCGCCAAAGGCGACCAATTCCTAACTCCTAATTCGTCACTCCGCAAAGCGGCCTGCTTCCCACCGTCTCCTCGTCTTCAGTCCCTCCTTCGGTTTGCCCCCGGCATACACCCACTTCAAGAACTCCGCCTGGATAGCAGCCACCGAAGCCTTCTTCTGTATCAGCTTAAAGAGCGTAGACCCCTTGAACGCACCCGTACCAAGGTTAAAGCAGAAATCCACACACGCATCAAAGCGTCCTTGCGACTTACACACCTCCGGCACGGCAGACAAGAAGCTCTCAATCGGCGCAAGGTCTGCCCTCAGCCACTCCTCCGCCTTCTTCTTGTCGCACACCGTGCGAGCCGTCACACCCTTAGTATGCCCGTAGCCACACGTCCACACTCCAGCAGGGCATCGGTAAGCCTTAGCCCGATACCCCTCAAACTGCTTCAATTTGTCAATCAATACGTCACTTGCTTTCATATACATTTCCCATTTCTGTTAAATAAAGTTACTAAAACTACTTTTTATCTCTGTTTATTACCCACAACCCTTGCAAAGGTCATAAAGATGTGGTCACTTTGTGAGTGAAGAGGTTTAGACACGACATGGCTTTGCAGAGAGCACATTCTCACTGTTGTCTTGTGTGTACTAAATCTCTTTATTCTATTGTTATCATAGAAGCATAAATAGGATATGGCCATATAGTTTTCCTTAAGAAAAATGTCACAGGCGGCGAGTATGCTCTTCTTCTATTTATAAAACTTATTTTATATTTTCCAGCCATATAACGCAATCTTCTGACTGGGTCAGCTTCACTTGTCATGCGTACAAAATACAACTTTTTCCATCTTAATTTAACCTTTCTTATTTGATGTTCAGTAAGCTTTCGTACTCTTGAATTCCTATGACATATCCCAAAACGTTTAAGATTCATGCCGTAAGTCTCTGTGCTTGAAATTCCGTCAGAATTAGGACTAAAATTTCGTATCGAATCTAAATAATCCGCAATAATAGTTGGTGTAATTTTCCTTATATCGTACTTACGCCCATTGTTTATCTCCAACCAGGTACTTGTTCCCTTTTGTATTGGTTGGTTGTGTTTATATGTAAGCCATATTGACAGTTTATTTTCATTTATTTCATATCTGTCGACCCTCCACATAGAATTTATTGAACCATGAATATTACAGACTCTCCCGGTTTGTATCAGATTCTCTTCAATAGAATATTCTAAAACAGTTATATCTCTCACATATACTTTATCCAACTCACTAATGCCTTGTGGTAAACATACAGCCGAATTTCCCGCAAACGCATACCAATTCTCCATCCCTCCAATCTCACAGGCTCTCGGCTTTATCGCCCTGCCTATAATCACCTGCGATTTCTTTTTCTTAGAGACTTTATTCTTCAGTTTCTCGTCCATTAGCTCCTTGAACTTTCCAAGGCTCTCGCTATCCACTAACTTGTTCATATTCTTTTCTCCTATTATTTATCGTTAATATTTTCATCTGTTGTACCCCCAACATTCTCTGAAGTTGTTTCAGTGATAGTTTCTGATGATGTATTGCCAGTGCCGCCATTAAACATCGCTTCCACATCAGCCGCAGACATAGTGTCAGCTAACCGCTTCTCTATCGCTGTGATTCTTGCCTCCAAGTCGGCGAAAACCTCCTGAACAGACTTGGCATTACCAATCTCTTGTCCTTTGTAACCGCCTACATCCAAGAGGTATTGATAACCGTTCTTTGGGTCACTTGTATTTATATTATAATAAGAACCACGTCCAACATATATTACAGAAGCATTCTTTCTAATCGTTTCATGATTATTAGTATTGCCAACACCAACCATATCAATAAATGACGCATCGTCATAGTTGTTGTAACCTTGCGCATGAGAATAATACCCACTTGCTATTGTCTTAGAACCCTCTGCGTGAGAAGCAAAGCCACTTGCTTGTGTCTCAGAACCCTCTGCGTGAGAAGCAGAGCCACTTGCTTGTGTCTCAGAACCCTCTGCGTGAGATGAACCAAAACTTGCTATTGTACGAAAACCCTCTGCGTGAGTACAATTTCCGCTTGATATACAATATTCTCCTTCAGCGTGAGAAAATTCATAAGTTGCTTTAGTATGACCTCCCTCTGCGTGAGAACCATACCCACTCGTTACACAACCTTCTCCTTCTGCATGAGAAAAACTGTTACTTGCAGTACACCCCGTTCCTTCTGCGTGAGAACAATATCCACTTGCTGTACATGTTTTTCCTTCTGCGTGAGAGTTCTCTCCACTTGCTGTACATTCGTTTCCTTCAGCGTGAGAATTGTCACCTGTTGCTTTACATCCGGCATTTTCTGCATGTGCTGTATTTCCCGATGCCTTACAATTATACCCCATTGCTGTTGAGCCATAGCCAGTTGCCTCGCTTTGGTAGCCCATTTCCACGCAGTCATCAACGAAAGTGCCATCACTCTTGCGTCCTCGCTTTAGTGGCAGCCATTTGCCGTCTCTCACACCGTTGGCGATTTCATTCTTCAGCACCTCGAAGTTGCCGTCTATCACGGTGACAGGAGCCAGCACTACTATAGCCGTGTCCATTTCCACCGAGTCCTCGCCCTCGTCAGTCTCGTCGAACTCCGTATCGCCCGACGCATTATTATCAACAAGCTGCAACTGCTCATACTCATTGCTTCGCCACGAGCAGCCGAACAGCTTGCCCTTTACCTCCAGAGCATACGCACCCAGAGCCATCTCCGAGCTTTGCACCCTCACCTCAAGCAGCGAGTCGTCCTCCACGCCTATCGTATACTCCATCTTTCTTCGGCGGAACGCATTGACAAGATTCACCTCAATCTCCTCGCAAGCTGGCAGGGGAAATCTCTCTTTTTCTCCGTTCACAATCCTCCTTACCGGCACTCGCAACATAAAATCGTTGCCTCTTACTATCTTCTTCATATCGTCTAACTTTAATTTGTTCAACTATAGGATTTTTCACTTTTCACTTTTCAGTACGTTATAATTAACGAACCTCGCTCCTCGTCAAACCCAATATCCACCATACTCACCCTCTGTATCTGCGCCACCCACTCGTCACGAGTACCCGTATATCCATCAACCTTCGCCACGTCATACGCATCCTCACCACGAAAGTCAGCACCCTCAACACGATAACACTCCTGCGAGCCATCATCCTTCGGACGGATAAGCAGCAGCGTGTCACCAGCCAATACCTTGTCTGCCTTCGGCAGAGCAAGCACGTCAATAGTCTCAATATTTGCCATAATCACCTATCTTATTTTAAAATGTTACACGCTCATTGTTAGCATTTCTGGGTACCCTTCCTTATAGTCATACCTAAGCACCTCCTCAACTGTCTGTAGCTTCTCCACAGCAGCCTTGTGCGCTGCCGTCACGTTATAGCAATCTTTAGCGTAAGCCTCGATATGACTTAAGATGTTCTGCGCCTGCTCGATGCTCAAGTTATAGCAATGATTGCCAAGCCACAGCGTTGTATCCGTGCGACCGATACGCTGCAAACGCTCGTTGCCCTGGTACACACGGTCACGAAGCTCAAAACTCAGCCACACACGCTCCCCGTTAAGGATAAAGCCGTTCACAGCAGAAGAGGAGTCATAGGCAGTTATCTCCGCTGCCACCGCCTCCTTCGCTTTACCAAGTACTTCTTTCTCCGAGTCAACATTCTCAAGCCAGCACACATCATATTCATATTGCTGCTCATTTCGCTCCTCATATATCATCTCGCCACTCTCGTCCATACCCACAGGCACGTTCTCCGCTGTCTTCACCACCTGCTCGTTAAGAGCAATCATAGCCCTGCCACTCTTACAGACAACCACCTTAGGCTGTTTTTGCTCAAAAATCATTTTTCTTAATTCCATTTTTTCTATTTTAAATTCTTTATCATTTGCCAAATTTTTATGGCTTGAATTTAAGCTGAGGAGCAGCAAAAGTTCCACAACAGACGCCGGACGAAACATATTCGTTACAACGGGCGGAACGAGCCGAAGCATTGCCGCTATTCGAAGCGCACCCGATTGCGAGGTTCTTGACACCCAACTTGCCTTCCTCTGCCTTACCACCATTACCTCCTCCCCACATATAGCCATTGTTCCATGTAAAGCAACACTCTTTGCTGTGCATAGAACCGCTCATTTCACTAAAACAGAATAACGAGTACGAATAATCTGCCTTGCCTACCGCTCCTTGATTACCACTCACTATACGAACTTTCGATAACCCTTTCAGAATATCCAGGGTTTCAGCATACTCAATGTCAGTATAGCTCGTCCAGCTCTTCAACGGATATATATCCTGCCATTTTTCCGCACAATAGAATTTGTTTACTTCCACTCCATTCTTCTTGGATGTTGTATAGTAAGCCCCGGCAAGCTGTATAAGAGTACCGTCCATTGGTATACAAAAGCCTCTGTATACCGAGTGAGAGAACTTGTATATAATATGTCCTCCCGTAAGGTCAACGTCGTTGGTCGCCACTCCGTCAGAGAAGTGCATCTTCAGGTAGCAGTTCACCACGGCAGTCATAACACCGTCGCCCAAGCCTTGGCAGTTGGGCACGTCACGCACAATGTAGTATCGCTTGTTGGCTTCCATGCCCTCGCCAGTTGTCACGTTCACGCTGCCATCCTCCGAGCATACCATATTGCCGTCGGCATCGGTATAGAACACGCTGCTTGCCTTGCCTATCTTGTCTTGCAAGTCCGCCTTGGTTATGCCGTCGAGCACGGTCAACGTCTCTCCGCATTTGGTGTACGGGTATGTATCGCCACCAACCAAAGCTTTCAAACCACTAACGTCCTGCTTGTCCGATTTATATTTCAGCAGGTTCGCATTTGTACTGCCATAGCCAACACAGCTTCCGTCAGCCTTAAAAAGCTTCACACCGCTGTTGGCTGCTATCTTCTCGTTACACCATGTAGCTTCTGTGATTACTGCCGCCTGTGTGCAGCCGACACCCATACAGTATATGTCGTGCGTGTCCAACGTGCCACACTCCACGTACATCATCATAAGCCACAACTCAAAAAACTCGTAGTAGCCTCCCATGTACGGGTAGTTGGTCTTTGGGTCTGCGTTTTTGCTCTGGGCATCAGATACCGAGCCAAGCCCCGTCCTATCATCTATATAGTAGCCGTATCGGTTACTGAAATTTTCCTTTAAGGCACCGTTAGGAAACACACCTGCACCTTTTATAGTATCGTTTATCACACAATGCGCACATACGCTCTCGTCGCCCTCCAACTGGGCTCTTACGGTATAGAAAGGCGATATGGCGAACGGTTCTATTTTCTTCGCTGCGTGTTCCAACCAGTAGCACGGCACAACACCGACACCCATACAGCTCAACTCGTTTTTGCCTGACGCTTGGTTTGCCTTAATCATATATAGAGGTATATCGGCATATACCAACAGGTCACCCTCCGAGCCGTCAACAGCCATAGCCTCGCCATTGCTTGCCTTGGTTATGCGTCCTGGGGCGCACTCGTGCTGCAACACTGCCTCGTTGCCCACACGCTTGACGGTACCGAGCTTCATGTGCTTGCCAATCTCCCTAACCAGCTTGCGGTCGCCGTAGATAAGGTTCTTGCCAGGCTTGGGGTCTGCATCGCCCGATACACGTGCAAAACCAACGAAGGCATCGCCAAACATATCGAGTCGCTGCCATAAGTACGCTATATCAGCTTCATTACCATACGCAATCGTCGCTATCCCGTCCACCGCATCTTTGGCGTCTGTAGCCGTTTTCACTGCATTGTTGGCGAGTGTAATAGCCTTGTTAGCAGCCGCTGTCGCCTCGCTAAGATCGATGCACTTGTTCCACCACGCCGTGTCCGTAAGCGGATGCCCCACGTTCTTGCCCGTCGCAGCGTCCACCTTAACGCTCACCCACACCGCCTTGCCGTCGCTAATGTAGTCAAGCCTCTCATACTCCCTCTCTGCCGACCATTCCGACCCTGCCGGAGTCAGCACAACCTTAATTCTCTTTTCTGTTACAGCCATATCAATTAAGTTTTTAAAAATTTATTTCCCTAAAAGCTATAGGATTTTTCACTCTTCACTTTTCACTCTTCCCTTTTAACCCAGCACATATCCATACTGCCTACACTGCCACACGGTCCCGTCGAAGAACAGTTCTGCGTCTTGCACGTAATCGTCAAGCGCACAAGTGGCAGCTGTCTTGGAAGTCCTGCTCTGTATGTCGCCGCTACTCTTTCTGATGAACCAATATGTGATGCCCGCTCCATCGCTTTTCATCGTCACCGTATTAGCCATCGCCTTTATTATCTTATAGTACTGCCCAATCTCTGGGTCTGAAGGCAGCGTCAGCGTTACACCAGCACGGCACACCACCACACACTCCATCTTGCTCAACGCTCTGTTGGCTGTAGCCACCGTCAGCATAGGGCGCATACCAGCAATGTCGCCCTTCGAGATAAACAGAGCATGGTTGCCGTTAGGCCAGCTACTGCCCGCTATGCCTTGCAGCTCCCTGTGCTCAAGGTTTATCTTGCCCGATACACTCAGCATCATGCCGAAGTTTGCCTGTTTATAGTCGTAGGGGTCATTCCAGTCTCTCTTCGAGTTCAGAGACATACCTCCTTGCTTACCCAATCCTTCCACACCACCCAAGATGGCGTTGCCTAAAACAAGGCCAAAGTTGTTGTCCCTACTTCTGAACACGATGTCAGAGCTGTTAAGGGACATATAGTCGGTTTCGCCAGGCGTGCCGTGCTTCAGATAATTGACATTAATCTCAAAGCAGCCTATATAACCCTTTACCGCCTTTATCGCACCCGTGCTCGTAACATAGAACGGAGCATCCTTGGCAGTAGACGTACCCACAAACAGAGGAGCATACTCGCTGCCCACCATGCACTCGGGCGTATCGTAGTTGCCAAAGTAGCCAACCTTCTTCGTGCCGTCCTCGCTCTCAGCCCATAGATGCTTCACGTTAATAAGGTCGGCGTTCAGTCCGTCCTCGTTAAACACCGCAACATCCTCACCCGAGTTAGTCCTAAAGCTCGTCCTTTCCGCCGTCAATGTTATCTGCTTGCTGGTTACGTTTATACCTGTAGCAATCAAGCCGTCATTCAAGCCGTTAATCTTAGTGTCCACCTCCAGCTTAATGCTGTCCGCCTTCTGTTCTACCGTAGACACCCTCGTCTCAACCCCGTCAACCGTCTTTTTAGTCTCCTCCACAGTGCTCGTGATGCCTTCCACATTCCCCTCAATTTTAGTAAACCTATCCGTCACGTCATAGCCGGTCTTAATGTCGCCTTTAGTGAAAAACTTGAAGTTGTCCGAGTTTACATACGTCATAGCCGGCGACCCCAAGAACGTCAAGTCTCTCCACTTCCAAATCGTGCTCAAATCCCCCTTTCCGTTCTCGTCCGCATAGTTGCCGATGCCGTAATACATCGCAATCGCAGGAGCCGTGCCCGAAGCGTCGTCCTCCGTAGACGTCGACAACTTAATAGCGTTGCCCCTCGACAACCACTTCACCTGGTCGCCCACTTGTACAATCACGTCACCAGCCATAGGAGCATCAGGCTCGCCGCCACCCTCGGCAGGCTCATAGCCAGCATAGTTGCGTCCGCTAACCGAAAAGTCATAGTCGTCCATCGTCACACCGTCCTGCTCAAGCACCGCCCCGAGGCTCGTCAGCCCACTCGCAGCAGCCACAGCCACGGCAGCACCGCCAAAGGTCAGCACCTTGCCCGTACCGTCTGCAAGCAGCTTCAAGCCATAGCTCGGCACCACTTTTTCCCTGCCGTAGAACCGCTCCACGTTGCTCAACACCACATAGTCGTACAGCCTTCCGTCCTCAAGCGTCTCTTGACCCACAGCCACCACCAGTCGCCAGTAGTAGCGGTTAGCAAGCTCGCCCTCTGTCTGCGCCTTCACGTTAAATGTCTGGCACATCGCCATCATGCCCGGTCGCCACCAGTTCATCGTCCTCGTCGTGCCGTCGTCGGCGGCAGCATAACACTTGTACGCAATCACCTTCTCACCATTCGCGTCCATCACATAAGCCACCTTAACAATCGTAGAGCCAGCATTGCTAAAGATAGTCGTGCCGCCCGAATAGCTTACCTTGCGTATCTCAGCACCTGCCGCAAACATCTTAACGCGAGTCGTCAGATAGTCAATGTACAGGTGACTCTTGCCGTCCGCACCCATGTACAGGTCGAAACCCTGCGCACCGATAATGGTTCGGTCCGCCTCGGTAGAGTGAGGGTCATGCGCCCTGTCAACAACCACGTCGCCAAGCACAGCGTTGCCCTCGCCAGTAAGCCCCTTCTTCCCGTCCTTGCCCAGCTTCAAGCCTTCCATAAAGGTTATCGCCTTCTGCGCAGTATCCTCATGAACGCTCGACAGCGCATTGTCGTCAAGAAACTTAGGTGTAACGATGCGGTCGGCTGAAGACAGAGGGGTGTTATCATTAACGATGCCGTTCAACGAACCCTGACCCTCAAACGTCAAGCTGCCACCCGACACGATAGTAAAAGCTTTGGCAAAAAACTCACGAAACTTCGTGCCTGCCTTCATCGTGAGGTCTTTTAGGAAGGTAACGATACTATCGACAGAAGAATATTTGTACCATTCGCTTTCGGTTGTACTTGCGTCTAACGCCTCGTCGGACGACAGATAACCCGTGAAAACACGTGTATCCCAATCGCGATCTGTGGTGCCGTTGTCACCCGAAGACGTTATCTTGCCCTGCATAAAGATGTAATAGTACCGCTCGTCGCCAATCTGTTCTTCCTTCTTGTTTTTGCCGTAAATGTCAATCAGCTCAGACGGGAACACAACCCATGCCGAAGCCGTAGAATTTAAACTACGCGGAATGGCGGCATAGACGTATTTTTCGGTGTGCGAATTGAAGACTGTAGGCGAAGCCTGCAAAGGCCAACGGCGATAATTGTGACCGGCATCGTAGCCAATGATATCCTTGACGTACACAAGTATCTTGGCACCGCTCACGCACGATGCCTGGATATAGTCGGGATTGCCCAAAGCGTTTAGTTCGATGTGCAGCGCCGAGGATGAAATCCAATAGTCTTTGGTTGTTGCTTGTGTCATATATTAGTTTAATTTTCTATTGCGAATTTAGAAAAAAGCGTTAGCATGATGCGGACATATCCTAACGCAAACGACCCCAAGAGCATGGTGTCTCTTGAGGTCGTAAATCGGCTGCAAGCCGACCATTCCCTAATTTGTAATTCCTAATTCAAATCAGACTGCTTCCCCTAAAGTCGAGTTTCGCCGTGAACGACACGCTGTGCATCGTTTCCTTAGTATTGTCGTCAAACGTGATTTCGTCTTCAGCAGTGATGGTGCAAGGCAGATATTTGCCGTTGATGTTTATCCATGCGTGTTCTGCCATCAAGAACTCATGCAGATACCATGCGAGCCATGCTTCATCGAGCGGATCGGTTTGGAAGTTCCATTCTTCTTGATTGTTCTGCTTACGAGCGGTTGCACGAGAAAACGAGTGCATCGTTTCTTTCCGTGTCACGGTGTAGTTGTTTACCGTCATACTGAATTTCTTGCTATACACTCTCGGCACACTGACGCTCTCCAATACGCCGAACGAATTGATGAAGCGGAACTCCGTGCGACGGCTGGCTTCTGACTGCGGCATTGCGTAAACGCTAATGTCGCCAATGGTCTGCTGCCCTTCCCCGGTAATAGTGAAAGCTTTGGCTTCGGGTGCATCCCATGTGGCTGTGGTGAAGTCGATGGCAGGAGTGTAAGGATCTGCGTAGATGATGGTTTCGCCTACACATGCCAGCTGCGGGATAGTGGTAGGCTTGCGAGTCATTCGGCTAACGGGCATTATGTTTTCAGAATTTATAAGGCGCTCGTAATCAGAGAAGCCACCGAACATAGTCTGTTTTACCTCATCTCCTGGCAAATAAGACACGGGTGACTCCTTATGCACCTCGCCGTCAATCATGTACTCGTCGTATGCCGACACATTGAACTTCACTACGGGCATAACACCCGGCTCGGGAGTATACTTATAAGAGTCGCGGAACGAGCGTAGAGCCGACGATATATCGGCATCAACATAGCCACCGCTTTTGCCCGTGATAGGCTCTGACATCTTTATTGTCTCGAAATCGCCGCCGCTTATGCCACACTTTACCTCGAATATCATACGATGAAACGAGGGTGTGCCACTAAGAGCGACTGACTTGACTGCTACCGTTATAGGATTGCCATTAAACACAGAACCCGTAACTATTTTTATACGACTTGCCATTGTTTCAGTTATTAATTGGTAATTATTAATTAAATGCTGTAGATCTCAAGCTCTACTTCGCCTATTCCTTCCTTTGCCGATACGTCAGCATTTACTTTGTTGATTAAGCATTTCTTGCCGTCGATGTTCCACCACTCTTTCCAATGGTTCTGAATGTCGGCTATCTGTGCTACAGAGGCAAGACACTTGACGTAATACTTCTTGCGATGTAGGAGAAAATAGATGTAATCGACGAGGAACACGTCTACGTAGCCACGGTTCTTGACTGACGGGGTGTTTACCACAAGCGGAGCATCTGCCCATTCGGGCTGCACCCAAGCACGAGGCTTCAGGGAGAAACGCTCCTCATTGCCGATGCCCGGCTCTACACCGTTGTAATCATACTCATAGCCGTATGGGTCGATGGAGTCGGTAGTCAGGGCATAGTCGCCAGCCTTTGTGCGCCACTTCGAGTTGCCGAAGCCGTCATAGTTGTAGTCGTAGGCTTCGTGTGTTGCGTCGATGCCGCCACCACGCATGATAGCCACCGACAAGCCCCAGTCGTATGACTGAAGGGGCGAGTTGCCGTCATCGGTGGAAGACGGATCGTAGCTCTCACGCAGCGAGAGTTCTTCGGTAACGTAGAAGTCAGCTACCATCGACGACATAGTGTTCTTGATGTACTGCTTCACAAACTCATGCTCCATATCCTCGTCAACGAGAGCTGCCATCTGAGTCTTGGCGTAAGATCCGTTCACTTCGACAAACTCATATCCATCGTATTGCTTGCCTACCTCAGCGGGTTGCTTGGTGTTGTCGGTAGCACATTTACTGCCCGTACTGGAAGCAAGAGCTTTGCGATAGTTGGCATCCACCATGCCGACGGGAACGAACGACGACTTGAACTCTACGATGTAATCTTCATTTAGTGTAGAACAATCGCCTTCCTCCACTCCCTTCATTGCTGCCACCTCAAACAGTCGCGGATCCATATCACCAGCATTGGTGAAGTCTTTGTCTATCTTCACGCGATATTTATTGCCCGTCTGAAGGTCAACGAACACGCTCATTTCTGTGTTCTTGACACGATGAATGATATCCTTATATGTAAGGCTCGTCACGGTGCGGTCCTTGAGATATTCTATATAGTCGTAATCGGTGTTAAAATCCTTTACTTGGTTCTTCACGTTGTCTTTCTGCTCCTTGGCTTCACTCTCGGCTGCATATCCAGCACGCACACCGGTTATCTTCTCCGTCATGGGCACCATAGAGAGCACCTGGGCGTGGAAATTGCGAGACGTAGGGTTCTGCTTGCGGAACACGTCACGTATTAGATAGGCTGTTACTTTCTTCTGCTCGTAGTCGTAATGGAACTTAATGCCGAACTGCTGCTCAAGCGAACTGATTACGTCTGATACCGACTCGTCAGGGAAGTTCTGCTCATTTGCATACATACGGAAGATGCTTGCACTCATCTGTGCCTTCTCGATAGTACTCTTGCAAGTGATACTTGCCACCTTGTCGGTGCCTACGGTTACGGTAGTGAAATCACTATCCTGCACCGTCACAACCTCGGTGTCCTTGAATACGCCCTGATCGAAGAAGCTGCCGTCATACGGTTTCTCTACTACCTTATACGTAACCTTGCGATACTTCACTTCCTGAACACTCTTGTCTTTCGGATTTTCAAGTTTCAGTTTACCGCCACAACCGCGCGAACTGAGCCATGCGTTTACATCATCGAACAGATTAGCAACATCCTTTTCGCTGTTGGCTTGTTTTTGGAAAAAGCCAACCTTCACGTCGCCCTTCTTTTTCAGTCCGGCAATAACCTCTTTGTCGTTCTCTTTGTAGATTTCCTTGGCATAAAGCGGTTCGATATTGTAGGCGCATTTTGTGGTGAAGAAACAAAGGCGGTTCAAGTCGCCGATGGCTGTAAGAGCCGAATTGTCGAACTGTACGCCAAGATGTTTAAAGAGGCAGTCGAGGAAGAACAGCACGTAGAAGCAAATACCAGATTGCGGACGGTCGGCATCCAATACCCAGATAGGACCACGGTCTTCGTACATTTCCTGTTCCTTTGTGCTCAAGCTGTCCTCGTTATTGCGACCGTGAATGCTCTTTACAACGCTGTCGGATGTCGTTCCGTTTTCGGCAAGGTCGTAATGCTTATAGCAGACACGGGCATTGCAGTATGGCTTCAGAGGATAAGGGTCGCTTACATTGATATATGATTTCAGCACTTCGGGCACCTTCACCTCGTTGCCGTTAGGATAAGTGTACGTCTTCTTCAGCTTGGCTTCATGATTGTTGCCTTCCTCCACACATTGTGCCGGGTAAGAGAAGCCGAGAGCTTGCGGAGAAAAAGACGCTTCGGTCTTGTCTTCGCCCACCGAACCATACCTTTTATTGCCTTTCTTGCCCTCGTATTTAATTACAACGCTCGTGTTGTAGGTCACGCTGACATCCACCTTGTCAATCTTCTCGCCTATCAAGAGTTGGTCGTGATATTTCTGCGGTATAGGCACCTCGTTGCACTTGAGGTCGCTAATGAGATCGGAGAATGATTGTGTGCTTGCATCGACATTGAGCGAGAGGGAGTCTTCCAGTCGTTCGTCTTCCTGGATGATGGCTGTGCCGGAGGCGAAGGGTACGCCGTCGGCGATGATTTGCATCGGCGTGTGCTCGTAGCTCACGGGGCGGATGTCGCTGCTGACATCATCCACGTTCTTTAGAAAATGTCGGTTGCCTTCGATGGGCAGCTCCACGGGATAGGAGAACATCTCGGTGTCGTTGAACAATGGGTTGCTCAACTCGATACTGATGGATGCGTCTTCCTTTAGGGCGAGCGGCTTGCCGTCGGCAAGAATTGTTAGTTTGCTGTTCATGTTGGAATTTTTTAATAAGCCTTGCTGGGCCTTACTGGGCCTTGGAGAAATATTAGAGAGTGCTGAGCCTTGGATTGTTATACTATGAATTTGGCGTTGCCGTAAAGCGTGATGTTACGTTCTGATGTGGCATATACTTTTGTGTCGCCGTAGGCTTCGATCTTACGGTAGGAGAGAGCCTTTACGGTACCTCCGTGGGCTTCGCACGTCACACTGCCATTAAGCGAGGCATTGGTGGAGGTCCATAGACGGGAGTGGCCGAAGGCTACCGTATTGCCCTTGCTGACGTGACCGTAGGAGTAATCGTAGAGATTTATGATGGCTCTATCGTTCTTTTCGCTATACACCTGGGCGTGGTCCCAGACGCGAACCCTTGCCTTGCCAAGGACGTAACACTTGGCGTAGTCGTTTATCTCAACGATGTGGTCATAGTCGGTAACAATAACAAGGACGTACTCCGGGGCTGTCTGCGGACATTCGTTGACATAGATGCCGGCTGCGTTCATTTCTTCCTTTAGTGAGGGGTAGAGAGCAGGAAGCAGATCGTTGATGATGTCAGCATACTTGCTCTCTACGATGTCTTCCCAGTTGGCACGCCACACAGCCATGAGCTGACTGATGTTTTCGGTGGCGAGCATGGCACGATAGCCTTCGGCGCAAGCGTGGCGGTCGTGGCAGGCGGTGGTGCAGATGTCTTTTAGTTGGTGGAATTGGGTCATGATCTTGTTTTTAAGCCTTACTAAGCCTTTGGTGAAACTTCACTTTTGGTTTTCTCTAAGATAGCCTCGTAGCCTTTCAGTTCGTCCTCGCTCACAATGTCTGCGTATTCTTTGCGGAGTTGGGCGATGCGGTCGGTAAGACCCTTTATGCGGGCTTTGGTCGATGGCTTGTCCTTTCGCATGATGTACTTAATGAGAGCGTCGGCTTCGGCTTTGTGCTTGGCTGCTGCATCGCGGGCGGCTTTCACCTCGGGGCGGTCGTTGGCTATCTTGTCGGCTACCGACTGGGCGAAGAGAGGGTCGCGGGCGAGTGCCTTGTCGTAGAAGGGACGGAACTGAGCGCGTAGGTTCTGTGGTGGCACGTTGCACGCCTTCTCTATGCGGGCGATGTATTCGGGATCGCCGGTGCGTAGGGAAAGACGAAGATATGCCTCGCCAATTTCGCGGTCTACGTTGATGTAGATGCGAGGGAGGATGTCGCTTTCTATCTTTACGGCACGGGTGGCGAGAAGGGCAATCTCTTCTTCGGTGTAGATAGGTCTGCCAGCCTTCTCATTGGCTTCGGCCATGGTCTTGGCTTGCTCAGACTTTGCTGCCATCTCGTTGCGCAGGGAGCGCACGGAGTTGACTTGCTCTTGCAGACGTTCGGAGAGGAACGGTCGGAGCTGCATGAGGTTGGGCATGGTGGACGCGATGGTCTCACCGTTGGGGTTGGCCACGATGCCGCCGTAGGTGAGAGGCTGCAAGGTGAGGTCGGGCTTTAGGTCGGGGAAGAGCGAGCGACGCGCTTCCTCAAGAGCCTTCTCCTTCTGCTGCTCGGCATAGAGGGCCTGTTCCTCACGGGTGGGGCGACCGACGTGACGCTTTATCTCCGTGCGAGAGGTCTGCATGGTTTGCAGATAGGTGAGGAGCTGACGCACACGACGATGGTAATCGCGGAAACGGCGGCTCTCCTTTACGAACGACATTGCCCGTGGATTCTGCTCAAGAAGAGTCAGACCGCGCTCGAAGGCTTCACGCTGGTCGGAGGTGAGCATACGAGCGGAGAGGGCAGGGGTTAAAATGCGGATTATTTATTCCATAATTTTTTCTTTTTAAGTCTTACTGGGCCTTTTGGGGCCTTTCTAAGTCTTTGGGGAAACTAATACAGCAGTGGCGACACGAATATCTTGCTGTTTGGCTGGTTGTTCTCGTAGCCTTTGCTTGTTGAGTCGGTGGTGTTGGTTGAGGGCTTGTCTGGGGGTTTGTTGGCAGCGGGCGCTGCCTTGCGCATTTCCATGAGCCGGAGCACCGAGGTGCGTAGGGCGATGGCTTCGTTGTGGGCAGCGGCTCGGCGTGCCTTGTCGATAGTGAGTATTGTTGTGCGCTCTTCGAGGTGAGCCACCATCAGGCGACGTACCTTGCGAAGGAGTGACTTGTCGGCAGGATCGTCGGTGTGGAGAAGACGCTGCACCGTGTCTTCGCCAATAGCCTCACTGATGTATTCGTCTTGAATGAAGTGGAGGTCAGGCAGAAGACGGATGAACTTCTCACGGCTCTCGTAGATGTCGAGGTAGTGCTGAAGGTCGGCACATGTGGCAATGAGCAGGTCGTGGTGAAGGTAGTAGTACTGGCTCTCCTGCCACAATAGGCTTATCTCCTCAATGGCCTTGTGCTGCTCGTCCTTTGGCTCGGTGGTCGGTGCGTCGGTGGAGTCGGCATCGGCAATGGCTGCGGGTGTAGCCATCTTGCGTGCCCAACCTTCGAGCATTATGAGCATCTGGTTGAGCGACACCATTGCCTCACGCTTATAGCCCTGCACTCCCTTGTCGAGAAGGTCTTTGGATGCCGTGCCGTAGTCGTCGCTTGAAGCCACGTTGATGCCGGTGCCGTTGATAGAGAGAGCCTGTGCGTATACGAAGCGCGACATGGCATCGTATGTCACCATGCGCTGTGCCATAAGCAGAAGCTGCATCCAGGGCTGCTGAGTGTGCTCACCGTTGCTGACTGCCATATAGAAGTCGTCGGGCGAAACGGTCTGATAGTACTCGCACAATCGGTTGTAGAGCGAGCCGCCCAACTTGTCGCGCAGAAAATCTTTCTCGCTGTTGTCGAGTATGCCTTGAAGAGAACTTATCTCGTCGATGGCGTTGCTGGGAATGTGGAGCCGAAGCTCCTTGGTTGTTGATAAAATCATACGCTATGCGAATTTTGAGTTTTGAGTTTTGAATTGTCGTCAAGCCGATTAGGAATTACTCAATTTTGAATTATCCAAGTCTTTTACATTCCAAACTGTTTTTTCAAGAAACTGTTTTTTTTGATAAACTCTTCCATCTCTTGCTCCGAATGATAGCCTTCCCAAAACAAATTGGTATGAGAACCTAAGCGATGGTCGTCAAGCGACGATGGAATAGAATAAGCCGTATATATCAAATCGTAATGACGGACATAACGAGTGCGCTTTTCTGGCTCGCTATACAGTTTATTTATCCAACCGTCGTTGTCACACTCACACCACTTGTTGTATTCATCGTTTTTCAGATTAGCGTCAATACCTATTGCTGTATGACCGCTACTACCATTCGTGCCAAAATAGACAATCTTTGCCATAAGAATCACTTTATATAGTTTTTCTGAATCAGAACAGCTTGAGCTGCGCTTGCTCCAACTTGATGCGCTTACAAGCCTTGTCGTAATACTCCTTGTTGAGCTCAAAGCCGATGAAGTTACGCTTCTCGCGGATGGCTGCAATGGCGGTGGTGCCGCTACCCATACAGTTGTCTAAGATGGTGTCGCCCTCGTTGGAGTAAGTGCGAATGAGGTACTGAATAAGAGCGACAGGCTTCTGGGTGGGATGGAAACTATTGTGAATATCCCTCTGAAATACGACAATATCAGTTGGGTATTTTTCGTCAGTTATAACATCATCTGCCTTGCCAAAGTTTCCGTAGCATCTGTTAGTTTGCTCTTTCTCTTGCCTTCCTCTGCTATGATTACGTTCATGTGGAAGACATTTGCGCATTTGTGGATGATAGGTTGGCTGTCCGTTGTAGAAAACGGAAATAATCTCAGTTTGCTTTAATGGCAACTTCTTTGCGTTCAAGAAGCCAGTTGTACGGCATTTATCCCAAGTGATATTATAGCGCCACATCTTCTCGTTACTCATCATCAGCTTTGCCGTGAACATACCCTGTCCGAATAGGATTATAGCTGCATTGGGTTTTGTAATGCGCTGATATTGTTCCCATAAGGAATTAAGTGGAATAATACTATCCCATCCTCCTCCCTCGCTCTGCTTGTTGAGGACACCATACGGCAAATCGCACACAATGCAATCCACGCTCCCGTTTGGAATCCTTTTCATTCCTTCGAGGCAGTCTTCATTATATATCTTATTCAGTTCAATCATTCTCTATATCATTTGTTCGTTACTATTCCTGCATTGTCACCCCCGTTTTCGAGTTATCCAGCGTGGTGAGCACTTCGCGGTCAATCTGCCACACCAGGTGCGAGTCCCACTTATTGAACTTGCTTATCACCTCCAATGGTCGGAGCATGAGCTGCTGCAATGGTGCAAACTGGATTTGCTTTACGAGGAAACGCTCGCGGAGGTCGGTGCCACCCGATGATGTAGCGTCGCCTGGGGTGTTGCCAATGAGCTTTGAGTCGAGACCCATGGCGAAGAAGATAATGGAAGAAATTTCCTGGAGCTCGGTCTTCTCGGCTTGCGCTTGCGAGTTGGCCTTGCTCTCAATCTCCACAATCTCCCAAGCCTTGTGCTCCTTGCCGTCCAATCCGGTGAACACGGCAGAGATAAGAGCCTGACCTGCATTGTCGGGATTGGAGAGCCAACGGTTGATGTCGGTGAACACCTCCTGCTGAATCTGCGCCATCGTCTTGCTCTTGTTCTCGCCCTGCTGGGTGTAGAGCTGCTTGAGATATTCCTGATGAATGTAGATTACGCGACCGATGATGTTGCTGTTGCGCTTGCGAGTGAGACGGTCGTCAACGATGGTGAAGGCATACTCGAAGATGCTTCCGGCAAAGATGCTGTGCCAAAGAGCGTCGGCATAGTAAGGCCCGCCGAAGTCGCGTGGCGACATGATGAAGCGTGTGGGTCGGTTCTTGCGGCTCACTCGCTGCTGACGAGCCTCACGCACATGGCGGTTGAGGTCGGAGACGGCTGTGTCGGCAGCGAGATAAGGCACGGCAGCAATGCGACGGTCGGTTTCGGTGAGCGTCTGAGTGGAGTCAAGCCACTGGTTAGAGAGGTAGGCATAGTTGATGCGATACTGACTATCCATACGCTCCAGTCGGGTGGTGAACACCGAGCGTGGCTTGATGCCGACAATCTTCGGGGTCCACTGCGACGTAGGCACGGGGCGACCTTCAGAGTCCAACTGGCGTTGGTTGAGCTGCAACTCGCAGAAGCATTGCGACATGAGCGACATATCGCCTGCCATCTCAAGGTAGGTCTTGTGGAGGTCGTTGTTCTCGATGAATGCTTGCAACTCCTCATTGGTGCGCTCCCATTCTTTCAATGCTGCCTTGAGCAACTTAATCTCTTCGCTGTCGTCACTCTCAGAATTGTTCGCCGATTGCGAGAATTGATTATTCGACTCTGACGATTGATTTACCGAACGCGACGTTTGGTTTTCCGATTCTGATATTTGCTTTTCCTTAGCTTTGAGGTCGGCTATCTGTCCGCGGAGCAGGGTGCCAGCCGAGGAGTAGAGGATAGATTTCTCGGTGATATTGCCACCGACATACTGCGTATAGTGATACTTGGGCGAAGGACCACGGCCTACGAGAATTTTCTTCACGAAATCCACTCCCGCTGCCGGAAAGGGCGACATCTTTGAGAGCAGATATACAAGGTTGGGCAGATTGTTGCCCACGCCCCATTCCATAAAGCCCAATCCCTTAGTGCCTACACCTTCGGGTTTGGCTTTGTTCTCGCCGCCCGACGAACCGAACACGGCGGAAATCTTCTGTCGTGCCGCATTGCCTTCCGCTCCGGTCATGGTAGCCGAAGCCGTGAGCTTCTGGGGAAAGTACTTGCCCCACGAAAACACGTTGCTGCCTCCCTGCTGGGACGCACAGAACGCGCCAGGCAGAACGGCCTCGTAGCCTTGCGACTGGAGCTCCTCACTACGTTGTTGGAGCTCACTTAAGTTGCTAACTGTTGTCATTGTGTCAAATATGTGTTTTGTTGAATGTTTTATAATGCAAATATAGGGAAAGACGGGGAGAAGGGGCGGACATGGTTAGGGGAGGGGATAAACAAAAAGCCCTGCTATCCTCACGGACAACAGGGCCATACCTAAGTCAAATTTGCGAATGAAACATCCAGTCAAAATATATTGTTAGTTGCGTCCGCTTACATGTCGAAGTCTGCCATCTTATTTGCAGCCTGTATCTTGTAGCTCTCCACGTCGTCAATCACCATATCCTCGCCGTTGAATAGCTTAATTATCAGTCGGCAGTTCTCAGCATCGGGATGCACCGAACGGATGTTGTTGTTTGAGATCCAGATAGGATAGCCCTGCGTCGTCTTATAGACCACGAGATACCACGGACCAGTCTTGTATTCCTCTATCATCCTAAACAGTTTGGACGTGGAATGTACGCAAATCTTGTCAATGACCTTCTCAACGGTCTTGTAAGTAGAAACCTCCTTACGCTTTGCGCCGAAGCTGTCAATCCATGCCGCAAAGATGGTAAACAGTAGGATAAGCAGGATAATGATTAACGCTGAAATAATTGATACCATAATTGTTGTTTTGTTTAATTGTTGTTTATATTATTTGTTCTTATCTCGTTTCTTGATGTCTCCATCCAAGTCAAAGCTTTCGTTGCCAAGAGGTGTTTCTTCTCGATTGAAAGTAAATTCATAGCCGAGCTTTGTCATGCAATGGTAAAACTGCTCGAAATCGTCACCATCAACGAACGGGATCAGATTGTAGTCGTTTTGCAGGGTTACGCCTACATGTCCCGATAGTTTGTTGAAGAAACCGGTAGAAGGCAAGCAGCCACCATCGGGATAGTCGGCATCTGCAACGTACATTTCGCATTTGCCGTTCTTGTCAATCAGCATAAACGCATAACATTCAAGAATGTCTCCGTCCAGACTCCGAGCACAACAGATAGTCTTCTCTTTCTGTCGCTCTGAGTCGTCGGGATAAGTCAGTTCATAGAAATGTTTCGGGTCAATCTTTCGTGACTCATAAACCTGAGAAGGTTTCTTTTCCACATTATTGCCGGGCGAACCAGACTTGTGGTTTGCGCATGGATGTTTTTTCAACTCCTCGAACTTGTCATTCCGTTGGGCCACTTGATAGCTCAAGTCGTCCAGTCTATGGCCATGTCCCGTGACAACCGCTTTTACTTCGGCAATCTCTGACATCAGAGTGCCCAAAATTGACATTACATTTGAATCCATATTTCTTTGCTTGTTATTTTGTTCTTGTTTCTTTTAAGAGATATGTGTAAGAGCCAAATATGTTATCTTCGCCCTTCTCAATCTTCCAGTCAAACCCAGCCGCTTGCAAACTCTGCACGAAAGTGTTATAGTCTCTATCTACGATATACGGAGAAATGTTTTCTTCTTCAAAGACAACGCAGCGAGGATTGCGGTCGAGGTCGATGCGTAATCGTTTTTTACCGAGAAAGTCGCAGAACTTTGCCGTATCGCCAGGAGCTTCAATATGCAGATTATAATTCCCCTTTTCGCTTATCCAAAGGTAGGCATAGCAATATAGCTGTTCTTCTTCGGCATCGTATCGCTTGGCGCATAAAATGCAAGTCTCGGAGTTGCGGAGCGAGGTGATTTCATAAAAACGTCCGTCCTCGATATGATTGAGCATATATTCGCGACGCTCTTTCGGAGAGAGAAGCACAGGCGGCTCCGGCAGCCATATACGTTTTTCCTGCTGTTGGCATCCCTCCTTTTGCTTTGCCTTCTTCTCTCTCCAGGTAAGATTTAATTCGCGCAACAGTAAAATGAGATAGTAGACCAAAACGACTATCCCTATCACGCCCATCATGCACTGGAAGAATAAAGACACGCTGTAGTATTTCAATAAAAATGTTTCCATTGTTCTCTATTTTGTTATTACTAATTTCTAAAACCATTCCTCACTACCCACACGCTCAGTCCTATGTTGAGTAAGAGCATGAGGATAATGATGGCCCAATACTCCTTGTTGCTCAGTTCTACCGAAAGATACTTGAAGTCGGAAAACTCCTTTCGTTTCCACTCCTTCTGCACAATCGGTTCGATGTAGGAGGCAAAGGCACAGAGGTCGAGACGGCGCGATGTAAACCAGTCGCGGCTCTTTACCGAGAGTACGGGCGAGTCACACCAAGAGAAGGCATCGCTCCACATCACGCGGTTACGGCTGTCAAGACCTACGCACACCACAAGCTCGTTCTTGTTGCCTCCCTGCCAATAGGAGCGTTGTCGGTCGGCAATGGATAGCGGCTTGTTGCGATAGAATAGCAGATAGATGCGAAACTCCTTCTTCGGGCCGTACTGGGCATTGAGCACACGGATGGCTCGTTCCTGACGGGCAGAGAATTTTACTCCGATGATAGGCGACTGGTCACAAAAACGTATCTTGGGATAATCGTGCAAACCAAGTCGGCGAGCCTCCTTTTCGCTGATGTCCTCAAACTTAAACACCGAGCGCGAAGCCTTCACCTTGTTCTCGTATTCATGTTCACGAGTAACGGTATAGAGCGTAGTGGGTTGACCGTTCCATCGGTATTCATACGCATCGCCATCACGAGTGTAATAGTGGCGGTGCATATCCACGAACACCGATGCCACCGACAAGCGACGCTTCATAGCCGAAAAGTCTTCATTGGAACACTTTCGCTCACGTCCCGAATGGTCGTAGTAGGTCCAATGTTCGGGATGATTCTCCGTGACATAGTAGGTTCGAGTGTGCCGATGCCCTTTCGAGTCGGTATAGGAGCAAGTCTTCCTCACAAGCTCATTCCACGGCTCATAATAGCGTATCTTCGTGACGTAGCTGCCCAGGTATTCTGTGTCGCTCGACTCTACGCGCTCAAACGTCCATATCATCGCTGCGCCCACAAGGAGCGAGGGGATGATAAGTATGGCATGTTCCCACCAGGTAGTCTGGTTGCGGAAGAACAGTAGCAACACAGCGGACACGAAGAAGGGAATAAGGAAAACGAGTAGTTCCATAAGCCTTTATTGTTTCTTGCCGAACAGGTCCACGTCGTTGTCTTCGCCTACGTCCATCACTTCCTTGGAGCGCGACGACGAAATAACCTTATACTCGATAGGCATGGTGTTCGACACAAACCATCGGGCAGGATAGGTGCGAGTGAGCGTTTCGTGCTCACGGATGATGTCAAGCATACGTTCCTGAGAGGTCTGAAACTCGGTGCGCTGTATCTCAATGGCTTGCATGAGGTCGCGGTAGAGCGACACGTCGAAGTTGGGGTTGCTCTCCTTTATCCACTTCATCATCGTGCCCTGGTCGTTCTGATAGCGTCCGGCAATGAGCTGCGGATAAATCTTCTCGAAGGTCTGCTTATACTCGTCGGTGACCTGTGCCTTTTGCTGAATGATTTTCCACATCTTGTCGTGTACGCCCTCAATCTTTCCGCGTTGTGCCTCTGCCTGTTGGCGAAGCGCAATCTCGCGGTTGTTGTAACTGAAGTAGGTGGCTACCAATGAGCCGATAACGATGGCTACCACAAGCAGTATGGATGCCATAACGATGTTTTTTGTTTTCATTGTTTTGTTGTTTTATAAATTTGTTATTTGTTTTACTTAGCCTTAAAATTGTATATCGGCTTGATGCGCTTCACCACATCCACGGTGTCGCCTATCAGCTCTTCTATCTCCTCTGCCGACTTATACGCCATTGGTGACTCGTCGATGGTGGACTCGCATACCGATGTGGAGTAGATGTCGTGCATCTGTTGGCGGTATTCTTCCATGCTGAGCTGCTTCTTGGCTACCGAGCGCGACATTAGTCTGCCTGCGCCGTGCGGTGCCGACTGAAGCCAGTCGTCGTTGCCCTTGCCGCGACATAGCAAAGAACCGTCGCGCATGTTCAGAGGGATAATCAGAGGCTCGCCCTTCTTTGCGCTCACAGCTCCCTTGCGGATTATGCCGCCGAAGGCGTCGATGTAGTTGTGCACGGTGGTGAACGAGTCGCCCGACACCTTTATTCCGAGACCTTTGACGATGGTTTGCGCCATAAGCCGACGATTTATTTCGGCATACATCTGGCACATGCGCATAGCACTGAAGTAATTGCCAAGCATCGGGCCGCTGATGTACGCCATGTCCTTGGGTACGGGCTTCAGTTGGCGCAACGTGTCTTCTATCTCGTTCTGTCTGCCAAAGGCCGTCAACGCTACGATGACGTTATTGCGCTCCATGCTGTTGTCACATTCCTCTACTGCCATTTGCTGATAGTGGTTGCACACTCTCACGCCCAAATTGCGGCTACCCGAATGTATCACAAGATAATTGCGCCCGATATTGTCAACGTCCACCTCGATGAAATGGTTGCCACCACCAAGGGTGCCGAGCGAGCGCATAGTATAGTCCATGTCGAAAAATCGCTTCCATGGAGGCAACAGCGATGTGATTTCGTACTGCATAAGGTCAACCAAATCCGAAGTCAAAGGCTTCTCATGCACGTTGAATCCGCTTGGAATGTTGTCGTTGATGATGCGGTCGAGCAGAGGCAAGTCAATGTCTGAAAAGCCCAGGTCTACGACATACATACCGCAACCGATGTCAACGCCCACGGTGTTGGGCACCACCTTGCCAAGGGTTTCAATCACAGTGCCTACGGTGCATCCCTTACCGGCATGACAATCGGGCATAATGCGAATCTTACAGTCGCGGTAGGCCTTGCTCTCTGCCATCTGCCTTACTTGCTCCTGGGCTTCAGACTCGATGGTCTTTGCAAAAATCTTTAAGTCGCTCATTGTTCTTTGTTCTCTATAAATCCGTTAATAAAAAGAAATGTGCAGTGGTTGAGTTTTCCTTCTCCTCGCTCGTCTGCACCAGAGCCCGTTAATTACGTTTTACGGAGTGGCGACATGCGGCACACGGAGTACGGTCCCTTGGCCTTCGGGATGAGTTTCCTTTATTGAAACGCCTTTCTGCGGTTGCGTACCTTACAGCCGTTTGAGAAGCGTGCTGCATTGATGGCCTAACGCCTTTTCTTCGTAACCCAACCTTTCATACCAATGCAACACCCATGAAGGAGAGTCGCGTCCGTCCCACGAGATTGCGACGGTCTCTACGCCGCAATACTTCAGCTCTTTTTCTACTGCCTTCATCAGGTGTTTTGCCACCTCACGGCCGCGGTGAGCTTCGTCAACCCACAGCGAGTAGATGAGAGCATCCGCTGCGCCATCCAAAGGTTTGTCTTCGGAATGATTAGGAATGAACGCTTGTATGCTGCCATGATGCTGCTCGTCGGTGACGAGTATGCGAATAGAGTCTTCCCAATGTTGATGTTGTATCATAGTTGAAATGTTACGCAATTTTGTTTAGTCAGTCGACTGTCTGTATGCTTGTGCAAAGGTAGATTATCCCTTTTACTCGATACGGACATTCTCCTCGAAGTCGTATCTCACGTCTCGGCTTTGCGAAAAAGCCACAGGCGTTTTGGAGAAGATGTCTGCCTCACAGTCGGCAACGGCTCGCACGAACGCCTCGTACATCTTCTGTTCGTCATATTCTTCCAGAAAGCCCTGGCTTGTCTGCTGCCATAGCAGATCAGGGCGTTTGCCGTCCTTCTTGTTTCCTTTAACAATCAGCATGACACTTACGGAGTTTTCACCCTCGCGCACATCCGCACGAAGTATGCCGTAGCCAAGCGGTTTGCCAAAAGTGTAGCAACCACGATGATTCCCAAGAAAGCGGTAGCCGTAGTTTCGCAATGCCTTTATCACAAATTTTCTCATGTTCAATCTTTTTTTATAGTTCTATTAATACTTTTATCTCTTGGTTGCCTCCTCCGTGTGAGACAAGCAGGGCATAAGCCTCGAGCGGAATATACCCGACGCATACTCTCAAACATACGGTCGTAGGGTGGTGTCTGCATCAAGCCGACTACGAGGGTGCGTGCGGTGTCAGTCATCGACATCGATAAATCGGACCTTTGCATCTGCAAACTTTTTCTCGCAAATAACACCAAGACCTTCAATGATGCCCAGGCATAATTTACATTCCAGACAGAATGTGGAGCATACATGAGGACCGTCTTGATAGTACGGGCAGTTCGCCCCCTTTGCCATATAGAGTTTTTTGTCCTTCACAAAGGAATGAATTGCCTTTGCAAAACGCTCCAATTCATTGTTCATCATTTCCACCGTATCGCAATGATAGCGCAACTGGTTCATGTCGAAAGAAGTCTGCTTTGGCGTTTTTTCGTCATGCTGCTTCTCCGTTTCGTTCAACTGGCGTACCACGTCGTTGTAGTCGTCCACGAGCTGATGCACGCGCTGCTCCAGCTTCATGTTCTCTGCCTTCAAATCGGCGATGATGTAAGCAAGCACCTCCATTCGGTTGTTCTTAGGTAGGTCTATATACTTGCATACAGCCAGCTGTCTTTCCATATACTTGCGTTGCTCGTCAGTAGCGGGGACGTAGGCATCGGCTGTTCGTGTGCCTACGCGATAGGGTGGAGGTGGGGTCTTAAAAATTCTTCGCATATCGGTAATTGCCGAATACTTCACCACTCCATCTTCGTCTACTCGCGCTACCTTTACCAACATCTTTCGCTCTTTGTCGTAAAGGATGTCGCCAGGGTTGATTTCTTCTGTTTTCATTGTCTCTATTGTTTTTATTACATATTATACAACAGCGAAATTATTGTCTTGCTGCTTCCGTTTTTGTCCTTCCTTGCAAACTATCTTGCCTCTGTCCTTCAGTCGGAGGCAGAAATATTCACAATTCCAACACGCACAGCTATCCACTCTTACTGTTTCGGAATTTTCTTTGCAGAATGGGTCTCCAGTCTCCACCATATCGTGAGGACATTCTGTGTTTTTTACGAGAGCGAACCCTTTTTCCTCAAGCAGGTCGATAAGGGTGCTGCGCTCTCTCTTTAAGTTCACGTTCTCGCTTCGCAAGTTGGCAAGCGCGTTTCTGAGGTTGTCAGTCTCACGTCCTTGCGCTATGTTAGCGTTGCAGACGTTGGTGTAACCCTTATACAATTCCTTGAGATTGGCCTCCGTATTTTCCAGTTCCGCCACCACATCCTCATGCTTGTTTTCCAGATTGCGGAGATTCTTTACTACTCTTTTATAGCCTCTGGAAAAACGACGTATTTTTAGTTTCATAGCCTCGTTTTCGGCTACCAACTCTCCATAACGCCTCGCATCTGCAACACGCTTTTTCCATTCCTGATGTTTCATTGTCTCTATTGTTTATGTTTTTTTTAATTATACAACATACTCATTAATGCCGCAGCCCTTCGCTTGTCGGTAAATCCTTTGATGTTTACCCACTTGCCGAAGATGCAGCCTCCGACTCTTTTCTGAACCATCCAGACGGTCACGGGTATGCAACCGTTGTAGGCATCCATCGGAACAATTCTTAGTTTCATATCTTATTCAAATTTATATACTATATGCGGTGTGGTGTTGCCCAGTCCGTCGCGAGGGTCGGCAAAGCAGCCAGGCGGTGAGGTTGTCACGGCATTGGCTATCCGTTTGCGCGGTCGGCTCTTTACGAGGCCCTTACCGTCCTTGCCGCTGCGTACCCATCCGATGTAATACTTATCAGTCATCGGTCTGCGTTTTGCCCTGTCCCCAATCGTTCAATAGACTGGCATAATATCCCTTGTATTCTACCTGCCTCTTGCTCTGCCCTCTTTAGAGCTTCGTCACGCTCATGCTCCAGCTTTATGCAATATTCAGTCAAGCGATTGTATTCTTTCTGCAAGGCATTGAAATCCTCGCGCAGCTGCTCCAAATTGGGGTTTTCAGAATCCAATAACACAAGACGTTGCTTTTCCTTGTCCCATCTTTTCCCGATTTTCTCCACGGAATTGTTGAGAAGTTTTTCTTCCGTAGGCGTAGCGTATCTCAGTTCGATGCTTTCTTCTTCTTCGCGTGTACCGCGAAGGTCAAGCTGAGCGTAAAAAGTAAGCACGTCGCTGTTTTTGCATAAGCAGGCGTATGTCCTTATCTTGGGATAATCAGTAGATTCCACTCCGCTGAAAATCACAATGTAGGTCAGAATGTTGCCATCTTCATACTTAATATCCATTGCCACGATGTCACCCGGCTGGAAATTGAGCACATTCCAACTTCGGTAAAGATGCGAGAGAAACAGCATACACTCTCCTTTGTCAAAACGCGCTATACGCCCGTTGTAAAGAAAAAAATGGTCGTATGCTTCATTCTCGTCAGGATGATGGAGGCCCAGCACAACACCCGAGGCGTTGAAATTATGCACCTCCATATAACCTAACAGAGGCGAATAAAGCATAGCGTCTACAGGCAAACTGTGGAGAAAAGCTGATAGTTTCTCATTCTCGAAAGTTTTTGCTCCCGTTTTAGGGATGCTTCTTGTTTCTTTTTGACTCATAATGTCTCTATTTTAAATTGTTATTCATATTCTATCAATACTGTAGGTGCTTTGCATTGTGATATTGTATTGCTTGCTATATTCGCCCATCCTTCTCTTGCGTAATGGGATGTCAGGACGCAGCAGATGCCGGACGGACAATTTAATGTATGCCTATTCATATTCTATCAATACAATGGTGTGCTGTCCGTGTTCATCGTAGAGCCCTGCCCATCCGTCGTAGCGGGCGGACAATGCCGTGGAATACCCCCCCCGACGTGGGCAGAGCTGGGATGTGCGTTGTACGAAAGGGATTTGTTTAATCATACGTTATCAATACCATATTGTCTTTGCCTACTGATGTGAGGGTGTTGGTTGTACCCCCCCCGTTTATCTCCATTCGCTGAAAGAAGCGTCCGTTGGAGGGATGCTTGCGGTTGGACGGATTATCGGGGGCACGGCCTCGGAAGGCTGCTATGCGAAAGTCAATCATCCCCATTCCATTTTTCATCATCCACAGTTCGTGCTATGAATATGCGAGATGGGTTCTTCTTGTCTGTACTGGTTAGCTCTATTGCTTTTTCGATACTCTCCCTCGATACAAAGTCGCGTATCATCAACACTGCAAGGGCATCGAACTCGTCGTCCGACAAACAAACAGTATCTTCTCCTCGGCGGATAGTAACACAGTCGCAAATAGTGTTGTGCCCGAAAGCCACATCAACATCTTCATTACGTTCGTGGTCTCTGACTATTATTTTTTCTGCGTAAAGACTCATATTTCTTTTTGTTTATTATTTGTACTATTAATCGTAACATATTGCAATCAGATTGTCAGTGGTGAGGGAAGTACCTATACATTGCATCCAACATCCTTGTCGCAGATGCCATTCCTTATCACGGAAGTCGTTAGTGCCGATTAAGCGACGCACGGCTTTCGCGTGTTCGGTTCTGGCTTCGTGTATCAGATGAATGTTAAGCATAATAGGTTGTCTTTTGTTACAGTTGTTATCGAATTGCTCCACGGCCACGGACTGGGGCGGTGATACTTTTCGCCGTATTTACACCCTCCGCGGTCGCCATGCTCACGACGGAAGGCTTTGGCTTCCTCGGTGCGGTAGTGGACGAGGACGGAACGGTCAATCATACTCTATCAATATTTTCGGTTTATCCACGTCGTGACCCTTACCTCCCCCGGCTATGCACAAGGCTATGCCGTGTGGTGACACGATGATGCCGTTCTGCGAGGGGCTGTAGGAGCCAAGGATGATGGGGCGAGGGTTGTTCATAATTCTACTGCTACATAATAGTGGTTACGACTGCCCACTCCAGCTTGAATGGTGTAGATGATACCCCTCCCGAATTGCTTGTTATAGGTGTCTATCCATACGGCATGAGAGGGGCGGAAACCACGTTTGTACATTATTTCTAAGCGAGCGTTCTTGTTAAGCATATTCAATCAGTACCCCTCCAGTTTGTGTTGACAAGGTTAGGGTGGGGTATATTCCTTTAGTACCGCAGATGTTGCCATCAAAACCGGACTTCCACTTGTCGTAATAAATGTTGCCAATCTTTTCAATCATATTCTACTATTACTGCCGTTGCTGCCCTGCCTCCCGTTGGCTTAATGAAATTCACCAAAGAATTGCGTTGGTACTGCGACTTAACGCATCGACATAACGCGGGAGAGGTAGAGACACTATCAGGGTTTAATGCTTTTATAAAAACCATTATTCAAACTCATACAATACTACTGTCATTGGGTAATGGGCGAGCGTGAGGATGTTGGTAGGTCCGATAGCCTCGTAGCGTGTGGTTATGGTTGCCGCACAACATCCGTCAGTAACATTCACCATCTGTCCGCTACCCCCATTCAGACGGAATGGAGGTGCGACGTGGGTCAGCTTACACTCCATCCTTCTTCCTCTCCATATTTTCTTTGAACAATTCCTCAAATCCCTCGAATGGGAACGTGTGGTAATTGCAGAACGATTTCCAATAGCTATCAAACACGAGTCGCATACCCTCTATACTATCCGCCAATTCGTCAAGCTCCATATCCCATCCGTTGATGGTGTTTATGAGGTTTTGTAGCCACGTCTTGAGGAACATTGCCGCCTCGTGTGTCGGTGGCAGGTCGAACTGAAGGAATAGGGCGTTGTCAGAGTCGTTGGTCGTGAGGAACTTGCTCACGGCATCGTCCTTGAGGAAATAGCGGCCGGACACTTCCTCTTCGAGCACGTCTTCCAGTCGGGTAAGTAGCTCGAAGGGTTCGGGAAACTGGTAGTCGAAGGCCACGTCACGGCGCATGGAGAGGCAGAACACCCTGTCGCGGTTTTGTGGCACGCCGTAGTTCTTGGCGTTGAGTCGCGCCCAACGGCTCACATAACCGAGCGACTCGAGTTTGTCGAGCCACTTCAGAAAGTCGGGCATGAACTTCTTGCTTACCAGTGCCGCCACGTTCTCCTGTAAGAGATACTTCGGGCGAAGTACCTCTACGGCATCCGCCACACGCCAAAGCAGTGCGCTTCGGGTGTCGCTGCCCTCCGACAAACCCATCTGCTTGCCCGCCTGACTGATGTCCTGGCAGGGTGAGGAGTAGGTGAAGAGGTCAACTTCGCGACCTTCGAGCGAGCTTTTCACCTCGTGCCAGTCAATCTTTGTGATGTCGCCCAGGGCGCAGTCGGCAAACTGAGGGAAGACGAGATTGTGCATCTGACAGGCATATTTGTCAATGTCGCTCCATCCCTTGCACATCCATCGGAAGTCGGGATGCCACTCCCGTAGCACATCGGCTGCCATGAGCTGCGAGTCGTAGCCGGAGAACGTGGTGAGGAATATCTTTTCCTCGTTCTTGTCGGCGGTGGGCGGCAGGGCGGACAACGTGTCTTCGAGGTCGTCGAAGAGCGAGAGCTGTTCGCCTGGGCGTGGCTTGGGGGGTGCAGGGTAGAAAAGCTGCTCGTAGATGTGGGCCAACACGTCCACCACGATGCTGTTTCCGGCTTGCTTGCCCTTCCAGTCGGGCAGTCGTTCGGCTGCCTGGGCATTGCTGCTCTGCATCGTGCCGATTACGTTGTCGCGAACGCCCATCAAGCGGAAACACTCCTTTGGCGTGAGCTTGCGGATGGCATAACTCTTGATGTGCGTTCGGTGAAATTGAGTTTTGTGATCATTGTTATATGTATTCTAAAATTGCTCTTTGTATGCGGTCGCTCATCGGGTTGGCAGGGATTGTATAAACACTGCACCGACTGAACGAATAGGCTTCCTTGTCGCGGTCGCCACAACGCTGATAAATGATGATGTTAGTCATATTCAATCAAAATTCCTGCATCGTTCATATTATCCTTTAAACATCGACTTAGTCCGACAAGGCTTCCACGGTTGAACTCGGCAGTTACTTGCGTAAATATCCCCCCGACTTTCGGGATGTGGTAGTCTATTGTGATGTTATTCATATTCTTCAATCAGAAATACATTTTGCGGCCATGCGTTGATTGTTATGGTCGGGCAAACGTTTATGCCTAATCGACCTCCATCGTTATTGCCACGAGGATATTGGTAGAAGTCGTGGTTAATCATATTCCTTATAATTCAACAAACACGCAGATTCCGCCACTTGCTGCGGTCAGTGCGTTTACGAGCTTACCCTCCCCGACTGTGCGACTGCGCCTCAGAGCCGAAGACGGATAACTCAGGTCGGCGGCTCCAGGGCAGGGACAGTCGGTATAGCCCAGTTCGGTGGCTTGGCGTATGCGAAGGAACGTCTCGCCCTCTCGGTCCACCAACTGAAGGAACGGTCGGTCGGTGATGGAGTAGATGCGATAGAACGAGCCGTCGGGATAGCGGCCATACAGCTTGCCGTCCTTCTCTATTGTGCCACGCTTGTAGCGGATTGATTTATTCATATTCTATCAAAATCGCCCCCCCCGTCGTTCCATAATTGCCCAACAACAGTGTTCTTGAACCGAACTTGAAATATCCGGCAAGTACTGTCGGGGCGCAGAGGTCGCGGTCGGTGTTTAAGGAATGGATGTTAGTCATATTCAATCATTATGCAGTGTGGGCATTTGTAGTCGGTGGCTCGAAGGGCGGGCGAGAAACTACTCCCCCATCCTCGCCATTCGAGCCGATGGCTAACGGGATGCACGGAAATCTTAATGTCGGTCATTGTTTTCTCTTACTTCCTGCCATGTGTTACCATGACCGATTCTTCCCAATTATCACAACAACGAAGTACGTCAACCCTCCATCCTATACGACGCTGTACTATATCTAACAGCGAGGGATAGTTGTGGGGTTTCTTCCAGATTCCTCTCAAGTACAGATCGAATCTATCAAGCAATACCTTGTTTTTTGCTTTCATAGGGCTATACTTTAATTCCCGGATTAGATTTCATTATCTTGAGGGCGAGCTGTAGTTCGTGAACGTACTTTATATGACATAAGAGTGCATAGCCTGTCACGTTGTAATACTTTATGAATATTGCCCAAGCGTATTTTTTCCGTTCTACAGCCAAATATCTGGCAAGGGAACTGCCTGCTCTGGCTTTGATTGGTCTTGTGAAGTACTTGCCCTCGACCTCTTCCTTAAAGTCATTATTGCGAAGTATTTCGGGCGTGACGGGCACGCCATCGATGTTGCAGCACCATGTTCCCCAGGGACCGTCATCGTCGTCGCTGACAGCCTTCAGAGTGGCGACTCCCTTCTTGTCTTTATTCTGTCGGTCGGGATGGATTTCGGTAACGATGCACAACGTGTCTTTTGGAAACATGCAGTCTTTGTTTGTCTGCACAATGTCGCCTATTCTAAGGTCTTCTGCATTAATCATTGTCTGCCTCCTTTTCTTCTTCAGTCTTAAAGTATTCGCCGTATTGTTGCCACTTCTCTTCATGGATATTGCCGACAACCTCAAAGTCGAGCATCATCTTTTGCATTACGGTGTCACAGATGCCATCGGAAATGCCACGCACAGACGACTTAGGGTTCTTTACTGCCATTATGTAGAACGATGCTTCTTCCTCGCTCCAGCCTATCGTTCCGTAATAGTTGTCATACGCGTTGTCTTCGATGCAGCTGAACGGATATAGATCTGACCGCAACACGTCGCCTTCATAAATCTCCTTGCCGTTTTTGTCAAGGAAGCCGGTGAACTGGCAGACGGGGTCAGGGTCAACTTCAAAAGACAAAGGAGGTCTTTTAATTCTTGAGATAAAAGTTTTGCCTTCATTGTTCCCTCTATAGTAGCCTTCCAACCACTCGCCATTGTCAAGACGCTTGCCCTTAAATTTGATTGTTCTCATTGTTCTCTGTATTTTCGTTAATACGTTATCGCTTGCTATGATTTAAGAATATTGAAGCAATCCTGTAATTCCTCATCACATTCGGGTGGCCAAAGTGTGCGTACCTTCATGCCGTTGTTGTCGATAAGAGGTTGGGCTAACGGCAGAATTGCGTACGGCTCTTTGTGCCACTCTATAACTGTTCCGTCGTTGTATATTGTAGGATTGTCATCAGAGCCATACTTTAGCAAACAGATAAGTTTTTGCTGCATACAATACTTCAAATCAGACCATGACTTGCTACGTCCCAAATAGCCATTCACGACATATCCTCCGGCGCAATACTGATAGGAGACACCATCGAGCCGATGAGAGTAGAGCGTGATGCCGGCTTGGGCGCAATAATACCTTAATATCGCCCTTGTTGCATATCTTCCCATGATTCTCTATATTTTCGTTATGCTTTACTTTGTTCCGCTTATATTCTACAGTTTCAACCTTACGGCATTATCGTCAAGTTTCTTCCAATATTTCAACACATCTTTTATAGTCGAAAAAAGGTCAGAAAGGTCAGTTATAGTGACGTTATTGTTTTTTACTTTTACGCAGTCGGGACGATTGCGACGATTTACTTTTATATACATAAGCTAATCTATTAATTCAAAATCATAAACGAATACATAAGGGTTGCTCTCCCAAGTGCCTTTGCCAGAGATGCGGTCGATGAGGGATGCGTAGGCATCCTGCGGAGTGCGAAACGAGGAATTGGCAAGACCGTGATACCAATAAGTCGTACCTTCAAGTCCTACGTCTCCAGCCCTCCAGAGACCTTCCTTTAAGCAATCCTCGCTTTTTATGTCCTGCAAACGCTCAATACGAATTTTGGTTATACGGATATGATGGGGCATATCTTCGGCACGAACAAACATTTTGTTATTCCAACCTATTTCCTCTTTGCGAGCCATACAGATTGCCCAATCTGCTTGAGGCGTAATGTCGGCATACGATTGCGCAATAGCTACGATCTCGTTCTTTTGATAGCGCATCACTCTGCGATTGTAGATGAATCGCTCTCTTAAATCAGGATTTAATAAAAATCGAAAGTAAATAGTAAAGAGCGCCCCCAACGTATCGAACTTCTTGATGACTTTAAGCATCTCCTGGTTGGTGATAATTCGCCTTGTCTGCGTCTTTCGCTTTGCAAGCACGGCATCAGTCAGTCCGTACTTGTCGTTGAACATAATCTTTTGCATACTCTATATTTTCGTTAATAAGCCATTGGATTTTTAGCTTTTCCCTTTTCACTTCGCGTTGCGAATCTTCTCCGTTTCCTCATTCTCCTTCGAGATTCGCTCCAGATGCTCCAATACAAGCGAATACGACTGATTGTTCACCTGGTCTTCGGTGAGCGAGGCGTATTTCTGCATAGTGGCGATGGTGGCGGTGTATATCTCAAGTGGGGTGGACGGTGGTTGCGTGCGGTCGATCTTCTGCACCTTGAACACATGAGGATAACGCCGTGAGAGGGTTTGCATCATGCCGGTCCACCAGAAGAGAATGGGTTGCCACTGGTGGTCGGGGAAGTGGCGGAAGAGTGGAGCTTGGGTGTCGAACTGACGCACGTCGTAATGGAAATCATGTACCTTCAGGTAGGTGTTGGTGTCGATGAAGTCGATGCGACGGTTGAAGATTGTGGCAAGGAACATAGAGCGTGCCTGGTCTACGCTGTCGGCTTGCTGCGCTATCTGTTCGGCTGTGAACTTGCCCATCTTCTTCATCTTGACAAGGTTGTTGTCGAGCGAGGTGTTTTGTCCCATGAGATCATGGGCAAAGCGAAACTGCTGCCATGAGAAGCCGTCCATATCCTGCGCAGGGCCTTCAAACTCAATCTTGCGACGTAGCAGACCACGCTTGTTGCGAAGGCGAAGGGTGGGGTAGGGAAAGCGAGTGAGGTGAGCACCACGCTCGTTGTCGAGCCAGTCGAGCAGTCCGGCACCAGAGGCAAGATACTCAGCCGAGTTACGGTCGTCGGTCTTCGGCTTTAGCGTTAGCCAGTAGTTGAGTTGCCATAGGTAGACGGGGAAAGTTTCGTCCTTCTGCTGCTTGCGGCGGAAGAAACGGTTGCGACGGATTGTGGTGGAGAGTCGGCAAGTGTAGTGTTGCTCTTCGAGAGGCTTCGACTCGTCTATACCTTCCACTATCTCTATGCCCGACAGGACAAAGAAGCACGCTATCTTGACATTGCGCATGTCGAAGGGGTGATAACGGTCGGCTCGCTGTATCTGTTCAAGCATTATACGGGAGATAAGCTCCAACTGCTCGGTGCTGCACTCGTTCCATGAGCGGGGCAGCGTTAGGTTGATGTTTCGTTGTGTCATATTTTCGGGTTTCTTTCATGAGCAAAGATAGACGTTTTTAATTTGGCGGAGCGGACATGGTAGGGGAGCGTATAAGGCGAAGATACAAATGAAGCCACTCTGCGATTTGTGTAATTGGCGCAAAGTGGCTTGAAAAAACAAATGTAAAATTCAAAATTTAGAGGGTGGCGTGTAGGGCGTTGTAGTCCCATACCTTAGTGCAGTCGTCTTCGCATGGCTGCCAGTCGTCATCGCAAAAGTAGAAGGCGTAGGCGGCCTTGATTATCTCCTCTTCGTTCATCCAAGCGCAAAGGTCGGCATACATAGAATTGAAGGCGACGTATTTGTCCCATGCGTTGACGTTAGCGTGAAACTTCATGCCTTTAGTCAGCTCGTCTACTTTGAGACGGGTCCAGTGTGCACCTCCGTCGGTTGGCGTACCCTCCTCGTCGTACATGCCGCTATAGACAAGAGCATTTACATCGTGGTTGGCCATCTTCTCAGAGTAGTGCCGTCCGTAGAGAACGGCGTGCTGACGGCGAAGGATGTGCCAGTAGAGCTTAGAGTCGGTCTGCTCAAGCGCAAGGAGGTCGGTAGAGAGAGTTTCTACTGCTGCCCACATCTTCTTCTCGGTAGCCATGCCGTTGGCACGAGCCTGTTCAATCATCTGTTTGTAATTCATTTTGTTTATACTTTATATGTTTAACATGTAGGGCAAATGCCCCGAAAATGTGGGACAATCAGGCTTTTTTGCACAGAGACATGCAATATAGGAAAGAATGTCTGCGCCTCGGGCTTGCTTTCTGCCTTTGCCTCAGTGGTCGAGGCGGTCGGTGGTGTGTCTTTCTTTTTCATATAGCTTTGTGAATTTTCGTTGAAGGATAAGCAGCAACAACACAAACCAGTTTGACAGATATGCCACCACAATAGCCGCCAGCGTCGATGTGTAGACATCGTAGCCGAGGTAGAGCAACGCCGACATTGTAACCCAAAAAGTGAAACACTGAGGGCATGATGCCACCTTGTCAACAACATGGGCAATGGCTTCTGCCAGTCCGAGGTGTTGGGCAAGCGTGGCGGCTATCATGGTGGCTATAGCTATCAGAACTATCATGGCTTTATGTAGTTACAAGGGTGAGCGTTACGGGGCAGTCGGAAACAAAAGTCTTGGAACAGTTGCAGCACGATATGCGTGCAATGCCGTTCTGGACGGTTCCCACTGCTATTGTTGCCGAATTGATGGCGGTGGCGCTGAACACAGGAATGGTAAAGTCTTGCGACACCACTTGTGAGCGTGTGCAGCACGAGCCGCAGTTGCAAGGGATGTAGTTTATTACGCCCTCAACGTGAATGACGATGATATACTGTGAGGTGCCTACGTTGGCAATGCTCTTGACGGAGAACTTCGGAGCGAACACGGGAGTCTCGTCTACACAAGCCGGTGTGCAGAGCTGCTGTGTGATGTTGACATCATAATATGGTGCGGCGGCGGTTGCACCTGCCGCAAGTGTGGCTATGATGATAGCCGGAATGGTACGTTTGTTCATAATCGTTTCTGTTTTATTATAGCGACGATGCTTGCCGCCGCTGGTTTGTTACTCTGTTCAATGTTTTACCTGATAGCCTTGCGTCTGCCCTATGGGTAGGTTCTTGTCAAGAAGATCGGCAAGCTCGTTGAGGTCTTCCTCCTCAAACGTCACCATGCCTTCGAGCACCGACAGCGGTCCGTTACCTCGCATCTTCTCCACGATGTCGTGTGCCATTTGCGGTATGCTCTCTTCGGGTATCTGACCGAAATATCGGGCAAGCATAGGGGTGACGAGCGAGTTGACGATGGGCTGGATGAGAGGTTCAATGTCCTTCTGTAGGGCATAGTTGCCACTGACAATGCCTAACGAGCTGATGGTGGCTTGCAGAGACTGAAGCATAGGTAGGCGCATGAGGTTGCCTGCGGCTATCTGTGAAATGGCGGGTCGTGCCCATTCGGACACGACTGCCGCCAAGATTTGCGAGTTTTTGTATTCCATATATATAACTGGATTACGTCATTCTCCTACTGATTGCATCCGCAACCGCAACCGGTCTGGCATACGTTGGTTGAAGGGATGAACAACTTGGTGACGCTCGACAACGAAGCCACCTGCGCCTTCAGCACATCGATGCTTGCGTTGGCGGCGGCGTTGTATGCCATCTGCTGTGCGTTGACGGCTTGCTGCGCATCCTTGTTTGCATCCACTTTGTCTTCTACACGGCGCAACTTCGCGTCAAGATACTGTGTCACTTCCACAAGCTTCTTGTCGGTGTAGTTCTCGCTCTTCTGAATGGCGAGTTCGGTCTTCAGAGTGCTGTTCTCCTGGATAAGGTTAGTCTCACTCTTAGTTACGAAACGCGCGTCAGGGTCGGACGGATTGGCGGTCATGCCGTTGTTCCTACCAATACCTAAAAGCGAGGCGCTGCCTCCCAATAGGCTCGTTGCCAAGCCTGCAATGCCGAGACCCAAGGCTGTGTTGCCGAGTCCCTTGCTGGCAACATCATAGTTGCCGTCATTAGTTTTAATCTGCATAGTTGTTTGTGTTTGGTTTCGTTCATTATTGAACTTATTGCAAAGGTATGGGAGAAAGTGGTGGGAGCGAAGTGTTTCTTATTAAGTGTTCTTGAGGTGATATAACGTATAATTTCGACTAATACTTAAATAAAAAAGCCTCACACTGCTAACGTGAGGCTCGGTTCGGTATAAGAAAATCTAATGACTATCAAGGTGGCGGTGTGAACTTCCCTTGCGACTCTTCGGCTACGGAAATGTATGGCACCACTTCGTCGCGAATGATGTCGAGGAAGAGTTGTGCGGCTCGCTTCTTTGGTACATCCTGCATACAGTGGGCGTTGCTCATCAACTGCTGTTCGAGTCCGACGATGGGACGCGCTACAAGGGTAGGGTGGTTGCGCAGGTAGAGCTTAGGCATGAAGGTTATATACTTGGTTTCTTCCACCGAAGCAAGAGCTTCGTCAGGGTCGCTGATGATGCACTTGATGTTGAGCTTATATAGGTCGCGCTGTATGTATTGCTGAAAAGTCTCAATGGCACGCTCGCCTACGTCGGGCATGATGATGGGGTGCTTCAGAATGTCCTCATACGACACCTTTGAGAGCGAGGCAAGCGGATGGGTGTCGCGCATGATAGCATACACATTAAAAGGTATGCAGGGTCTCGACTCTATTCCTTCGTGGCGGTATGCCATATTCATAGTGAAAGCGAGGTCTAACATGTGCGCCCTTAGCGATTGATTAAGAAGGTATGCTTTGGTGAAGTCGGCATTGATACGCACGTTGGGGTATCTCTCTATGAATATCAATGCTGCCATACGGACGTACGGAGCAATAAACGAGCCTACGCCTATGCGCAATTCGCCGGTCATGCAGTTGTTGAGGGCGTTGATTTGCTCTTTGCAGTCCTCGGTCTGCTTCAGTATTTCCTTGGCACGAGGCAACAGGGCTTCGCCGCTTTCGGTGAGCATAATGCCGTGTGATGTGCGGATAAGCAGTTTGCAGCCCAACTCGTCCTCCAGGGCACGAATGTGCTGGCTTACCGCCGACTGGGTGACGCAACAACGTGTGGCAGCCGTACTAAACGACTTTGTTTCGGCGACATAAACAAAGGAGCGTAAATGTCTTAGTTCCATAAACTCTATATTTTTAGTTATTCTACGTTTACAGCAATGTAATTAAAAAGGCTTTTCTAATTGCAAAATTAACAACAATTATTCTATTTAGTTTGCATTTGATATTAAAAACGCTAATTTTAGTATTATTTTGTCAGAATACTAATATGTATATAATAAAAAAAATCCCTGCATCTATACCTTTTATATATAAAGGATAGATGCAGGGATTTGTCGTATGACAAAAAATCTTTCTCGTATGAGCGATTATTTCTTGCTCTTCTTTGCCGTTGTTCCTTCCTCTTCGTCACTTGTGCTGAAGAAAGAAGAATCGTCATTGTCGAGCACTTCTTTTGCGATATTGTCCTCGCTCTGTGCGTCAATATCGCTTACTCTTTTTTTGATGCGAGGAGCGAGTCCCAACCGCCAGTCTCAGGCTCTGCAATCTCGTAGCGTCCGTATGCTGTGGGCTGGAGAGTTCCGCTACAAACAACGCTACGTTCATCGTCAGATTTTTTGCCCGTGTCGCCCTTAATGCCACCGGAAGCGTACTCTACCTTATGCTGAGAATCGTACACGATGATGCTCTTTTCACCATCCTGGAAGATGTAGCCAAGGTCGAGGTTGTTCAGAGCACGCGCCACTTCTGCCGACTCTGCATTTACGCTTTCGAGTACATAGTCAATCTGCTGTTTATAACCGCCTCTTCTACCAAGTGACTCAAAAGAGTGTCCCTGGCTACTCTCCTTACACTCGAATTTGTAAAGACCCTTACCAGTGTTGAACGACTCAGAGGTCAATGCAGGGTAGATGTTCTTTTCGGCCTTCAAGGGAGCTTTAAGGTCTGCCTTATTGAAGACGTAGACATTGACACCAAGACCGCCAAAATTCTCTAAGCATTCATTAGCTGCGAGGACGTCCTTAATCTCAGGACATGTTGCTGTTACTGCCATATTCTTATTAGTTTTTGTGTTGTTGTTTGGAAAAGAAGGGCGACGGGTTAGCGTGTTCCGTTAGGTCAGCCACGACCGTCGCCCAGAAAATATAGAGTGAAAGAAACTCCGTTGAAGGATTAGCCGTTCTTCTTGAAGAAGGCTGTCAAGCCCATGCTCATGCCGGTGGCAGTGATTTGGATCTTCTTCTCGGTTGAACCGTTGCTCCAGTTCACAAACTTGTAGTTGGTGGTGTCGGTAGCCTCGATAGAGAGAATCTGATTTACAGTAGTCTCAACAGGCTTAGAGTAAGCAACGTTGTTCACCTTCACTGTACCGTCGATCTTGCCAGTGTCTTCGTCAGAATGGGCAATGGTAATAACGAGATTTGTGTTGTCGTAGTCACCTGCAAGGAACTCTGTTGGAGCAAGGGTGCCATCCGACATACAGAAAGCATACTTGAACGGATTCTTGATGCCAGCACCCTGGATTGACTGAATCTGGAACTGGATGTCGCGCATGTCATCGTCGGTACCGACCTTAACGCCTACATAAGTCTGGTTGCTCTCGGTGTCAACACCGTAAACAAAGTTCTTGTCGATAGTAGCGTACATGCGGTCGCCCTCACCAAAGTCTGCAACGGGACAGATAGTAACGCGAGACAGTCCGGGAAGTTTGAAGTTGCCGCCTACTTCATAGTCAACCTTGAAGTTGCCATGGAACTTGTTGGCATAGCCGGCTGCGATGTACTGTGCTGTGAGCTCGCTCATGTAGACACGAGTGTTGGCCTTACGCAGACGAGCGTCCCACTTCATGTGCCAAGCCAAGAAGTTGTCGTAAGGTGTAGAGTCGTTGTTGTCAACAGGAGCTGTGATAGCCTCGCAAGGAACGAGGTTGCCGTTAGCCTCTGAGATAATACCATCCTCGATGTCGTGCTTGATGCAAGTATGGAAGCCATCATAAAGGGCCATTGCCTGGTCACGAGCGGGAACGTTTTCACCACCCTTGTCAAGGTCGATGTCGCCATTCCACAAACATGCTGTAAGGTTGTCGGCATAGTTACGAAGAATTGCCTCAGTTGCTGCAGTAGAAAGTGGGTACTGACCCTGTGCGTCTGTACCGAATACTGTTTCTACATAGCGGTCAATCGAATCGGTATAGTGATCCCACGCGAGCTTCACGGTAAGTGTACGCTCCTTGAGGAATCCTGCCTCGCTGTTTATCTTTGTGTGAACGTCCTTACGTCGGGTTGTGCCACCCTTGCGGAGAAGAATGTGGAAAGTACGCTTGAACTGAACACCAGATACGATGTCAATACCAAGGCGATCCATCTCTTCTGCATCAGTATAGCCAGGACCCATGAGGATTTCCTTGCTCACCTGCTCGGCTACATGCTGAAGCGCATCCTTGCCGATAAAATCTTTTGGAAGTGTTGCCATAGTTGTTTGTGTTTTTGTGTTGTTTTTGTGTTGTTTTTGTGTTGTTGTTGTGTTGTCTATTTTTGTGTTGGTTGTGGGTTTGGTAGGGAAATACTATTCCTCACCACGCATAAATCGCTGGAAAGCAGCCTTCCGCTCGGCGTTGGTCTTGTACTTGCTTCCGTCAAAGGAGCGCAAGGTCTTGACCTTTACTCCTTCGCCATTGTTCTCGGGAGCCTCGCCGCTGTTCAGCTCTTCGCCAGCCTCATTGGTGAGGGCAGCAATCTGAGCCTGCTTGTCGGCAATGGTCTGCTCGGCTGTAGCAAGTGCGTCCTTAGCAGTCTGAAGGTTTGCCTCGGCATCAGTCTTATCGACTGTGAGCTGGGCAATCTCCTTTTTCTTTGCCTCGGCGAGAGCTTTCAACTCGTCGCCCTTTTTGGCAATGGCATCGGCGTGCCGTGCGTTAAGGTCGCTTAGTTCTTTACTGTGAGCCACCTTGGCTTGGGCGAGTGCGGTCTCCGCGACTTTCTTAGCTTCGTTGGCTGCGTTTACTTGAGCGGAGAGGTCATCAAACTTGCCCTGCAATTTCGCGAGAGCGTTCTCCGCTGTGGTGGCTTTCTGCTCGGCATCAGTCACCTTCTGCTCGGCCTCCTTCATGTGGGCTTCGAGAGAGTCAAGAAGAGAGGCGTTCATATACGCGCCCTCTTCCGTAACGGCAATCTCGCCAGCCTGCAGTCCGCAAGCAGAGCAAATCAATGGGTAATTCTCCATGTTTATATTTGTGTTTGTGTTGGTTGCTGTCTGTTCCGGCTCGACTGTAGGCTCGGCTTCGGGGGTCTGCTCTGGTTCACCATTAGGCTCGGCTGTCTGCTCACGGTTGATAAGTTCGGCTCTGCCGTCATAAAGTTCAAAGGCGTGTTGCACCACTTCCATAAATGATGACTGACCATCCATCAAAATGCCCTTCACGTCCTCGGCATTGAACACCTTGCCATGCAGGTGCTCGTCGGTAGCATTGGGGCAAGCTTTCTTTACGTCGGCACGAAACTCAACGCCAAGATCGGCAAGCTCCTTGATAAGTTCCTTGTCATCATCCTTATTAGCAATGTCGCGGTAAGCCTTGTTCTTGTCAAACGACTTCGGATCATAAAGCTCGTGATAAGTTTCATCGGTAAATTGGTCTACTGTGCCATCAGCAAGAGTATAGAACGCTGCCATTACGCCGATGCAACCAACCTGGTCTTTCGGATTCATGTAATAGCGTTCGTCGCAAAGCGAAGCGAGGTACATTCCAGCCGAAGCACAAAGACCATCAACCAAGGCAATGACCTTCTGACCCTTTGAGTGGGCATAGTCGATAGCAAGAGCATAATCGTTCTTTGCCCAAGCAGAACCGCCAGGAGTGTTGATGATGAAAACATGACCACGACAAAGAGGATGATCGGCTGCTCGCATCATCATGTCGCGATGGTCGATAGAGCCATACGAACAATAGCCGCCGTTGCGTGTGATAGGGCCGTCAACAGTAAGAACCGAAACGAAAGGAAACGTCTGCGCATCCTCGTCATCAGCAGGGAGGGTAAGACACCAGTTGCCTCTCACCTGTGTACCATCCTCTGAAACCTGATATTCCTCTGGATAATAGATGTTGCCATCCTTATCCTTAGCTGTGACATAGCCACAAGTCTTCTCCGGCTTGCTGAAAGTCGCATGAGTATTCAGATTATGCTCAAGCGACTTGCGAATACCATGCACAAAGTCGGGACTGACCATCCACTTCTTTTCGGTAAGTATTTCAAATAAGCCTTTCATTAGTAAAATCTGTGTTTTGTGTTGTGTTATCCTGAATACAACCCTTTTACCTGGTTGCCTGTGTTATCCGTATGCAAAATTAAAGACCAAGGTTTTTAACATTAGGACAAAAAAAGCCGCCATTCTCACGAATAGCGGCTCAAACATTATATTATAAGGTATCAAAAAAATGGCTCACATCTTTTATTCTCGAAGCGTGATAGGTATTGGCTCCGACAAGGCTTGTGTGGTGGCTGTGAAGGTTCGCGCCAACTCAGTCTGGCTATTATCCGAGGTGCCACCAATACCGAATGTATGGGGTAGGGTGTAGCATAACTGCAACGAACCGTCCAGCTTGCGCAACACCACATAATACTCCTTATCGCGCATATTTCTGTAGGCTTCACGCACATTTTCGCCTCCATTTACCACATTAGCACTAATATCATAGGTATATATAGTGCCATTGCCCTGTTTGGCGAGCGTCATCTTCACTTTAAGATTCTCTACAATAACGTAGTTTTCGCCACTCGTAGCCAAGCGCAAAGCAGGCTCGGCAGGCAAACTACAATTATTGATATATAACACTTGTGCCATATTGAACGGCACAGGGATTACACACTCTTCCATTGGATAAAACATTACATCGGTAATGCCATCAAGGAACAATTCTTTGCATTTATTGGGTAGTTGCATTTTTGTACACCTAAAATGGTTGTTTTTTAACTTGTTTTAAACTTCATTTTAACTCTTGTTCACATTGCTCTAATCATCGAACAATACATCATCTACGAAGTAAACCTTCTCGCTGTCATCTATGTACTGCATATCAGAGCATGAATAGGCTTTGAAATTGCTATGATCCGAGCTTAGCCATCGATTGATGATGCGACGCAGGGTGTCTTTTTCGTTCTCGTTCTGGTCTATGCCATAGCGCATCAAGAAACGCTCAAGCATGGCTGTCTGACGACGGCAAATTATACGCTTGTTGGATGTGCAATAGTCGAATGTGGCTAAAGCCCATTCTACGACACTACGCTTAAAATCGTCGTTCAGCATGATAAGCAACTGACGGATGCCGCGCGTACTCAGATTCCATGCCGGCGTGACCTGACGAACCACGTCTATCACCTCTACCTCCGAAGGTAGCTTTATACACAAATAGTCTTCTTTGTCGCTCTTAGAATATTCCTGTATTCCATTAAACCGTTGCACCTCGTCAAAAGACAGGTATTCATGCGAATCGCGCTTTGTGACAATCTCGCCACCGTTGGGGTGTTTGCCTTGCATCATGTTACGCCATTGTTGATGTGAGAAGCATTGCGGATTCACCTTTTGTGCAACGGCAGGAATGTTGGTTATATACTTGCGCAGTACGAAGTGGTGAGGCATATACGGACTAAACACCAACGGCTCGTCCTTGGCAAGCACGTGCTTGGGGTCGCGATTGCGAAAAAACTGGCAGCGACTGGTAGGTAGGCGAAGGTAAATGTTAGGCATAACGTTTATTATTTTGGTTTGGGCCGTTTGTATTGGCTCATAATTAAATCGGTGGCATTGAAGCTGTAGCGCAATGCGGTATCGGTCATGCTGTTCGACTGCATGTTGCCAACCACTTTTTCTACCTTCTCGATGTCGTTACGACTAAGACGGAGACAGAGCTGCGCCATGTCAATATAGCAACCTCCCGACTCGGTATGACCGATAACGCTCATGTCAAACTTCTCGTTACGGGCAAAGAATTGGTTAAGGCCTTCTATGAGGTCGGCTTCAGTGTAAATGGGCGAGGCTGGGTGCATCTTACGATACTTAGTAGAATACGTCTTCAAACGTTTTTCGACATAGCTGTAGATGGAGTCGGCATATTCGTAGAACAAATCTCCCTCACGAGAATCTACATCTTTCGGTCCCGCCGACCGGAAATAGCCACGTAGTTGATGAAGCACCTGCGAGACAGTATCAAACTGATTGAACTCTATATTACCCCTGAAAATGTCAAGCATATCGCCACGAATGTCAGTGGCTATACGGTCAAGACACTCTGCAAGAAATGTCAGTTGGTCGAGTCGGGAAGCAAGCAAGTCAACCTTCTCCTTCATACCTGGCTTTGAATAGTCAACATAATACTTTAGCAAGGTAGAGAAATTCATAAAGTCGTAACTGACATCAGAGCGCAAATTAGTTTGCACCATCGTAGCATACATTATGTCTGCCAAACGACGGTCATGCTGTTGGATGGTGCGCAACAGATTACTCATTTCGCTTGTGCCAATACGCATACGTTTGCTTGTTTCAACAAGTCGGTTACGTTTTTCCACAGCGTCCAGATAATCGGGGTTATGGAAAAGAGCATCAAGCGACTTGGCATATTGCGTTGACGGAACATCCTTGAAATGGAATTGATAGACCGTAGGTTGCTGGCGCACAAATTCCTCTCGGTCGGGAAGCGGTTTTTTACTCATAATTTCTCCTATTTATCATAAGGTCGATTATTTGTTATTTTCCGGTAGAGCCATATCCGTGTTCGCCGCGCGACGTTTTGCGCAGATCAGTCACTTCAACAAACTCTAACGACTCGGTACGTTCCAAGCAAAGCTGGCAAACTTTGTCGCCAACCTTATAGCGCGGCATGTCGGGCATAACGTGATAGAATACAGCAAAAATCTCTTCGGTATAAATCTCGTCAATCGTACCTTGAGAATTGGAGAGCACCATACCTGTCTTCCACACCGAAGACCGAGAACGAATATTGAAGCTACGTATATTGTAGCCATCAAAATCATTTGTAGGCTGTAAAGCAAAGCCCAACCCGTATTTCCATACATTTGGAGCAACCTCAGTTTCGCTTACAGCAACGCAGTCGTAACAAAAGTCGGCTTCATGTCCAACTGCCTTTACTGGCATTTGAGCCTTTTCGTCAAGTTTCTTAAATAGTATCTTCATTGTTAATCAATAGTTAAATGTCAAATACCGCAAAGTATTGGCGCATACGCTCAAGGATGATATTGCGTATCTTCTCGCCAATAACCTTTGCATTGGGATGCGGTGTGCCCGTCTTGCCATGATAGCGCAAGTCAAGAATATGCTTCCAGTCGGCAATAGTGTATGTATATGCCACAACGGTATAGGTGTCAAGAGGCAGAACACCTCGTGCATCCTGCGGCTTCAATCCCGCCTTCAGCAGTCGGTTGTAGCCCCACTCGCACACTCGGCATACAAAGCCATACACCATGCGCTGCCAACGAGTGCCTTCATCGTACCAATGCGGACGTGCTATCTGTACGCCTCCATTCTTCTCAAGGTTACAGTAGCGTGTGCTCTGCTCGGCTATGCTATTGGGCGATGTGCGGTTAAGCTCGCGCGATGTGCTTATCTGCGTTGTCACTACCAGCGTCATGCGGATAATGGAGAATGCTTCCTCACACTCATACTTCTGAGCCTTCTCTATAAACTCGCCTTCGCTTACACCATACGGACTAAGCGCATCCATCAGGTTCTTGTTCTCAAGCATGAACTGCATATTAGTGCTAATCCATACTTTGTGGTTCTTTGTGGCATAGTCGATGTAGGGCGAAGCATTCAGATACGCCCAAATGTAGTTAGGGAGACCCTTTTCATTGGGCATGAAAAAGTAGACAGTGCCGTGGCGATACATCGAGCAATGTCCGCTTTCCCAGAAGCCCTTGCAGCGTTCCTCGTCGCGCTTCTGAATAAAGGCTTCCACTTCCTCTTCGGTCATTCCTTCTTCGGGCTGCTTGCCCTTAGCCTTGTAGCATATTCTGCCCACTCTTGCTATATGTTGCGCAAGAGTGGTCTGCTGCCACCATTCCACTTGTGGCTCTATGTATTTCATTGCTTATGAATTTTAGTTTATTATTTAAAAGATAGTGCATTCTCATATTCTCTATGCTTACACAATCATGTATCTCACGCGCTGCACTTCTTCCAGCAAGTCGCTTGGCGAATCGTTGTTGAAGATTACCGCGTTGAAGAACGACAACGGCAGACGCTTGCGCTGCTTGTCACGTGCCATGCGCTCAGGAGTAACGCCTCGGCGAAGACGTGTGCGCTCTTTAGCCGACACACAAATCTTGAACAGCTCGATGTCGGGAAACTTCTTGCAGAGCGACTTCAGGCCGTCTTCGTCAATGACGTAAATAGCCTTGTCGCCCACCTGCTCTACGGTGGTCCAATACTCATAGCCACCATACTGGGTGTAAGCCAGCATCTTGTCATGCGGCACATCACACTTCTCCACAAAGTGATGCTCTACGCCGTCAATCTCGCCTTCACGCTTCGGGCGAGTGGTGTAAGAACATATCACTTTATAGCCACCCAAGTCGGACAGCATCCGAGCCACAGTGTCCTTTCCTGCACCACTCGGACCGGTAATTGTTATTAGTTTCATATCTCGTTTTTGTTTGAATTTTAACATTTGAGGAGTCATAGGACAATCATAGAACAACCGTAAGACAACCGTAAGACACGCATAGAACACGTTTTAGCCCTATTTTGCCCTGTTTTCGAGGTTTTGATTTAACACTTGTAAAAAAGTATTAAGGCGATTTCGCTTTATTTTCACTCCTTCAACTCGCTCCAAACTCGCCTACAAATCTGACGATAGATTTCCTCTCCCAACGCCACCTTACAGGCATGAATGAGATAGTTGTACGTCACTGTCTGACTGCTTCCCAACTGCTGCCATTTCAGGTTTGTCTGTGCTTCATTATATTTGGAGCTGCATCTTGATAGTTGGTGGAAGAGGTCAAGACCATACGGATGTAATCGCAATGCCCATCCTGCTTTCACCCAGTCGTCATAACTCTCGGTAATGTTCCGATGGTTGCCCACAAGTTCCTGCACGATAATCTCAATCAGTCTGTCTTGCACACGCTTCTGTTCCCAGAAGTTAGAATTGCCTTCTACTTTATACCCTACATTCGCATTGTACGAGCGATACGCTTGACGTGAAGCCAAGGAAACGAGCTGAACTTGCTCACCTTCCAATCCCTTATAGGGTACCACATTTTCATTGATATATATATGCTCAGGATCATCCCATGAGGCGAAGCGCACACGTCCGATGTTGCTACAAGCCTTGTCAAGCGTGATGCCGATAGCGGCATAATCTTTGAGTAGAGCTTTGAACTGGTCCTTGTGCCGTTCAGGGTACGCCAACTTAACCAAACCGAAATATCCGCTGCCGGAGCACGACCGCATCAGCAAGGCTATCTCCGGACGAAAACGGCAAATCATGCGCACATTCTCAAAATTGCTCATTTGCATATTGTCCGCAAGGTCTAAGTCGATGGCGAGCCAGCCGGTATGTTGCTTTAGGTGGGTCTCCCGACGGCTCACCATTACCCGCTGCCCTGGATGTGTTAGGCTGTCATCTTCATATAGAGCGAACAAGCCGCTAAGAGTGGCACCAGGTAACTTTTTCTTTGTTTCGATATACTCCGGCATCTGCTTCGCCTTACTACCGTACTCCTTGCGCATAGCGCGAAGATGCTGCACATAGGGCTTCCATCTATCCGTCAAGCAGAACTCACGGATAGACATCTGCGTGATGCACTCGCCAGTTTCTTGGTCAACAAACTTTCCCTTGGCATCATGCGCATCTTGATATATGGAGCATATCTCGTCGAACATATTTTATATGATTAGTAACCATTGTATTTTACCGTTGCAAATTTAATAATTATAATTGATAAAAACAATTCTTACTATTGTTATTAACTTTTATTTTATTTACCAACAATTCTTACCGTTGTTTAACTGTACAAAGTCTGAAGTTTGGTTTTGAACTTTACAGCCTCCAAAAGTCCAAATTTTTGACTTTGAGTCCATTTTTCAGAAAATCGCCGAAAAATGAAAAGTTCGAAATTTTGAAAAATGCTTCTAAAGTCCACCCCAAATCCACCTTGTGACCACCCAATGAATTTTTGAAAAAGTAATTTAACTTTCTGATTTTCCGCTACTTATCTATTAAAAGTTTAAAAATGGGGTAATTTTTTATATACCTATACGAGCGCAAATAACAAAAAATATATAAAGAATAGTAGAAATAAGGCTTTTTATAGCGTTTTTCGCCCGCTGTTTGCCTTTTTCCCTATCCTATAACCTATTAAAAGTCAACTATTTACGCCATAGGCGTTAATGCTACTAACTATATCGTTAGGGTTCGGGAGTTTTGAAAATAGGGAAGAAAGAAAATTGGCGAAATTTATATAAGGTAGTAGCCTTGATTAGTAGATTTCTGGACTTTTGAAGAGTAGACTTTAGATAAAGTCCATGATTGTTAGGTAGTTACGAAAATTTGTTGTTTTGGACTTTGGGGGACGTAAGTTTATTCTTGAACAAGAAAGAAAACGGAAGAAAATGCGAGTGAAGCGCATAAGAAAAGGTCGCCTCGCCTAACGGCGTGACGACCTGATAAATACTTCGCTAATTGCGAAAAACAGCGCAAGATAAATGCTTTGCTGCTTGCGGCAAGCTACTTGTTCTTCATAAACTGATTAGCCTTTGTCATGCTGTCATAGAGTTTACCACGGCCATACATATCAATCTTGGCTTCGATTGGCTGCTCCAGACGTTGCAGGAGCGTGTTTACGGCTTGCAGGAGCGCTACGTTGGTGTTAGCTTGGTAAGACACCATTTCGTCGCTTACAGAAGCTCCTGCGGCGATTGTAGGACTTGTCTCGGCTACATTGCCAGTGTCGTAAGCACGGCGACCTGAATAGTTGCGGTCGTAATTGACGAGAGCCTTCAGCAACTGAGGATTGTTCATCATCATTGCCTGGGTTGTCTCACGTCCGATTACCAACTCGGGACCATTTTCGGCTACCAGGGACGGATGGCCGTTGATGGTGGTGGCGGTAGGACGTGTAAGGAGGTTTACGCCGTCGTGTGGCTTATTGTCCTCGGTTGCCCAATAAAGACTACCATCGTTGCCGATGAACGGACGGAGGTCTTGCACGTTGCCAGAGTCGTAGGTGAGCATACCAGATGTGATCTTTGTATTAGGACCTTTGGAAGAACTTTTCTTCTTATTGAAAGCCGAACTTAACGCCCACTGCATCAATCCCGTAAGAGTAGACATTACTACGGCTGCTGCAATAGGTCCGGCAATAGGTCCTAAAAACTGAAAACACTTGCCAATGGCACCAGCAATAGAAAATGTCATCTGCTGCTCTGCAAGATCTGCATCCGCTTTTGCCTGTTCGTTATTGTTCTTCTGCTTGAGTTGGAAGGAAGTGTTCAGGAATGTTTCGGTTCCTGCAAGCAAGCCCTTTTGCGCTAACTCCGTACCCTTGCTTTGTTCGTCATTGCCTTGTTCGGTTGACTTCGTGATATTCTTTACGCCTTTATCAGTAGCCTTCTCTCGGTCGGAAAGACCCTTCTTTACCTCCTTGGTAAGATCCCTTTGATGCTTATTTTCCTCCTTAAGTTGATTGTCCTTGTCTTTTGAGTTTTTCCCATTGCCAATAAGAGGGGCGTTAAGGACAGCTCCTATTCCGTTTGCTGCAACATCAGACAAAGAGCTACCACTTGTCACAACACCTGCGACCTCACCACCTACCTGTCCTACATATTGGGCAAATCCGTCGCGATCGTCTTCGGTAGAATAACCGTTGCGCTTACGCCAAGCACGGGGCGCACCTACGCGGTCGCCGTTAGCGTTCTCATAATGATTGTCAACAATGCGCACCCACACCGGATTCTGCTCCGTACCAATGTTGGAGAAGTCAGGCATAATGACATTAGCGTTGGCATTGGCACGAGCAGCTTCTATATCAGGTTGCGCGTTCGCCTTGCCTTGTTTGGCTCCGGCATCGTTGATGGCTTTCCACATTTGTGTGTTCACATCGTTTAGAGCCATCTTTGCCCAGGACTCAAGCATAGACTTGAGGGCAGACTTTATAGCATCATTTGCACTCTCAGCATCATAGCGCATTTCGGCAAGAGCCTGGCCTACGGCAGCGCCAAAATCCTCAATGGGCTGCACAAGTTCCTTCATCTGCGAGAGGCGCGACTTCATAGCTGTTGCCATCTGATTTGCATAGGCAAGTTCCGCCTCCTGACGGGCACGCTCAGCTTCGTCGATAAGCTGCTTGTTCTTAGTGTTACGTTCTACAAAGGCGTAATAGTCTTCAGCAACTTGCATACGCGCCTTCATCAGTTCTATCTCAGGGTCGGACGTAAGGTCGGCAAGACCGAGATTAGAGATAAGGTTTGTGCGTTTGCCAAACATCTTGCTTTCGTTCTCCATCTTGCGCAGTTTTGCTTGCTGGGCAAGATTGCGCTTGTTGGATGACCACCAAAAATCCACTATTTTCTTTGCAGAGTCGTACTTCTTTTTCTCGGCTGCCGCGTAATCGTCCGAATACTGGATAAGGTTCTGATAAAAAGCCTTCCAGCTATCTTCGCTCTCACCCAACGATGTCTTGATACGAGCAGCCATACCGTCGGGATCATCGCCAAAGAGCACCTTCATCAACATTCCCCTACCCTTTGTAGTAGTAACATCAATCGTATAGAGCTGGGCAATATTCCGGCGAGCTGCCTCAAACATCTCTCTGATAACCTTCTTGCGCTTCTCGAAAGCCGAATTGTCAAGAACCTCCTTACCGTCAACCATCTTCTTCGTCACGGTTGTCTCCTCCTTTGTAGGCGCGGCATAACCCATTTCATTGAAGTTGTCATACGAGTTCTGCTGAACAATACCCGTATAGTCATGCTCCATAGCAATCTTACGGCGAGCCTCCATCTGCTTGAACTGCATCTTCAGAAGTTCCTGCTCGCTGCGTGTGGCTTTTGCAAATATCTCTGCCGTGATGGAATCCATGTGCAGACCGAGATTCTTACCAAACTGTTCCATGAGTTTGCGTAGATTGTCGATATTGTTGTTCAATATACCGTCCAGCAAATCTTTTGAAAGGTTTACACCCGTCTCGTCCGCTTCCTCAACCATATCAGCAGCCATCATCTTCTTTGCATCTTCCCATTTGTTTTCCTTGCCGGACACAGCAAGGCGTACCTGAGAACGGGCTATTTCTTTGTTTTGTCTCAGGGGAAGGACGAACTGCTCCTGCTCAGTCTTATCCATATTAAGAGATATGGCTTGAGCGATTTTTGCGTTAATCTGACGGTCATAGTAATTGTCCACGTCATCCATGATAGCCTTCGCCTGATCTTGCTTCTGCTTCAGTTTCTCACGCCAAGCACGTTCTTGGTCGCGCCTGTCTTGAGCCTCCTGACGGATTGCGTCATTATCCGGAGCGTCTTTTCCGAGAGTGCCTGGATCGTCTTCGGTATAATCCGTATATCCTACAGGCACCCAGTTTTTATAAGCCTTATCAATATTAATTAACGTATTCGATCTTCTTCTTGTCGCATTGACATACCAACGAGAAGCAGCAAGAAAATCGACGAGATCTGTTTGAGTCTGAAAGTCTGTAGAAGGAGCCGCCTTGCGGTTTTTGTCATAAGTGTCACGATATATATAACCTTGCTTGCCTATTTTCCAATTAAACCCATCAACCAAGCCCGTCTTCTCCTTCGGAGCCATTTTCGCCAATTTCATAAACAGAGCATCGCCACCCATTCCTGCGGTTACCCATCGGTCTATATCCTGGAATGTGACACCAAGTTTTGTCAACCCAAACTTCTCGACATAAGCCATCAATGCGTTGGAAGCTGCATTTCTGTTGGAATCCAACTTAGGCAATGCTTTTTGTTTCGCTTGCTCACGCATACGGTAATAAGTAGCTCTTTGAGCCTCTTGTGCCAGTTCTGAATAATGGTCTCGCAAATCCTTGACGCTCTTAATCTCGATGCCAAGTTTAGTGATATAAGAGCGGAAATCCCTGTTAAATCGTGATATAATTCCCTGACGTTCCTTTTGCGAAAGGTTTGCCTCGCTTATCATCCGCTTATAGTTTGCAAGCTTTTTGTTTAGATTACTGGTCTCCACGGCAGCTTGTCCAAGAGTTTCGCGCCATGCGTTAGCTTGTCGCTGTGCTTCCTTCTCGGCCTGTGCTGCCTCCTTTGCACGTTGTGCATATCCATATATAGCTCCTGCCACACCGACAATGATGCTCGCAAGGGCTATCCACGGATTCAGCTTCATTGTCTTATTCAACGTGCTTTGCGCTGCGTTAGCCGTGAAGAGAGCTCTCACATATTGGAACATGGCCTTTCCAGCCATACCGAGTGCTGCTACATATTGATAAAGAAGTCTCAGTCCAGAATATACACCTTGCGATGCCATATATCCGATAATCACTGGAAGAAATGTTGCGATACCTTTTAGCGAAATAAGGACCATCTGCAAAGCAACCTGCAACGTTCCTTTCAACAATGGGCTGCTTGTCATGGTCTTCGACATCTCATACCACCATTCTGCCATTCCCTTCACTGCATCCACACCATCAGGATTGACAAATGCCTTCTCCCAAAGATTATTGGCTCTTTCGAGGATACCTATTGCACTCATCTGTTGCATCGAGTATTCCTTGCCTACAGCGGTGGCTTCCTCGAAAGCTTCCTGCGACTCGTAGAGATGGTCTTTCAACATGTCCACGTTCTTAGCCATTGTAACCATAGAAGAAATGAGTCGTTGACCGTCACCACCTACATCTTTGAAGATTTCGCCAAGAGCATTCATATTGCCCTTCTCCTTCATCTTCTCAAGAATGAGGACAATAGCATCCATAGCGTTACCTGCCTGATACATGCTGTTAATGGTTCCAGCAGGAATGGCAAGGTCTTTTTCTATCAAGTTATGATTCTTCTGCAACGCCACGATAAACTTAGACATAGCGGTGGCTGCAACTTCGGGCGAAGCCATCTGCGCACTGAACGCACTACCAAGGGCGAGCAACTGGTCGGTTGTTATACCGGCTGTTCGTGCCACACCCGTGCATCTCTTCGCAAATTCAGTAATGTCACTGCTCGTGGCAGTAGATGTAGAAGCCAACTTAAACATGGAAGATCCTACAGCTTCAATGGATTTCTCGAGTCCCATCTTCGGGATAAGACCCATCACTTCCGTCATCTTCAGCAATGATGGTAGGGCCTTTTCACCCATTTCCTCGCCGATAGCTACGTTAATTTTATCAGCGGCTCTTACAAATTGGGCCATACCTTCCACTCCGTACTTTCCTACGCCGAGCTTAGATGCCTCATACGCGAGCTGCGCCAGTCCTTCCACGCTTGTTCTGGTGTCTATTTTAGCCAGTTCGGTGGAGAGTTGTTTTACCTGCTCCATCGTTAGACCGCTGACTTTACGGATGTCAGTCAACGAACCCGAATACTCAAAGTTTTTCTTGATGGCACCCGCAACGAGGTCTTTTACATGATTGAATATCGCAAAAAGTCCGACGTATGCCGTGAGATTTTTCAACGCCGTATGCCATGCTCCACCCTGCTTATGAGCTGCGCCCGTCACCTCGTCGATATTCTTCTTCAATTCTTTCATCGACTTCTGCTTGTCGGCAAACTCCTTGCTCTTGGTGTTGATTTGGTTCAATTCCTCTTCGAGCTGCTTGTAAGCACGGCGCAGTTCGTCGAGGGAGGCCTTGCCTTGCTTGCTACGAGTGAGAATGTCGTTGAGAGCCGACTGCGACATACGGGTGCCCTTAAGCGTCTGTTCAAGCATAGAGTATTGGCGACGGAGCGTAGCCACATACTTGCTGCCGGCAGGGATTTGCTGTATCTTCTGCTGTATTGCATCCATCGCACGCTTGATGTCCTCGCCAGTAGCCTTGTTTGGCGCAGCTAACACCTGTTTTGCCTCGTTCCAGCTCATTGCTACCTTCTGTGCCTTACCCGACACAGCCTCCAGTCGCTTCTCTATCTCTTGAAGGTCACGGTTGTAAGAATCGATCTCTCCAGTCTTGCCGATGGCTGTCTTGTCACGAGCTTCCGTAAGTGTTGCTTTTGCACGACGCAAATCCGAAGCAGAGGCATTGTCATCACTTACCGTTTGACGTGCCTCTGCCACGTTCATCTTGCCTTTGCGTCTGTCCTCCTCAGCTTCAAGCTGCTTCAATGTGGCAAGGTTCTGCTGATACGACGCATCCGATTTTTCCAATGAGCCTACGAGATCGCGCTGTTGCTTGATAGCCTTGTCGAGCCATTGATCTGACTGGTTTTCGACATTCTTCAGTCCTTCGGCTATCTTGACATACTGACCTTCAAGCAAACGGACCTCATCGCCTATCTGCTTCATCTTCTTTCTTATTTCCTCTGCTTGCTCCAGTTCTTCTTCCGATAGCTTCTGCAACTGACGACGACCGTCGCCCAAAGCCTTGCGAAGATTCTGAAGTGATGTGGACGTAAGATGTTGAAGGGCATGGTCCAGTCGTTCCGTGTCCTTAATAACATTCTCGTGTGCCGACTGCAAGGCATCATACACTTTCTCCAGTCCGGCTTTCTGCTCCTTAAAGTCGGGAGCGTTCTTATCAAGATTGTCTATTTCCTCTCTTACGGCCTTGGCTTTATCACGCAGAGCTTCAAGCACCTGGATAGCCGCCTTGCCATTCATAGAGAGGATTATTTCGGTCTTTAAATTTGCCATAATAGTTTTTGTGTTGAATTAAAGTTAGAATGTAGATTTAGCGTATTCGCCAAGTCCTTCCAGTGCATAGATAATTTCAATGCCACCTTGATAGCCGTAGAAGTCAGCAAGATAATTGCGATAGCGGTCACGCAATCTGCGTATGGTTCGCATGATGGCAGGACGGTGTGATTTACCTTGTTTGCGGTCCCACTTGCCGCGAATGTATCGTTTGGCGTTCTTTGCCGGACGTGCTCGGTCTACGTCTTCCGCATGAACATGAATTTTGCCCGTCAAGCCTACACCAAGGTCAACATATCGCAAATAGTCGTTATAGCGAATACCCACCGTGAGCAATCCTTTTTGGTCGTCGGCTTGATAGATATGTCCCTCAAACGACTTGGCACCCTCGCCAGTGGACCACCACATACCGTGTTCCTTGCGGTATTGGTTAATCTCCTCATAGCCTCGATATACCTCAGTTGGATAAATACGCTGTGCTTGCATATTCTTCTCAAGGTCCATAAGAGTCTGGTCGAGATACAGCGGAGCTACCCGCGACAGAGGCGCAAAAGGTTTTTGTACAGGAGAAATGAAACGTGCCATGCCCTACCCTCCTATCCTTTTAAGTCCTCTTTCGGCACGATATACTTTCCGTTGCTGCCACACGCAAAATTGTAGAGCGGTTGCAGGCTCTTCCAGTCCATGCCCACCACGAGCCATTGTCCGGCATAGATGTCGCCCACCATACCAAAGGAGATAGAACTGGTGTCGATGCTTTGCAACTCTGCCATCACTACGGCATCATCGGCAAAACTGCGCTTTGTGACGGGACAGCGGCCTGTGCGCTTCACCTCAAGAAGCCACGACACGAGGTCTTTACAATAGTCCTTCAGACTTTCGGCTGTCTGTTCCATCTTGCGACCGTCGTAACGGCCAAGGGTCTGCGGTGTGTCTTTTACTTTAGCGAGAAACCACACCTGCTGAGAGACAGATGCCTTCTTTGCGTCAACGAGTTCACCAGTGGTAATGATGCTGTATAGCATACACGGCGAGTGAACGATGTTGGCATTTCGGGAAAAGATGTTCTCAAGGTCGATGTAGCGGATGCGGAAGAAACTCTGGTCTTCGAGGCGTTCGCTTTCGGGGTTGTGAGAAAGGGGCTCGTAGATAGAAGCCCAATGCTCAAGAATATTGCTTATTGTCATAATGCTGCTAAATTTTGATTTTACATCGGGAGAAAGGGCTAAGCCTCACTGGACCTCACTGAGCCTTTCTAAGCCTTTGGGAGGGAAGCCTTACTGCTCTTTCGCTGTCTCCGCTGTTTCCTCCGCTTCCTCCTTATCCTTCATCAGCTCCTTCAGCTTTACGTTGAAGTGTCGCTCGGTCTTATCTGCCACAATCTTTTGCAGCACTCTTGCCCATGCCGCTCCGTTGCATGTGCTCTCGTTTTCCAGTATGCTGACGAACTGCACCAGGCAGTACATGGCGGTGAGTTGGTTGGCGAGGTGGGTGTTCATGTAGCCGAGAATGTTGCGGTCAATATACGAGGCAAGGCAGATGCACATGATTAAGACCGAGAACGTCCACACCATCTTTGCCATCTTCTTGGAACGCAGCTTACCGTCCATCTTGCACTTCGGGTTGCGCTTTATCTCCTCGCGGTATCTTTGGTAAATGCGACGGTTGCACCGCCATGCCGTATAGCAGTCGATGATAAGGGCGAAGAAGCACACAGTGATAAAATTGATCGAGGGCTCTATGTGAACCCACAGCAAGCCGAGCACTGCGGCAATGGCTCGCGAGACATAGAATGGATTGTTCATGTTTTTGTGTTGTGTTTTGTGTTGTTGTCCTGAATTTTATGCAACAAATTTACTGATAAACTGCTACGCACAGCGGACATGGTGGGGTACGGGGAGATTGAGCATGTCCGTATGGGGAAGAAAGTTTATCGTAACTTTGGCTACATAAAACACAACACTATGTCAGGAATTACGCAAAACACATTGGCCCGCATCGATAAGTGGCTCTCCTACGGCACGAGTATGCAGACGGCGTTCCCCAAGCTGGAGCAACGCTACCGTATGCAGATATGCTTGGAGTTTTACAAACGATGGGTGCAAAACAAGGACATCGACCCTCGGACGGTGTGCCGCAATATCGCCCGACGCGACTATGAATTGTTCTTCAACCAAGCCGCCCAGGGCAACAAAGACGCGCAGGCCATGGTGCTTGCGCTGAAGATTACGCTCGACGACGAGGGTAATATCTGTCCGCGCACCGTTACGGAGCTTAACAACGACGTGCTGGTGTGCAACCATCTGATACGCTTCTTCCAGACCGACGAGAGTCCGCGCCACAAAGCTATGTATCTAAGCAGTGCCGAGTGGTTGATACGCACGGGTAAGCAGCAGAACAACGATCGTGCAGTGGATAAGGGTATGCAAGCCTTAGCTAATGTGTATGGCAACTTCCAGGAGGAGAAGGACGCTACGGACGAGATGCCGGACATGAGTCGCATTGCCATCACGCAGGATGTGAGCATCGTCAAGCGCGACCGCATCAACTACACCGAGGAGGAGAAGCTGCGCATGGCTCGCAAGTATGGTCTTACTACCAAGGACCTGCAGGAGATAGAAGACGACGAACTGCTGAGTGGGGAGAAGCCGGAAGAGCCGGACTACTTCGAGTATATGGAAAAGAAGGACGAGGAGGATGTGATTAGACACGGGTACATGAAAGAAAGCAAATTGACAAATAATTCAGGGTCAACGGATGATGCTGAATGAGTAAAAACGAAATAGAAGTATCTGTATGAGGCAAACAGAAGTATCAGTTTGATGTAAACAATGGGCATCGTTTGATATAAACAATGGGCATTGTTTGATGAAGGTAATAGGTAACAAAATGGTTTTACTGAAAAATATAGTGCATAAATGCGTTATAAAAACACTATAAAAAGACTATAAAAAGACTATAAAAAATATGTTAAACGAACAACTGCAGAAAAAGGTAA
>ERZ1034723.71-NODE-71-length-60885-cov-53.484596_pt1 | contig 60885 bp, 90 predicted proteins | sample MGYA00520637_ERZ1034723 | MGnify/ENA primary metagenome ERZ1034723 (study PRJEB33766, sample SAMN09781719) | gut metagenome | biome: gut microbiome | host: Homo sapiens | place: Madagascar | study: EMG produced TPA metagenomics assembly of the PRJNA485056 data set... | reverse complement strand
GGAGGGTAGACCGTAAGATAGCCTTACTGCGGTACGTTGAGCGGCTCCCGCTGCCAGACATTGCAGCACAGACACATTACAGCCGGACGGCGGTAGGCTACCGGCTGAAAGGCATTACAAAAATTTTTGAGTAAAAATCCCCTACTTTGCCGAAGCTCTGCGTTCCACGTGGGGTACGTTGTAGGCAAAGTGGGGGATTTTTGTTTTATTCGCACTAGTTTTGCCGAAACTCTTGTCTTGCAAGTCAAAATGTGATACTTTATTTTCGCTTCCAATGTGAGGCCCTTAACAGTTAAGCGCTCAGGCGGATTTTTCCGTGTGGGCGCTTTTCTTTTTTTGTCCTTCGTTGTACCTTCGTTGTCCTTCGCTTTTTGCTGATGCGGTACACTAGGAGCACAAGGAGGGATGTATTATGAGCTATTATCCGACACCCGGAACACCCTACGTTCCGCAGCAGCCTGTCAATCCTTACGGCGGCATGGGCACAGTAGGGCTTGCCGCTCCCCTGCCAAATACACAAATGCAGCAGGCACAGCCGCAGCGTCCGCAGCCGATGAATGGGCAGCAGCCTGTTCAGCAGTCGGCACAAGACGGCGGTTGGTTGCTTGGCAGACCTGTGTCCAGCAGGGAAGAATTTCTGGCGATACCGTCAGACCTGTACGGCAGACCAACCTACTGCCCGGACTTGCGTAGCGGTGTGATCTACTGCAAGCGGCTCAACCCGGACACCTGCGAATCCTATGTGCAAGAGTTTTACAGCCCGGAAGCGTGGCGGCAGATGCAGGCACAACAGGCACAGCAGAACGCTACACCGACACAGCAGTATGTGCCTGTTGAGGAGTATGCCGCCCTAGTCCGCAGGTTAGATGAACTGGAAAAGTGGCAGAAAAGCTTTTCTAAGCCCGCTGCCGCAACGAAGAAAGGAGAATAAAAATGCCCTCTCCATTTGATGTGATTACTCACAGCCCCATTATGCAGCTTGCAAATCTTGCTCGTGCCGGGCAGAACCCGATGGGGCTTATCCAGCAGTTGGGCGGTCAGAGCGCACCCATCATGCAGGGGCTGAACCTGATTCAGGGCAAAAGCGAAGCACAGCTCCGAACGATGGCGCAGAACCTCGCCAAAGAGCGTGGCATTGACCTGAACAAGCTGGCAAGCGTCCTGAATTTGACGCTGCCCCGATAACGCATCCCTCTAAGCGAAACGCTTCTCAGTTTTGCGGACTTGACAAAAACCGCACTTGTTTGGCTTCGCCCATCGCATACGGCGGTGGGATGGCATAACGCAAAACTGAAAGGAGTTTTGTTATGGACGATTTTGCAACTGGCTATCTGGCTGGGCAGGACGGCGGCAATAACAACGGCGGATTCTTTGGCAACGAAGGTCTGTGGGCTGTTATTATCCTTGCCATCATCTTTGGCTGGGGCACGAACGGCTATGGCCGAAACGGCGGCGACAATGGCATGAACAGTTACATCCCCTATCTGGTCGGCACTGGTGCAACCGGTCAGGGCGGCGCAGACACCCGCGCGGCTCTGTCTGAAGGTTTTTACCAGCAGGATACCTCTCGCTCTCTGGCGGGCATCCAGAGCGGTATCTGCTCTCTGGGTTATGACCAGCTGGCACAGATCAACGGCATCAATGCCGCTATTGCTGGCGGCTTTGCTGGCACCAATCAGGCAATTTGTCAGCTTGGCTACCAGAACGCACAGCTGGTGAACGGTCTGGAACGCAGCGTGTCCAACGGTGACAACGCCATCAACCTTGCCATTATGCAGGAGGGCAACGCACGGCAGGCCGGTCAGACCGCACTTGCAACGCAGCTGGCATCTTGCTGCTGCGAGAACAAGCAGCTGATCGGCGACCTGAAGTACACCATCGCAACGGAAGATTGCGCTACCCGTCAGGCTATCGCAGACAACGCCCGTGCGGTTATCGACAACTGCAACGCGAACTACCGCGCTATGATGGACTACTTCACGCAGGATAAGATTGCCACTCTGACCGCTGAGAACCAGAGCCTCAAGTTCGCCGCTTCTCAGGATCGGCAGAATGCGCTTCTGACCACTGCGATGAACGCACAGACCGACACCATTCTGAACCGGGTCAATCCTCGTCCGATTCCCGCTTATCAGGTGGCAAACCCCAATTTGGGTGTGAACTGCTGCGGCTGCTGCTAACCAACACACTCCCCGATAACACCGGGTGAACCATCGGGGCAGGGGTAAGACACCTCTGCCCCTGATTTTTTAGGAGGAAAACATTATGGCTTGCAAAACAAGCTGCAAACTCTGCCCCCATCTGGTCTTGAGCCAGTCCGTTACGTTTGCTAACGACACGCTGACCATCAACATCCCAGCTGGAGCATATCAGAACGGAGAGCGCTATTGCATCGTGGTTGCTCAGAGTATCCCGGACACGACCACCATCAACGCTCCTGTGGTCATTACCATCGGTGCAGGTACGACCGCATACCCGCTGACCGATTGCAACTGCGCTCAGGCAACCGCTGAGAGCATCCACACCCGCACTCGCTACGCTACCCGCGTTGCAACGTCTGCCACTGGCACAGGCACGTTCAAGTATCTTGGCTGCTTCTGCCGTTCCCACGCTGGCGCGCCCGCGTCTATTTCTTGAGGAGGTGTAGATTATGGGCAAGAACAATTTTCGCCGCATGATGATGCTCCGTGACCACGACAAAGACCGTGAGCCGGAACGTGACCGCCTTGAAGAAGAGCGCGACCGCAGAGAGCGTGAGATGGAACGCCGTCTGCGCAAGCTGGAAGGTGGCAACGACCGCTATTCCTATTATCCGCAGGAGGAAAACCGTTACATCGACCCCTACCCTATCCCCCGCTACCCTGACGTAGAGTATGGGCGCAGAATGCCGCAAATCGGCTTCTCGCAGAACGGTGACTGGGACAAGCGGTCTGGGCAATACGAACGTGGCGGTGCGGACAGCCGCTCCATCAAGATGCCGCGCCAGCACCTCACCCACGATGAAGCAGAGGAGTGGTGCGACAGCATGGTAAACGCTGACGGCACAAAGGGCTGTCACTGGACGCTGGAACAGACGCAGGATGTTGCCAAGCAGCGCAACATCAACTGTGACCCGAATGATTTCTGGGCAGTTATGAACATGATGTACTCGGATTATTGTCAGGTGGCGAAACGCCAGTCCGTTGACACTCCGGGCTTCTACGCTGACATGGCAAAGGCGTTCCTTGAGGACACGGATGCCGTAGACGGCAAGGCATACCTCTACTGGGATTGCATTGCTGATAAGTAAAGAAGAGCCCCTGTGTAGTCGCAATGACCGCACAGGGGTTTGTGCTTTAGCAAGTTCCTGTATCTCCGATTTTTTGCATTGTGCTTTTGAGATTTGGCACATCTGCTTCCGTCATTTTACGTTTAATGCCAATAATCGCTTGCGTGATTCCCGCTTTGTTTAACTGGTTTACAGACTTGCGGAATACAAAATCAATGTTCATATTTGCCTTGATTGTTCCGTCATCTTCAAGATAGCAGTTTGGAATCCACACGTTTTGATTGCTTCCGTTGATTTTGAAACGCTTTGCTTTGTAGCAGCCGTAGTCCTCTCTTACAATCAGCTCAACAGGAATACCCTTGTAATATTGAGTGCCAGTATTGTACTTTTCAGCCAGTTTTGCTTTACGTTTTGCTACCTCTGCGTTGATTTTAGCTTGTTCTTCTTTGCTTCTGTGCTTCTTTGGTGTATACGGTCGCATACAAAGTCCTCCAACGCCATTAGCCTAAGTCAATCTGATTTTTGGATGCTGCAACGGACAGGTTGTAGATGTATTCCCCTGCCGTGAATCCATGCTTGCGGGCTTCTCTCGTAACAAACGTCCGCTCGCTGTCACTCATAAGAATTGTGATTCGCTTGCTACGCTTACCGTCACCCTTCTGCCCCTGATGGGAAGTGTAAGGCTGAATCTCCATCGTGCGCTTTGCATCGTTGACAGACAGGTTGGTAAGAGCAATCATAATCTGCTGGTTCTGCTGAACGATTGCTTGCAAGACTTCCGTGTTCTTCATCAGCACTTGCAAGATTGCGTTGTCCTGCGTGTCGGGCTTGTTCTCCTGCGGTGCAAGGCTGTAATAACCATCCTTGCGGAGAGACGGCAGAACATCGTCAAACACCCAACTCTCAAACTTTTCTGCACTAGGGAGTCTGCTACCAACGATAAGTCTATAAACATCGCCCTCTGGAATGAATTTCACTTCCTGTTCGCCACCTTTTGTAAGGACTCGGCGTTTCACCGACCGCTTGCAGTGCTGCGTAATAGCATCTGCGGGGCGAACGTACCCAAGAGCCTTTGCCACGTCAGAAGCGCAAAAAAGAATTTTTCCATCTTCTTCAATCGTGCGAAGCTGACCAAAGGTCTTGTTTTTGAAAACGTGAAGTGCGTTACATTTCTTGTTATCCATCATATCCTCCATATTCAACTGTTTTGCATCTTCCATGCCGACCTCATACGCTTTGTAAGTGATGCGAGATAATGCTTCTGCAATCTCGTAATCATCCTTATTCAGCGGACGGCCATTGCTGTTTTTCTTGAAGTTTTCAAGAATTTCTTCTTTCGTTGCTGGAATGTTCATTGGCTTTACCATAAAAATCTTGCTTGTAATGCAACTATGAAGATGATATAATGGATTTATCACCCATAATCGCATGGAGTGTAATCCCTTAAACTGTCTGTTACTGCCAAGTTCCGAACAGTTTAGGGGATTTTTTATTTTTGATGTTCAAGCCATTGCTGGACAGCTTCACGAACAGCTTCTCCCTTAGAAATGCCGTTTTTTTCGCAATAGTCCGAAAGCTGTTTATCCGTGTTCACGTCCAGACGGACGCTTGTGCGAACACTGTTCGGGTTTTCCAGCTTTGGTCTTCCCATTTTTGCACTCATGCGTTCACCTCCACTTTTGAGCGCACATTAAGTATACTATTTGTGTGCTTAAAAGTCAATACCTAATACTGCAAGATACGATACGGCGGGGGCGTTCCGTTTTGGAACCCCCTTTTTTAATCCTCCAAGAAATCCTCTAACTCAATCTTCCCCTCTGCCGCTGCAACCGCCAGAGCGTACACGAACTGTCCAATCGTCATGCCGTGCCGCCTTGCTTCACGGTTGATGTACTTGCGCTCTTCCTCGCTCATAAGGATGGTAATGCGCTTTGAACGCTTGCCATCGCCGCTTGCAACGCCCTGATGCGATACTGGCATCGGGATTTTTTTCTTTACTAGACCAGCTTCTACCAGTGCGCCGGACACATCGCCTTGTTCGATAAGGCGTTGGACTTCCTTTGCCTGTTTCAGCTTCTTCGGCTTGCTTTCGCTGACTATGGCATTGTTTGGCTGTGTTTCGCCGTCTTTGGCTTGCTTCGGCTTAATATCGCTTAATTGTACTTCATTAGGCTGTGTATGGCTGTCTGTGGCTTCACTAGGCTTAATCGGTGCTTGTTCGGCTTCGTTCGGCTTTGCTTGGCTTACTTCGTCTTCCTTTGGCTCACTTTGGCTTAATGTCTGCCCCGAAGAAATAGGCTGAAAGTCAAACCCGCCAAGCAAACCTGTGGATTTTTTGCTGGTCGGTTTCATTTCGCATCCTCCATTCGCGCTCCACAGTTCGGGCAATAGTGATAAAGCTCTGGCGCTGCGGACGCTTGGCTAGGAAACTTACAGTTAGAACATACCCAAAAAGCATCATCTAAGCAAATACTTTCTATCCAATGACCGACAGGTCGCAAAGAATCTGTATCGTCTTTTAATTCTCTCAATCTTTTAAGCGCGTCCTCTAAAGCAGGATTATCGCCTTCTTCAAGAAGTTTGTTTCTGTAATATTCCATCAAAGGAGAAACGTCTACAATTTTCTTGCTCATTTTTCTTCTCCTTCCACAATCATCTTCGCCAACGCCTTGAAATCCTCTGCGCTGGTACTTTTTGCCGTGTCGTTGCTAAACAGGCTGTGCCGCTCTGCCTGTGCCTTACGAACGCCCATAGACGGTCTAATCTTCACGTCCAGTAGCGTTGTCCCCATGCTCTGTGCAATCACAGGAAGCTGCTCTACAACCTCTTTGGACAAGTTCTCCCGGCTCTTGTACTGGTTCAGGAGCAGACCTTCAATCTTCAAAGTCGGATTGAAGTATCTGCGAACATCTCCGATGGTCTGCGAAAGCTGGCTCAAACCAGCCAGTGCATATCGGTCTGCTGTGATGGGAACGATAATACTGTTAGCGGCGATCAGAGCGTTTACAAGCGCAAGACCAAGCTGCGGGGGAGTGTCCAGCACAATGTAATCATACTGGTTTGACACGGGTTCCAACGCTTCTCGTAGTCGGAAGTTCTTGCCAATGTCCCGGACAAGCTGTTCGTCAATGTCCTTCATTGCATTATCGGACGGCAGAATGTCACCAGCTTCACAGTGCTGGATTCCTTCCTCTACCGTGCCTTGCCGGGTCATCACATCGAACAGGGTACATACATCCTCTGTCTGTGCGCCGTAGGTGTCCGTTGCGTTGCACTGGGCATCGCAGTCCACCAGCAGGACTTTCTTGCCAAGCAACTGCAACGCACCAGCCAGACAGGTGCTTGTGGTGGTCTTTCCTGTGCCGCCCTTCTGGTTGGCGACAGCTATGATTTTTGCCATTTTATCACTCTTTCTTTTATTTTTGCTATGTCTGATTACTTTTGCAGTGCGTCAATCTCATAGAAAGCCGGAAGATACTCTTCGATCGCACCGTCTTTCTTCAAGCTGCCAATCAGATACCGCTTCGGATGGTCAGGCCAAGGGTCACGGTTGATTGAAAGAATATCCGCACACGCAGCCTTTACAATGTCATAGACCGCGTCTCTCCGCTTTGGTAGCTTGATAGACGGGTGTTCTTCCATCATCTTTACTTCGACAACCTTTGCAACCTCGATGCACTCTTGAACAGATAGAGCATCGCAAACAGACCAGTCATACCCTTCATATCCGTTTGTGCGTGGCTTTCTAGCAGCTTTTTTACTTTCCGGCTTGGAATTGGCCGCCTCACAATCAATCTCGCTGGAATCGGCATCTATGACGGGCTGCTTGGATTTGTACCCGAATCGAAACTCAACCGCTACTACCTTTCGCCCTGTGCAAATCTTCTCAAAGTCAACAACGATGTCTGAAACATTACTGATTTCTTCCACTGCTGGTTCAAGAACTCTGCGGCGCAAAGCTCGGAAGTCATCATAGCTTGCGTCGTTTGCTCCCAAGTGGTCACGCAGCTGCTTTAGGCCAATCTTGTTCGATGTTAGAGAGCGATTCATCCAATCTCGAATCATGCTGTACATCAGAATAGATGCTTGCTGCTTCATCCCAATCGTATAGCGCAGACGGTATTTGACGTAACCGCTTCTTGCAATGTCGAAAAACACAGGCCGCAAGTCAGGATTACAGTTGATTGAAACGTCATAGGACAAGGATTCTCGATTGAACTTGACCTCTGCCTTTGTGAACAGCGGATACATCACATATTCTGTTCCATCTGCATTCAACGGCACTGAAACCACGTTGCCCAAGAAATGCTTGACCTGCGACTTCAAGTTCTTTGAGTTGAGCTTCAAATCCAGCAGCTTGCAATATTCAGCCAGCGTAAACGACACGTTGGAGCTTTCCGGGTCTCTTGGATTGATACGGCTAAGATAGACTTCAAGCAACCGAAGCTCACCTGCTGTGTAGTCCGTAAACTTCGCCCAAACCAATGCCTTGCTCTTTTCGACAAGGTTGTCTCCTGTCAATTCTGGCATTGCATCACCTCATTTCTTCTACCCTATTATACCACTGTATTGTGTACACGTCAATGATTCTGTACACAATTATTTTTTCAACAATCAACTTCCACATTCTGTACACGATACTCCATTTTTTGTACACGATACCATCCACTTCTTGTACACGTTCATCCACTTTATGTACACAATGCTCCACTTTTTGTACACGTTCTTACTATATATATAAACAAGAAATAAACAAGAGATAAATAATCATCATCAAATAGTGACGACGATACATTTTCAACAATTTCTTCTCTTCAACGGGCAGATTGTGGAAAACGACAACTTTTTTGCTGAATAAGAAACGTCCATCAAGCCCTATAATCTACCTGACGGTTCTATCGTGTACAGAAAATGGAGTGCAATCACACCAATCGGGGACGAATTGACAATTCACGCTTTGATGAACGAAAATTTAACGCGAGTTCGTTGATTACATCCGCAAAAATCCACCATTTACGATTCTATGGGGGACAAAATGACAACCCAAAACCATATTTATAATAGGCCTATTGTGTACAAAAAGTGGAGCACGTCCCCCTGTATACCGTAAAAACTTCGATAATTCGACAATCAGCGCAAAATATTTTCTTCGTTGATGGTATAAGAATCGTTTCGTTTCATGGCCGCAGCTTCCCCACAGTCCTGTGCCTGATACAAAATCTGCATATTGGGTTGCGTTCCGTCTGGGTCTGGGTCGGTTTTGGTGGCCTGTGCCATTTCATAATGGCCTGTGACAGTGCGGCAGATGGACACACGATCACGCAAAGTCGTGTGAAGGTTGGCTACCATTTCGCACAGAACGGCAAGATAATCTGAGCCATGATTGCCATAGATCAGATAGCACAGCAAGTCAATTTCCTGTGGATGGGCTTCTTTGATATGCTCTATCAGCGCATCTCTCTTTCTATCAGTGCTGGCATCGCCAGCCAGACTTTCCAATAATCCGGGATGCAAACAGGTGTCTATGTACGGCTTGGCCGCAACACCGCAGCACACAAACCACTTTATGATAGTAGGAGCATCTGGGGTCATTGTCCCTTGCTCATAACGAAAAATGGATGTCCGGCCTATACCCATTTTACCCGCAAGCTTCTGCTGGCTAAGCCCAGATTCTGCCCTTGCCATCTCTAACGCTTTTGCCACTCGTATCCTATAATCATCCATAAATACCCCTCTTTCGACAAAATGATATAAAATCAAAGAAATTTAACTGATATATTGTTCAAAATGTGAAACAATAATTGAAAAAATTCGCTGTTTCATTGAAACAGCGAGATGTGGTATAACTGTATTGTCAAAAATTTCCAAAGAGAAAGGAAATACAAAATGAAAGAAACTGTAATCTGGAACCATGAACGTATGCCAATCATCGACGGAATGCCTGCCAGCGTCCCCGATGGGAAGCCGCACACACCTGAACCGTGGGAGGAAAGCGAATGAACCGAACCGTAGATGCTCTAATTATTCCATACACTCGCAGACGGACGCTGGAGCTTGTCCTGAGCCTTTCTGGGTACGAGGCTGATAAAGATGCTTACCTCGAAGCAAAAGGCATCCTAGAGCGCGCCGTAGCCGCCTTAGACGATGGGCGCGACCCGGCAGACAACATCGAAAGCATTGACGGACAGCTCGTAGAGCTGTGATTGGAGGAAAGATGGATAGGCACTGTCCCTTTTGACTTAAACGCTCATGGGTTTCCAGACGGAAGTTGTGGATGCACAGAAAATTGAGCATTTTTGCACTAATTTCTAACTAGTTGTTAAAAATGCCTTGAACTTACAATAAAATGATGTAAAATGAACTCAAACAAACATCCGCACTTACCGATCGGGAGGATATGCCACAATGAGCGAACAAGAAAGAGCAAAGATTGACCGATTTATTGCATGGCTGCTGGAACACCCAGAAAAGATTCCGGCAGCGGAGAAAGCCCTAGACCTAAAATAACAAAAAATCCCTTGCGCAGAGCTACACCAGCCCGGCACAAGGGGTTCTTTTATTTTACCGGGCATGAATGTCACATCTTCTCGATCAGGTTCATCAGAGCTTCACGCTGTTCCTTCGGCATAGATTCAAGTTTTTTTCTAATCCGCTCCACTGCTACATCGACTTCGCTTTGTGGCTTCTGGGGCGGGTTTTCTTTTTGGTTGCCAGTAAGAAGATAGTCAACCGTAACACCAAAGTATTGTGCTAATCTTGAAGCATTATCGGAAGACGGCTTTGGGTCTTCGCCTTGTTCATACTTCTTTTTCCAGTAAGACCAAGATGATTTCGGCAGTCCAGCATCAATAACGGCTTTTGTCGGGGCAACATTCTTTGAATCGCATAGTGCGAGGAAGTTGTCAAAAAACATATACTCAACCTTCTGTTCTTGTGCAAATTGCCGAAGTTCAACAAATTGAGCATAAGCCCTTGTAATGTTCAAAGAATTGTGCTTTAATAGTGCTATCAGGTTCAAGAAATTGAGCACAATTCCAATCGAATACAAGAGCAATGATTAAATGTTTGAACTTTGCTGACAACATTATATTATCACACTTTTAGTCTTTGTTCAAGTATTTGTACAAAGAAAGGGGAGAGAAAATTTGCGTCCAGAGTGGACTGGGGATGTTATTGGAAAACTTCATGTTCATGGGCTGTCTATTAAAGAACTTGCTGAAAGCATGGGGTACTCGCATGAATACCTAAGCGTCATCCTCAACGGCAAACGAGAGCCTACTGGTATTAGAGAAAAAGTTGAAGATGCGGTAAACAAATTGATTGAGCAGAGAAAGGAAGGCGAAAATGGCAAACATCCAAGTTTTTGAATATCAGAACAACAAGGTTCGCACAGTCGATGTGGAAGGCGAAGCGTGGTTCGTTCTGAAAGACGTGTGCACTGTGCTTGGTATTAGCAATAACCGCATGGCTGCTGACCGATTAGATGATGACGAAAAGGGTGTCAGCCTGATTGACACCCTTGGCGGCAAACAGGAAATGGTGATTGTCAACGAAAGCGGTTTGTACCATGTCATTCTCCGCAGCGACAAGCCGGAAGCAGCACCGTTCCGCAGATGGGTCACAAACGACGTACTTCCCGCGATTCGCAAGACTGGAAGCTACAACGTGCCGCAGCTTACCCGCTCGCAACTCCTTGCAACTGCACTGATCGCAGCGCATGAGGAGCTGGAAGAGAAGGACAAGCAGATTGAGACCATGAAGCCGAAAGCGCTGTTTGCCGACGCCGTGAGCGCAAGCAGCCAGAGCATTCTTGTTGGTGAAATGGCAAAGCTGCTGTCGCAGAACGGCATCCAGATGGGGCAGAACCGCTTGTTCTCATGGATGCGTGAGAACGGATACCTGATTAAGGACAGAAAGCGGACGGACTACAATATGCCGACCCAGAAATCTATGGAACTTCGACTGTTTGAAATCAAAGAAACGTCCATTGCGCACTCAGACGGACATACTTCCATCAACAAAACCCCTAAAGTGACTGGTATCGGGCAAGTTTACTTCGTTAATCTGTTCTTGAGAGCAAAGAAAAGCCAGAGAACGGAGGAATGAGCATGGAAAGGTATCTGACCATTAAAATTGACCTTGAGTACCCCGAAGAAGCCAAGTTCGCCATTGACGCTGCGGCCAAGACCTACTCGGATTTTAAGCGTGAGCAGTCGGTAAGGCGCTTTGTGGAGAACGGTTGTACTCCGGAAGACGCAGAGAAAATCGCAAAGTTCATCCAGTTTCTCGACCAGTGCTTTTCCGAACACAACGAAAGAGTCTTGAGAAAGGCAAGTGAGTCAGATGGAGGCTAAGAGCTGCGAACGCTGCGGAGCGCCTCTCGGCGAAGTCATCAAGACAAAACGGTATTGCAAAGAATGCGCAGTATTAGCTAGGAGAGAGAATCAAGCAGCGCGACGCGCTCCATATGGAGTCGTGCCTTGCGAGTGGTGTAAAAAGCCAATGCGCAAGCTGTATGAGCATCAAAAATATCACCAGAAATGTGTAAATATAGTAAAGCGTAAGCAGATGGCCAAGTGGTGGAAAGAGCATTCGGATTACATCAAAGCACCTTCTCGTAAAGCCAGACCGGAAGGGAATCAGATGGAAGAAAAGCCTAAGCCGAAGTACACCATCAAACAGATGAACGATAAAGCAAAAGAGCTTGGAATGAGCTACGGCCATTACAGCACTTTGCTTGTGCAAGGAAAGGTAGACCCTCCTGATGAACGGTAAATACTACGGACAGCGTGAAATCCGCTGGCGCAGCCGGGAGAAAGAGCGGCTGGAACACATCCAACGCAAGCGAAGGATGGCAAACGATGAAGAAAGCAATAAACAACTTCAACAAAAGCAGCCCGCGGCAGAAGCGCTGGCAAGAGCGGGAACCTTTAAGACTGCAACATATCGAGAAAGAAAGAGTGAACAAAAATGAAAAAAATCAAAGTAAGAATCACATTCATCGAAGCGGTTCTCGGCACTTGGCCTAGCAACCAGAACATCGCGAGAGAGTTCATCGCCAGCAAGTCCCCTGATGCAAACACTATCGAGGACGAAGTCGCCGCTCTGGGTGCTGATGCTGTGGCAGATAAGGGCATGACCGTGTTTCCTCGCAACGAAAACGGCGAGCCTATCTTGTATGACTACCAGCTCAAAGGCATGTTTAAGGATGCTTGCGGTATGCTGGGTCGTATCGGCGGCAAGACCGAAACCGGAAAGAAGAAAGCTGTCAACGAATCTGGCAAGCTGACGGCCTACAAGAAGGTCATTGATGGCCTGATTTTCGTTCAGCCCCGCATGATTCCCATTCATGTGAACGGTGAGATTACCGAGTGCCAGCGCCCTCTCCGCGCCCAGACGGCGCAGGGCGAGCGGGTGAGCCTCGCCAACAGCGAGCAGATTCCCGCCGGTTCGACCTGCGAGTTTGAAGTCGTTCTTCTGGACGAATCTCACGAGAAGGTCGTGCGTGAGTGGCTGGACTATGGTGCACTGCGTGGTATCGGCCAGTGGAGAAACAGTGGAAAAGGCCGCTATACCTACGAAATCCTCAATTAAACGCTATGGCAAGGTAACGCCGCGATGAGATTAGCAAGGGCGATGCGCTGATTTGACGAGACCTGCAAAGGCATGGCGAAGCAAGGCTCAGACGAGCAATGGAATGGCAAGGAAAAGCTTGGAAAAGCAATGGCTATGGATGCAAGGCGTAGAATTGACTAGCGAAGGAATTGCATAGACCAGCTATGGCATGGAAAAAACAAACGAAAGGGGATAGAAATGAAAGCGCTTATAGAAATTATTCTGATGTGGAGCGCTGCTCTTGCAGTAGTGTTGGCGGCGTTCCTTTTGAACCTGTGGCTTGTACATCTTGTTGAACTACTGGTCGGCGCAAAAGGCACATGGGGAATCATCGTAGCGGCTGCCGTAATGGCAACTGGCTGGATTTTAAGTTTTGGAAGCAAAAAGGAGAACAAATGAAAACTTTGAAAGGAATGGCGCTTTCCATGCTTGGTCTGGTCGCGGCTATCGCAGCAGTTGGCTGCGGTGATGCGATACAGGGCTGTCAGACCACAGCGCAAATGCTTGGCTGGGTGATCGTGTCCTGCGGGCTTCTCGCAACGGCTATTGTCCTATGCGCGTTGGCAGTAAGCGCCGAAGAAGAAGAGCGAAGCGAACGTGAGTGCCGGAAAATCAAGCGTGTTGCCCACCACACGAACGAGTGGAGGGACGCATGATGAAATGCCCGATGTGCGGCAGTGACAACATTACAACAGTTGACAGCCGGTCTGACCACGATAGCATTGTTCGCAGAAAAAAGTGCATCGCCTGTAATCATCGGTGGTCTACCATCGAAATTGACAAAGACCAGTGGTACAGTGCATTGCAAATTAAAGAGGAACGTAAAAGAGGAAGGCCAAAAGATGATTAACCTTGACAGATTTGGTGGCGTGACCGAGCCGGAGGACGGCGTGTACTTTATGACCAACGAACAGATGGCAGAAGCCAAAGAAGCTAAACGTCTGGCTGAGATTGAGGACTTGCAGTCTGAAATCGAGGACAGGGAAGCGGAGCTGAAAGACCTCCGTACGCAGTTGGCAGAACTGATGGCTGGTTGATTTTGTACAGCAGAGTTAAGCCAAAGTAAGAACAATGAAGCCTAATGAAGCCGAAGAAAGGAAACGTATGGACAATAGTAAAATTCGTGAAGCTTTGATGGCTGTTCAGTCAGAGCTAAAAGCCCCGAAGGGGCAGATGAACACATTTGGCGGTTACAAGTATCGCTCTTGTGAGGACATTTTGGAAGCAGTTAAACCAATTTTGAAAGCACATGGTTTGCTTCTGACACTTTCAGACCAGCCTAAAGTGCTTGAAGGGTGGCATTACATCGAAGCGACCGCGAAGGTGGAGGCTCTGGATGGTGAATGCGTAACAGTCACCGCTTACGCAAGAGAGCCGGAGCAAAAAACCAAGATGGACGCAGCGCAAGTGACTGGAACGTCTAGTAGCTACGCCAGAAAGTACGCTTTGAACGGTCTGTTCTGCATTGACGATACGAAGGACGCTGACACGGACGAGTATCAAAAGCAGACCGCAAGCAGGGCAAGCAAGCCTGTCCAAAAGCAAGCGGAGGCAGAAAATATTCCTCCATGCGCTTGCTGCGGAAAACAGTTGCAGCCTATCCAGTACAACAACCGCACCGTCACTCCGCTTGAAACTGCAAGAAGCACAAAGAAACGATTTGGGTGCGTCTTGTGTTGGGACTGTGCCCAGAAACAGCCGAAGGAGGGCTAAACAATGCTCAACTCTATCGCAATTCAGGGTCGTCTGGTTCACACGCCCGAAGCTAAGGTCACGAAATCCGGAAAGGATGTTTGCACGTTCAGCATTGCTTGCGACCGTCAGAGTGGCGGTCAGAAAGAAACTGACTTCTTCAACTGCACCGCATTTGGTAACACGGCACTGTTCGTTTCCAAGTGGTTCCAGAAGGGAAGCCTAATTCTGGTGACTGGCAGCATCCAGACCCGGAAGTACACCGACAAGCAGGGGAACAACCGTACCGCAACGGAAATTATGGCGAACAAGGTTGACTTCTGCAGCGGCAAGTCTGACAGCAAGCCCGCCGATCGGGCGCAGGATGCACCGCAGAACTACTCTCAGGGCAACGCGGATGATTTCTCTGTGATTGACGATTCATCGGATTTGCCCTTTTAGGACATAACCTCTGACCGCCTACCTTATATAAGAGCTGCGCTATCTGGCTGGACGGGCGTTAGGAAAGATGAAAGTTTTAGTCGCCTGTGAGGAATCACAGGAAGTCTGTAAAGCGTTCCGGGCAAAAGGCCACGAAGCTTACTCCTGCGACCTGATTGAGCCGTCCGGTAGGCATCTAGAATGGCACATTCTCGGTGACTGCCTAAAGGCTATTGAGGGGGGGCAGGTCGTGACTATGGACGGAATCGCGCATGATGTGCCACGCTGGGATATGATTATCGCATTTGTCCCCTGCACAAAGACGAGTAACGCAGGAGCAAGACACCTGTACAAGGGAGGAAAACTCAATCTTTCCCGGTATTATGAGGGATTATGCGGAAAGGCGCTTTTTCTTGCCGTGTGGGCGGCAGATTGCGAAAAAGTGGTGATTGAGAATCCTACCCCAAGCAAGATTTTTGATTACCCAAAGCCTACGCAGGCAATCCAGCCTTACGAGTACGGACATCCATACAGCAAGAAAACGCTACTGTGGGAGCGCGGTGTACCGCCGCTGCACCCGACAAACATCGTAGAACCTACCGCGACATGGTGCCCGTCTGGGTCTTACTCGCATAAGCATGGTGAGCAGCACAAGGGAATGTTTAGCACTGACCGTGCAAGGAACCGCGCAAAGACTTTTCCGGGCGTTGCAAAGGCAATGTCCGAACAATGGGGTTGATAAAATGATTACTTGTTGCAAAGACTGCACATCACGCCGCACGGCCTGCCACGACACTTGCGAGAAGTACAAGGCGGAGAAAAAAGATTTCGAGGAGCGAAAGGCATTCGCGTATGAGCTGAACCACAGTCAGAGCGTGTACCACCGTGATTATGAGGACAAGCACCGGGAAAAAGGCAAGAAGCGGTTTCTCGGAAGTGAATTTAGAGGTGAATGAGGATGAGAAACCCATCAAAGAAAACGATGAAACACATCGCATCCGTATTAGATAGCCATTGCAGGCTCGATTCGGATAAACGGATTTTGGTTCCGTTTGAAAGTAGCCCACTTTCTTGCATTTGGTATGGGTTCAAGCCACATAGCGGTAAGAAGATGGTCGGCTATATTCTGAAAGACGGTTACAAGTATCCGTGCGAAAAATCTATTATCCGAAACGGATTGATGGTGGAAATCAAATACCCAGAACAGATTTTCGCACCCAGAGCATCATCCCTTGAGCTGGCAAAACAGATGACAGAACGAATGATTAAGAGAGGAATGCTTTATGTTTATCCATACACATGGAGAAGAAAACGATGGACGGGCTGATCTATGAACACCGGCAAGCAGTTTGAAGCAGACTTCAAAGCGTCCGTCCCATCCGATGCGTGGTGCTACCGTCTGAAGGACAGTGCTGCCACCTACTACGGCGGCAACGAGAATCTATCTTTTTCCATCGACAACATCTGCGACTTCCTTGTGTACCGATACCCAATGAACCACCTGTTTGAACTGAAAACCATCGAAACGCCCTCTATCCCTCTGGAAAAGGTGTTCGGCAAGTACGACAAGGCAAAGTGCAAATACCGCAAGGAAAAGCACATCACCGACATGGTGGATGCAATGGGGTACGGCGGTCAGACCGCCCATGTGATAGTCAATTACAGGGCGGTCAACCGCACTTTTGCAATCCCTGCCAGCAAGGTTCTAATGTTCCGTTACAACGAGAGCCGGAAGAGCATCCCTTGGCAGTGGGCAGAGCAAGAAGGGATAGAGATCAAAGCAAAAAGGCTGCGTGTCCATTGGCGGTATGACGTGGATGGGCTGCTAAAGAGATTGGAGAAAGAACATGAAAAAATGGACTGAAAAACTTCTGGAAGAAAGCGGATATGAAATCAAAAACGCGCAAATTGAAAGTGTTCGACTTACTATGGCAGACCACGGAGTTTTAACTTCCGATTTGACGCTTAATGGTCACGGATGGGGCGTTTGCTATGGTGGATATGTTCTCGGCAAGGGGCATCTTGGGAGCAAAGACTTTGAGGGATACGGCTCTGGCATGGAAGCAATTATGCGAATCATGGACACGGTTGGCGTTGAGAAATACGGTCAAATGAAAGGCAAATTTGTTCGTGTCGCTACAAAAGGTCTTGGAAGTTCTGCAAAAATCATCGGAAATATTTTGGATGATAAGTGGTTTGACTACGAATCTTTCTTTGCAGATAAAAGGATGAAAAAAATGACAATGGTATGCGATAGGTGCGGTGAAGCGTTTCCGCTTTCCAACGATGTGAAATACATGACACCGTTTGATGACGAACTTGACCAATTTGAAAGCAATTCTATTGTAAAGTGCCTTTCTGGCAATGATAAAGGGATTTACTCGATAAGAGATGAAACCGTTGTCCTTTGCCCCTCTTGCATGGCAAAGCTGAATGACTGGCTGAAAGGAGAAAAAAGTGAGTAAGAAAGTTTCAGACATTCTGCCCAAGACCGAAATCTTGGCGCAGTTGGCAGAAGAAGCATCCGAACTGGCACAGGCTGCGTTGAAGCTGCGCCGTGCGCTGGATGGCACGAACCCGACACCGAAGAGTGTTGAGGAATGTTTAGAAAATATACAAGAAGAAATGGCGGATGTTTTTGTCTGCCTAACCATGTTTGGCAAGTCCGCCGAAAGAGATAGAATCTTAATTTATAACAGGTACATGGAAAAGATTGTCAAAATCGAAAATGAAAAAGAAGCCCGCTGGCTCTCTCGCCTTGAAGCAAAGGAGCGGTTGAATGAATAAGTACGGAGACTGACCGGTGTGTGGCAAGAAAATGGAGGAATGACGATGTACGATTGCTCAAAATGCCCAGCACGTCAGAGCTGCATTGCGGCAGCGCGGCCGGGTTCCGTTTACTGCGTGATTAAGCTGATGCAAACCGGTGCGTCAAAGGCAGACATGGAATCTGCCACGCCACAGCAGCTCCCGGACTTCTGCCCCTACTGCGGGAAGCCGCTGCGCATCATCGGAAGCGAGCGATTTTGCAATAACCCGCGCTGCCTGAACCGATACCAGCCGATGGGACGGTGACAGGTACTGGGAGATGGTCGGGCAGTTCAAGAACGAGAACATGACCCCTGACGAGTTTGCGGATTATATCACCGCAAAGTCAGAACAGGTCGAAAAAGAGTTGAGAGAAAGGTGGAGCTAACAATGTTTGAATTTGTAACCCGCTGGCTGGTCTGTCTAGTCCTGCTGGCGGTAGTGGTTCAGTCCGAACGAACAATCAAAAACATGGCAGACAACCTGTTTGAAGAACGTCAGGCAATGCTGTCTGGCTGTTCGTCAACGTGTGTCTGGCCGTTTGTACGGCTGTTGTGATGGTGTGGAAATGATGGACAACGAACTTTACTGCCCAATGAAGATGACCAGTAATCCGCTTGGTCGGTGTGTATGCGAAAAAGAGAAGTGCGCATGGTGGATGTCAAACGAAAACTGTTGCGCCGTCCTCAATATGTCAAAATCCTTAGATTACATGGGCGATAGACTTGTTCACTATCAAACCGAAACGAGGTGATAACTCTTGGCAACACCGCCGAAGCGTGGTCGTGGAAGACCGCCGCTGACCGAAGCTGAAAAGAAAAAACGTGAAAAGCGGGCGCAAAAGGCGAAAGAAGAAGCCGCTGCGAAGCGTGAGAAAGAGCGAGAGAAGAAGAAGCAACAGATGCTTAACAAGCGGAGGTCTATCCGCTCACAGGTGAGTAAAAAGGTGAAAGAACAACAGGAGTTAGCGATCACGAGGTCTAAGATGCTGAACACGGGCGATTTGCAGTCGAGAATCGGCGATGAAGAGGACAAGAAGGTTATCGGCATGATTGCAGCCAAGTATTTTGGCGACCTTCCGAGCGTGGACATGAATAACCCGATTGAAGTGCAGCAACGCCTTGACTTCTTCTTTGACGCTTGCATCGAAGCCAGAATCTCTCCTGTGGTGGAATGGATTGCACTGGTGCTTGGCATCGAATGGGTGAGCCTGAAGCAAATTATGGCGGGCAAACGCCGTGATGACAGCTTGCAGCAAAAGTACATCCTAAAGCTGATTCTGCAAATGCAGTCCATGTGGGCATACAACGGTATGTACGGCCAGGAAAACCCGGCAGAGTGGATTTTTCGAGCAAAGAACTATTTTGGTATGCGTGACAACGTGGAAGTCACCGTTGCGCCGCCTGAACAGCCGTTGGGCGATGCCCAGAGTGCCGAACAGCTTGCCCAGAAGTACCAGACGGCTTTGCCGAAGGGGATTGACGTGGAGTACAGAGAGGTAAAAGAGGAATGAACGGATTTCTTTTTACAAAAGACGGAAAACTTATATGCGAACTCACCAAAATATCTTTTGAGCCTTACAAAGACAAACGAATAATCAAAGTCAAATGTACGGTTTGTGGACGTATCAAAAGAATCCAAAAATGGAAGTTCGATTTTGCGGAAGGTTCGTCAAAATACAAATGGCTTAAGTGCAACTGTTATGGCGATTACGCGACGGAGCATGTAATAGTGAAATGAGCAGCAAAGCGTTACGGCAGATGTATAAAGAACATCACATCTGCATCCATTGCGGTCAGAACGATGCAATGCCGGGCAGAGTATCGTGTGCGGAGTGTTTGGCAAAAGACCTCGAAAGGCACACGCAAGCATACGAAAACCTTTCAGGCGAAACAAAAGCTGCGTATCTGCAAAAACGCAATGAGCGGCAACGTGAAAAGCGCAAAAGGCTGGTTGCGCAAGGAATTTGCGCCACTTGCCTGAAACGCCCAATGTCAAAAGGCTATCGCTCCTGCATCGAGTGTCGAACAAAGGATGCTCAAAAGAGAGCGAGAAACAACAAGGAATACAGAAGGACATCTGGCACTTGTGCTTACTGTGACGAACCGCCGATTCCCGGCAAGCGTTGCTGTCCGAAGCACTATGCAAGCTGCATTGTTGGCATCACAAAATGTAGGCAGTCAGAGGGCTTTCGTCTGGCACAAATCGAACAGAAAAAGCGTATAAACGTCTTTTGGAGAGAAATAGAATGGGAAAGAAATCAAAGAATGAAACAGCCCCAATGGATGCACCCATGACCCCGTTGATTGACTTCTCAGACCCATGCCTGCGCACGTTCCTGCCTGTTCTCTTGCAAGACCACACGACAGGCAAAAACATCATCTGGGCGACAGACCCGCCGCCTGAACTGGGCGTAGGCTTTGCAGATGAAATCACGATGGAACAACTGGATAAGATTCAACTTGTCCCTCGTGTGCAGAAACGGCTTGCAGACCAGAAAAAGCGAACCAGCAAGAAAGCAGAGGTTTTTACACCGACTTGGGTTTGCAAGAAGATGACAGACGTTGCAGAAAGCGACTTGAAAGGCGAGGACTGGAAGAAGTACATCAACAAGACTTGCCTTGAAGTCACTTGTGGAGAAGCACCGTTCCTGACAAGCCGATACGATACCACCACAGGGCAGATGATTGCCGTGCCGGACAGAATAGGTCTACTGGATAGGAAACTGAATGTTTTAGCAGAGCAGTTCCATGACTACGATATGTGGATGTGCTGGGCAATTAGCGCCTACGCATCGACATACGGCTATGAGTGGCAGGGAGACAATCTCTTGCTGGCAAGGTGCAATCTGTTCCTGACGCTGATTGAAAATTTTAAGTATCGGTTTGATGCTGAAAGGTTGGAAGTCGGTTGTATGCCTATGTTCCTTGACTGCATCGCAGACATCGTCTCATAGAATGTCTGGCAGATGGATGGTCTAAAAAAGACAGTGCCCGGCACAAACATTCCGTGCAAAATCAAAGACTGGAAAGCCAACAAAGAAATCCTGTTTAAGGATGTTGGGGAGGATGACTAATGCAGACTGACAGAGGAATCTACCACAAGCGAGTATGCGACCGTTGCGGGGCGGTTCTGGGCGGCAGAATGATGAACCCTGACGAATACTTCAAAGACTGGGCGTGGCGCAGGGACACGGGCGACCTGTGCCCGGAGTGCTATGCAGAGTATAAGCGAGTGATCGGACGGTTCAACAGAGGAAAGAGAGAGCAAAGAAAATGACAAGATGTTCTATATGGCGTTGCAAACAGTGTGGCGCGGTTATTTACAACGCCAAAGATGCAAAAATTCCTGACAATGCGTTTGACGAACTTTTTGGGCTTGAGACTATTTGCAACAATTTAATGGGTTTTAGCCTGCCGACAGTCAAATATACGCACAGATGCGACGCGAAGACCATCGGCCTGTGTGAGTTTATTGGTTGGAGGAAGCAAGAATGATTTACTGCACCACCGAACATTGCTCTTGTATTGGCATCAAGCAGTTCTCCGCTGGTAAGGCTATCCGATGCACGGCAGAATCCTGTAAGAATAAATCTGAGCCGTCCTGTGGCTCTTGCAAATGGTACGCAGAGCCGGAGGGCGTGTGCGTGAACGACCAGTCAGAACACGTTGCAGACTTCGTGTTGGATGAACGTGGATGCAAGGAATGGGAGAAGAAAGATGAGTTATGATATTTCGCTGTGCGACCCAGTAACGCATGAACCGCTCAAAGCAGATAGTACGCATTTTATCGCTGGTGGTATGCGCGCTATGGGAGGCACGAAAGAACTGTGGCTCAATGTCACCTATAATTACGGTCACTTCTATTATCGACCGGAAGTGTTTGGAGAGGGTGGCATCCGCTCCATCTATGGCAAGACAGGCGCAGAAAGCATCCCGATGCTTGAAAAGGCTATCTCTGCATTGGGCGATGACGTAGACGATAGCGACTACTGGAAAGCAACAGAAGGTAATGCAAAACGTGCGCTGTGCGGTTTGCTGGCGTTTGCAAAGATGCGACCTGACGGCGTGTGGGATGGAGATTAACCGATGGCTAACACACTATGGCATCCAGCAAGCGAACCGCCACGAGAGCGTACACAGCCTTTGTTGCTTGCAACCAAGACAACATGGCGTGATAGAAATGGAAAAATGTTGCAAGGATTCTCGCCGACAGCATACTTTCTCGGCTGTTACGCAAATGGCCAGTTCTGGGATGAGATAGGCGAGAGACTGCCGAAAGATGTGACAGTGACGCATTGGATGGCGTTTCCGATGGTATGAGGTGATAAGTATGAACGAATGGGTTAACATTAAAGACGGTTTGCCGATTGATTATCAGTCTGTTCTTATTTGGAATGGATGCTCGGTTTCCATTGCACACCGTGAACCCGGCGCACCCGATAATGAATTTGTTGACGATTACAAAAACGATTTTGCTTACGCAGCATGGTGGATGAAGATGCCGACCGCTCCAAAGGAGGATTGAAGATGGAAGAGTTAAAGAGATGTCCATTCTGCGGTGGGAAAGCTGTATTCTTCGTTAATATCGCTTCTTCGTGCAACCTTTTGAGAGGGCATGAATTTAGTATTCGATGCTCTGAATGCAAAGCCGCAATTCCTAACAGAAGCTATCAAATCGAGTTCAAAATGAACGATAGCGGAGAGATTGAAATCGTGCATGATGGACGCAAAGATGCCATCGAAGCATGGAACAAACGCTACAAAGAGGATTAAACGTGGAGCAGAAACACAAGCCAAGAACATCAATGATTCTTCTGTTAGAACACGTTCATGCGATGGACGAATTGACAGACGAGGAATTTGGACAATTCATTCGTGCCTATGCTGATTACGTTGAAAACGGAATCGAGCCGGGCTTTCCAGACCGCTCTATGCGGATGATGTGGAAAACAATCAAGTCATTCGATGAAGCAAACCAGCACAAATACAGTTTGACGGTTGAAGCACGGCGAGAAGCGGGGCGAAAAGGTGCAGAAAAACGCTGGAATCAGGATGGCAAAACTATGGATGCCAATAGCAAAAATAGCAAATGCCATAATGCTAATGGCAAAAATAGCTTATATAAATCTGATTCTGTATCTGATAAAAAAGAAAATATAGAAAAGAAAAATGGCGATGCCATAAAACGCTTCAAAGCCCCGACTATCGAGCAAGCCAAAGCCTATTTTGCCGAAAAGGGTTACATGGAGCTGGAAGCAGAGCGGTTCGTTGACCATTTCACGGCAAATGGCTGGAAGGTCGGCAAATCGCCTATGAAAGACTGGAAAGCTGCTGCACGGAACTGGATGCGTAACGTGAAGGACTGGAACGGTGGCTATCAGCAGACATTGGCTGAATTGCCTGACGAGGGAGACTTTCTGCGGTGAATATTGAAAATCAGACCCAATACATCCTGCTAGGAGCAGTCCTCACGTTCTCGGAGTATGCCGATGTGCTGCAAGACCTTGAAATTGACGACTTTTGCCCTGAACTGCATGATACTTTCGCTGCTATTCGTGGCTATTGGGAACACAACGACAAGTGGAACCCGGTAGAAGTCATGGGGCAGTACGATGACAAGTGCAAAAAGACTATGGGCGAATGTCTGGATGCCTTTGGTGCAGAGTTCATCCGCAACGTCACCCACGACATGATGCAGGGATGGGTTAGAATCGTCAAAGAACAGGCAGCACTAGCCAGAGCCAGAGGGTTTGCGTTCAAGATTGTTGACGGCTCAACAAGATACGCAGACTTGACAGGAATCTATGAGCAGCTAGGCGAAGCAATCAATCTGCACAGCGAGAGAAGTGATTTCATCCCGATGTGTGATGGAATAGATAACTACATCCGCAAGCTGGATGATAAACCGAAGTATATCAGCACAGGGCTTAGAGCGCTGGACAACAACTTGCATCTTGTACCGGGCAACTTCGTTGTGATCGGCGGCAGACCGTCTGCCGGTAAGACTGCATTGTCTCTGCAACTAGCCTGTGAAATAGCCAAGAGCGGACGCAAGGTAGCGTATTTCAGCCTAGAGACCGACCCGGATACGCTCTATGCTCGTATCATCGCAAACCAGCTAGGCGTACCATTGCACACAGTCAAAAACAAGACCGTCAGTGTTGACGAGCTTGACCGACTGGCAGACATCAAGAAATATCCGCTGTTCGTCCGCTCTTCTGCTGGAAAGAGCGTTGGATGGATTAAAACGCAGTCCATCAGGATGCAAGCCAAAGTGGTGTTCATCGACTATTTGCAGCTTATCCACCAAGCCGGAGCGAAAGACCGATACAGTGCCGTCACAGAAATCAGCATGGCGCTGCATGAGTTCGCACAGTCCACAGGAACGCTGGTGGTGGCACTTGCACAGCTCAATCGAGAGACCGCAAGAGCAGGTATCCCACCGACTGCCGCAGACTTGAGAGAATCCGGGCAGATCGAGCAGGACGCGGATGCAATCATCTTACTGGCACAAAACGTGACCACGAAAAAGCGACCGGAGTCGCATTATCACTTTGCGCTTGAGAAGAACAAAGAGGGCAACGTGGGGTCGCTGGACATCACGTTCCAAATGGAAACACAGCAGTTCAAAGAATGCGTGTGGATGTAACGAGAGGAGAATAAATATGAAATACCGCAAGAAGCCAGTTGTTATCGAGGCATTAAAGCTTAACGCACGAGGCCTTGTTGGAGAAGATTGGTTCTGGGATGCAGTAAGTAGCAATGATATTATCACGCATAACTTCGGAAAGTTTTACAATGACCCTGCGTGGTGCGAGATTAAAACGCTTGAAGGGACTATGATTGCAAGGGCTGGCGATTATATCATTCGTGGCGTAAATGGCGAAATCTACCCGTGTAGACCTGACATTTTTGAGAAAACATACGAAGCGATTGAGTGATAGCAGCCTAGCATCGCTTCTGCGCTCGTATTTTCACGGTAGAATAGGCAAGAAAAACAGATAACATGGTCTGGGCGATAAAGTTACCGTCTGAACCCCATAAATATTTTTCGTCAATCAACAAACGGAGGAAAACGACTATGAACATCACTCGACTGGAACAGGAGACCATCGTCAACTTCAATGCAGCGGAAGATACTGCATCGGTCTATACCGCCGACCCGGTGTATATGCGCAAGCTGGACAAGCTGTGTGAGCGTGAGCCTGCATCGTACAAGCTGGTCAAGCAGGACAAGGACGGCAAGTGGTATGAGATGCCCAAGCGTCTGGTACGGTTTGCGACCAGCAGAATCATGACAGACGAACAGAAGGAAGCTGCCGCAGAGCGTATGCGGAAGATGCAAGCGGACGGTAGAATCTAATCTCCGCTGAAATCTCCAATCAACAAACGTATCAGAAAGCATGGAATGGTATCAGGTGGTAAAACTACCCTCTGAGACTATTCCATGCTTTTTTCGTCTGTTTTTTATCGAGAGAAAACGGCAAGGTTTGATTTTAGGCAAGAAGCGTCTTGATCGAGTGGTGAGTGAGACGAAACGGTTGCGGCTATTGCATACCAAGCGATACGAATCGTACCAGTTGATACGAATGGTATGCGTTGGTATCTTTGTATACCAATCTTCCTCTCTTCCTTCCTTCTTCTTCCCCCTACAACCCCTATTATTATCTATCTATCTCTCTATCTCCCTTCCATGAAACAGATAAACTGTTTCATGTCCCCACGCCGAGATGGTACGACAACTGCGACAACGACAAATGACAACCAGATGTTTTGCGAACTGGTTCTTTCCCCCTACAACCCTCTATCTCCAAAAGCTATACCGTTAGCCAGCAGAGCAGACCGTAGACGGGAGGTTCGGACTGGTGGATGGTCTGCGACTATTCCAGAGATGGAGAATTGACTTCATTTTGTAGTCGGTTGGATATGTAGAAATGTTGCATAGCTGTGTGGGCAGTTGATTACAGATTGAAAGCAACTGACCAGAACGACCAGTCTGCTTTATTAGTTAAAAATACTGAGATATTGGACGAACGACTATTCCTAGTGTAATGCTATGAATTGATTGAAATACCATAGTACGCTACTGGGAATTAAATCGAGCAGGAACAGACCGATTTGGATGATACGACTATTTCAGCAGAATAATAGTTAAAAAGATTGAGTAATTATCTGCGACTATTATAATAAGTACGAAAGCTAAAGAATTTGAGGTAATGTGATAGGGATTAAAATTGACAGGTTTCTTGACACATATTGATTTTTGGGCGGTCTGACGGCTTAGCGACTATTGCACCTCTCTTTTTCTAAAAGGCGAACGACTATTTTTCACAAAAATACACGACTATTTGACAGTGATTCGTAAGAAAACGCTACGACTATTACTCTACGACTATCAGCGGACAGCTCGTTACTATACTATATATAGGGCTTTCAAAAGCTGGCCATCTGACGACTTTGCGACTATTCCACGACTATTTTATCGGAGAAGCTACGACTATTGGCTACGACTATTACTGACCTCTATTAGCTATCGGGCGAAAGCCCGAAAAGAGATACGGCGGGAGCCGCCAATGGTTCCGCGCCGCCCGCCCTGCCCCTGCCGCTGGACTGCCCCGCCGGGTGGAGGGTGCCAGACTGCCCGCCCTGACCGCTGACCCGGTGCCAGACCTCCAGCCGCCGGACGTGGGAAGCATCGAGACCCCGCCGGGCTGGCATGGTCTGCCCTTATATACCTTATTATAATAGGCGGTCTGTGCTGACCTGTGCAGCGTTCCGCGTGGCGGTGGTATCTGGTATAGGCTGAGGGCGTCCGGACGCTGGCAGGCGCTCCAACGTGTCGCAGATGGTATTATATCCGCTTTTGTCGGTCTGGTATCGTGGGCGGTTGAGTGGGTGCAATCGCAGGAAAAGCCACTGTAAAGCCCTGTGCGCTGCTTTGCGGCGTGTGTAGTATAAATTGCATTGACACGGCAAAACGCGCCGTAAACGCTTGTATAGGGTTATATTGTGCCCGGGCAAAATAAAAACCCTGCACCCTCAGCAGGTGCAAGGCGAAAGAAAAACCCGGCCATTTCTGACCGGGTGAAACGCTTCTTATTTGGAAGCTTTGAACAGCGCTGAGAAAAACCAGAAGAAGAACAGGACACAAGATAATATCACTTGTCGCACCCCCCCATACCACGCTAAACCGCTTGTAGCTGGTTTTGCTGCTGCACTCTGCGTATACATCCGGGTGCAACGTCTTGAGTAGCTTGCTGTCAAGTCGGACGGAAGAAACGCCCTTGTAAATGGCTTTTGCAGTGCCCTGCACCATTTCCGGCGCGCCATGCATCATTGCGATGATATCGGCCTTGATTGCATCGTTCATCGCTTCCAGTTCTTCCATCAGCCGCTTGTTTTCGCGGTATGCGTTCACTTTTTCTTCAAACGTGGTCATTTTTTCAGCCCTCCATATAATTTGCGGGGAACGCTGCCCCGATATCGTGATAGTTTGTCAAGACGTGTGCGGAGCCGGTCAAGTAGTCGTGCAGACCTGCACGCAAGGCACAAAAGATACTGTCAATATCGCACCTTTTGTTTTTGTCTGCATAGTTGCGCTGCCAGTTGTCCATATAATCCCTGATAGCTGTGTTTTCCTGTTCGCTCCAGTCAATGCGAGTGCGGCAGGCAGTCCAGTTATAGCGGCAGTCGTTCCAGATGTACCACGCCATATTATAGGCAATTTTCTGCTCTGCCGTGCAGATGGTTTTGTCAATCCCTCTGATTTTGTGATAAGTCATTTTTGTGCCCTCCTTATTAACTATTGAGAAATGCAATCATTACAAGTGCGCCGCTAATCATGCCGCCCACGTACCAGAGGGCGGCCCACTGGTAAAAGTCAAGAGTAAGCATACCGTAAACCCTCCGTTAGTCAAACTCAGGCATTGCCAGAATGATTTTTTTGCACCGCTCAACGCTCAAGCGGTACGGCTTGGAGCGGGTCAGGTTGTCCGCTACAATCTGAGTGTATACCATTAGCGGCAGCTCAAACAGCCCGGCGCACTTGGGATACAGGCGCACGGCCTGATTGCGGATTTCGGCGTTAATTTCATCTGTTCTTGTCATTGTTTAGCCCTCCTTATATTGCGGGATGTAGCCCAGAACCTTAACTTTTGCCGGGATGGTGTAATAAATTTGCCCACAATCGGGGCACCAAACAGCATCGTATTGTTTGCCATCGTCGCCCAGTGCCTTGCACTGCACCTTACAGGTAAAGAGCTTAAGAGCGTTCGCCGTGAGCATTGCTGCCACATCTGCGGCGGGCTGTGCGTTAAATGTGGCAACTGCCTTTTCTGCGTCTGCCAGCGTGTCAAATACTCCCAACGTCCAGCCCGCACCCTCTAAGATGTAGTCCACCATATACAAGCCGCTGTCACTGCACCAGAGCCACACAACGGGCTTAATGGTCATTTTGCGGTCATTCTGGGCTGCATAGAGCTGGTTAAGTGTGCCAGTCATTAACGTGCCGTCCTCAAATGTGGCGGTATAGAGGTCACTACATTTATAGGTTCTTTTCATGGTTTTGTCCTCCTGTTTTGTGGTGGTGGTGTAACACGTTCTTGTGTTGTCTATATAGTAACACATTCTTGTGTTTGTGTCAATGATTTTGCACACATTCTTGTGTTGAAAATTGTTCATGTTTGAGTGTGTCCAAATCTGCTAAGTTTCGGACACTTGCGCAGTGTCCAGCGGTGCGCAGTCTGCCTGATCTATACGGCGTGGGCGGTCTGCTGCGCATCTAGTTGCAATCTGTCCGGCTCCACCGCTTCCGGGTGCGCTGGCCTGTCCTGCTGTTCTGGGGCTAGGAGCTGCCCCCACCTCTGGGGTATATGGGGAGAGCCGGGGGGTGGGGTGGTCAGTCGCTCGAATTCCGAAACCCATAAAAAGGCGTTCCCTCTCCACACCCACCCCATCCTTACAAAACGAAACGTCTGTCATTGTGCAATATTCCAAATTTTCCGAAAAATACAAAAAGACCCCTCTCTCGGCTTAATCTGTGCTATACTTGACCGTAAGAAAGGGGCATTGTAAAATGGCAAAACTCGTAAAATGTAAACACTGTGGCGCAAGAATAGCGGCTACCGCTAAAATCTGTCCGCAGTGCGGTGGGGAGAACACACCGCCAAAACCAGCTTATAAGCGGCTATGGTTCAAAATCCTAATAGCCTTGATTGTTATATCTTTCATTCAAGACCTTGTGAATCCTCGTGACAAAACGAATGTTATTGCTAGTTCTGAAAGCGAGAAGCCAGCATCTTCTGTTGCATCATCCGTAAAGACAGAATCAGAAAGCGTATCTTCCATTTTTTCTGAATCAGTTCAAGAGGACAATTCTTTTATGCTGGTTGACGGAGTGCTTGGAGAATATGGCGAAGAAGTCACTATCCCAAGTCAGACCTATGGGCAATACACTTATACGCGCTATCTGATTCCTGCTGGTGAATACACAGTAGAAAATAAGGGCAGCGATAAGATGGCAACAGTTTTTGTTGTAAACAATGATAACTCCGATGATGTGAAGTCTGTTCTTCGGTTTTCTAAAACAGGTGAAAAGCAAAGAGTAACCGTAGGCGATGGCTACAATATTCAACTATCGCTCGAAACGCAAGTTTTGTTCATTCCTGTTGAATGAGAGGTGGAATCTAAAATGTTTGCATTATTAGTGTTAGGCTCTTTTCTTGCACTGATTGTTTGCACAGTCATGTGTCTTGTAAATCTTATCCGCAAAAAGAAAAATAATAAGCCGCTTATCGGTCTTGGCGTTGCATTTGCAGTACTTGTTATCAGTTTTATTGCAACTCCGACATCATCCTCTAGCAGTTCGTCAAATGCTTCAAGTGCAGCAAGTAAAGCCGAAAGCAAGGCCGTCTCTAACTCTTCTTCCGCTGAAACAAAGCAAAGTGATAAAGTGTCTATTTCTGAACAGGTTCTTGTCGAGCAGGACGGAATCAAAATCACAGCTAAGAGCTATACTCCTGACGCAAAAGATACTAGTGGAATTGTCTGGCTAGCAAATGGTGTTATTCCGGGCGCAGATGGCCTTAATTTGTTGATTGAGAACGATTCGAGCAAGAACATTGAAGTCTATTGCGACGGTCTGGCGGTCAATGACTTTATGATTGATACCACGTTCATGCCGGATGTGTCCACTGGAAAGAAAGCAAATGAAACGCTCTATATTCCGTATTCTGGCCTTTCTGACGCTGGAATCTATGAGACGCAGAAAATTGAAGTGTGGTTTACCGTTTACGACAAGGACGCTCAAAAGGCTTTGTTTAACGCAGATGATGTAACGATTGAAACGTCTGCTGCGAATAATGAGCCTACGCCAGACCCGGACTTCAGCGAACCTGTTTACAGTGAAAACGGTATTACAATAACTGGAACGCCGATTCAAGAATCCATACCGATTGGAACAAACATTGTGGCCATGCTGATTAAGAATGATAGCGGGAAAGACGTTCAAGCATATTGCGATACAATCTCCGCTAATGGCTATATGGTCAATCCGTGGGTTTTGAGCAAAAAGATTTATAGCGGAAAGAAAGCCGTCTGCACTATTGGCGCACAAGACGAAGAGCTGACGAAGAATAGTATCGACGATGTAAACGATATTGAATGCACAGTCAAATTATTAGACCCTGATACGCTGATGCCACGTTGGACAGCAAGCAACATCGAATTCAAGAAATAACACAAAAGCCAGCGGCTAGATGTTCTCTAACCACTGGCTTTTTATTGGTTGCTCAATTTTGAGAAAGCAATCTTACGGTGTACAAAAATGTTCACCGTGTGAGTTTTTCCGATTTTTCAGAAAAACTTCAATTATCCGTTTCTGCGGATGCTTGCGTAGAGCAGACGGAACGTCTCACGGCCTTTCGGCGTTACTCTGGTCTGTACGCCACCGTGCTTGTTCTTCTGGTTGCAATATTCCTTGACCGCAAACAGGCCGTCACCCTTGCCAGCTTTCGGCAGGATGCCCTTGTTCTTGTCACGGTAGATGTACCCGTCAGAAATAAGCATCTTGATAAACAGACGTTCAGGGATACGCAGTTCTTTTGCGGTAGAGCGGAAGTTGGTGGACACGTTCCACGCAACGAGGTCGTCAAAATAGTCCGCTTTGGGCTGCATCTCCTCGTTCTTCTCACAGAGCTGCTTGTTCTCCATCTGCAACGCTGCACTCTTCTCCTTTTCAGCCTTCATGTTCTGAATCAGCCCGATCACGAAGTCCGGGTTGGCAATAGCCGTCTCCAACAGGTTGTCGGTCATGTACATCCCATGCTTACGGATGGACGGCAAGACCTCGTGAGTGACCCAGTGCTTGAACCGCTGTGCGCTTTCCAGCTTGCTACTGAAAATCAGACTGTACAAGCCGGATTCGTTGATAATGGTCGGATGCTGTTCTCTACCCATGGGGTCGCAAAACGCTACCCCATCTCCCTGACGCTTATCTTGCTCATCAACGTGTTTTGCAAGAGCGTCTTTCGTGTTGACATACCCAAGTGCTGCGGCGATGTCCTTGCCAACAAACCAAGGGTCATCGTCAATGAGCATGACACGGATTTCGCCAAACTCGGCGTTGTTGAAGATTTTGATGTTCTCAGACAAAGAAAGTTGCATTAAAAAGCTCCTTTTCACTTGTGAGAGAAGCGATTTTCTGCTATAATAACGGCGAGAGAATGCTTCTCTCAGGGTTGTTGATGATACGTTCGCTTCTGTCTGGTAAACTAAGGCGAGCGTATCATTTTTCGTTTTCGTCGGTCTCCGGGATAGGATGCAGCGTAAAGAACGCATCGCGAAGCGCAAAGGACAACGATACACGCTTCTTGATGCAGTACGCTTGCAAATGCTCAAACTGCTTGTCAGTCATACTGATCGTTAGCGTTCGATTAAACCGCTCAGCGTAAGGACTACTCATGTTTGTTCACCTCCTTTCATTTGCTGGTGATGTTAGTATAACCTTATTTTGTGTTAAGTCAAGAAAAGAAGTGCTACATATAGCACTCGATAGCGTTGACATCAAAATTTGTAGACTTGCACAAAACTCAGCCCTTATTTTTGGATGCTCCCGCTTCGTACCCTGCCCGGTAATTCAGTTCGGACAGCTTACCCAGTGCTTCTGCGTACTCCTTGTCCTCACTGGTTGGCTCTTTGCCGTGTGCAAGGGTTTTCAGGAATTCTTCGGTTGTCGTGGGAAAGTTCATGTTTTTTGCTCCTTTCTATTGCAGAAGTTGTCTGCTTCTGCTATAATAATTGACAGAAACCGAGACTGCGCCATTGGTTGCGCAGCTTCTGTTTTGTGGTGGAATAGGTCATCAGTGCTACTTTGGTCGGTCGTGCTGATGGCCTATTTTTTATGCCACAAAGGATAAATCTGCCGTTGTTGGTTGATTCATCATGTGTTCTGCTGTCTTAGATTATAGACGCTTGGTATATAGTTGTCAACAGCCCAATTTGTATAATTTGCATCAGATATATCTGATTTTTACTCATTCTAACGTAAATTTACGTTATTTGATAATGCTCCTGTAAACGGATTAGTTTACCATAGTGATAGTAACTCAAAAGATATTTTTCGATAATTCGTAAGGCCACTATTCAAGTATACAGTTTGTAAAGCAACGAAAAAGTTTACAGCCGTTTGACCGGCCTATTGATAGTAAAAATTTCGCAAAAAACACAAGAAGATGTTGACAATGACACGAGAATGTGTTATCATTAGGTCGAAAGAGAGGTTGGATAAAAAATGGCAGAGAAGAAAAAGGGCGGTGCAACCAAAAATAAAGTCAATTCTGGAGACATTCTTCGTTCCGTTATGAAAATCAGGGGATATACTTCAGCGTCGCTCGCAAGACAAATGAATTATGAAGTTTCTTCTTATGTTACAAACCGTGTTAATGCGGATGATTTGAAGCTGTCCACAATGGCAATGCTTTTAGAGGAAATGAATTACCAAATCGTGATTCAGCCTATTGGTACTGATGTTGCATCGGATGAATTTGTTCTCAAAGTTCTTGAAAGAGACGGTGAGTTTGAATGATTTACGGTTACGCTCGTGTCAGTTCTGCCGGTCAGGCGATTGATGGCAATAGCCTTGAAGCCCAGTCGGAACTTCTGAAAGCCAACGGCGCACAGAAAATCTTTTCGGATGTTTATACCGGCACGAAGCTGCATCGCCCTGAATTGGACAAGCTGATGACTGAAATCCAGCCGGGAGACACGCTGATCGTGGCGAAACTTGACCGTATCGCTCGTTCTGCCAAGAATGGCCTTGAACTGATAGACCAGTTCATTGATAAGGGCGTTTCGGTGAACATCCTGAACATGGGGGTTATGAACAACTCCCCTACCGGCAAGGTTATTCGCACGGTGATGCTTGCATTTGCAGAGTTTGAGCGTGACATGATTGTTGAGCGCACCAGAGAGGGCAAGAAGATTGCCAGCCAGCGTCCTGATTACAAAGAAGGTCGAAAGCCCACCGAGTACGACCGCAACCTCTTTGACGTTCTGCATGAGCAGGTGGAGAAGCGCATTCTCACGGTCACAGATGCCGCCCGCCAGCTTGGCGTGACCCGCCAGACGTGGTATCGGATTGCTGAACAGAACAGGTGACATTGTTTGCAACCTAGAACAAAATCGAATAAGAAAGGAGAATACATTGAAAACGATTGAAGGAAAATATGCGTCCGCAAAAGTGTTTACGGACAATATTGAAGACAAAGCGTCTGAGCAGATTTTGACGCTCTGCAATCAGAGTTTTGTTGACAGATGCAAGATTCGCATTATGCCAGACGTTCACGCCGGTTCTGGGTGCGTAATTGGCTTTACGGCAAACTTGGGCAAGAAAGTCATTCCGAATATTGTGGGCGTGGACATTGGTTGCGGAATGCTTGTCGCTGAACTTGGAATTGAACACATCGACCCGAAAAAGTTAGATAAAGTAATCAGAGAACGTGTCCCGGCTGGAATGAATGTTCACGAATCGCAGAAAATGTCGGATGCTTTCCTTAGCCAGCTTGATTGCAAAGATAGCCTACATAATGTTGACTGGATTCTTCGCAGTATGGGTACTTTGGGCGGCGGCAATCATTTTATCGAGCTGGACGAGGACGAAGAGAAAAACCAGTACCTTGTTATCCATACTGGAAGCCGAAATCTTGGCAAGCAAGTTGCAGAGTATCATCAAAACGTAGCCATTTCAAATATCAAAGGAAAGAACAAAAGAAAAGAAGCTACGGAACGTCTGATTGCGGAACTGAAAGCGCAGGGTCGTGAGCAGGAAATATCGCAAAGAATCAAAGAGCTTGACGTTTGGTTTCCCGATATTCCGAATGAGCTTTGCTATCTTGAAGATGAAGAACGCGATTCTTACCTTAACGATATGCGGATTTGTCAGGCTTTTGCGAGGATGAATCGAGCGAGAATTATGCACACCATTTTAGACGGTGTTGGAATCAATTCTATGCTAACCCATGCGTCTTTCTTTGAAACTGTTCATAACTATATTGATGAAACAGACGATATTATCCGAAAAGGTTCTGTATCTGCTAGAAAAGGAGAAAAGCTAATTATCCCCCTTAATATGCGAGACGGAAGTCTCATTTGCGTTGGCAAGGGCAATCCTGATTGGAATTTCTCCGCTCCTCATGGAGCGGGCAGACTATATAGCAGAACGGCAGCTAAAAAAGCATTCAGCGTTGAAGAATATCAAAAGCAGATGAACGGGATTTACACCACGTCAGCCGATGAATCTACGTTGGATGAATGCCCAATGGCCTATAAGCCAGCGCAGGAAATTATCAACGCAATCTCTCCAACCGTTGATATTGTAAAGCACATTAAGCCGATTTATAATTTCAAAGCCGGAGAATAAAACCGAATATTTGATTTGTGCAGTTGTAGGCACTCTTTACATTTTCAGGTAGGGGGTGCCTATTTTTTATGCAGCCAAAGCAGTGTATCGCCATCATTGACAGTATCAAAGCGTATGCAAAGCAGAATCCGACCGAAGCGCAGGTCTACGAGGACTGGTTTCAGGCGGTGGTGAACCTGAGAGATGCCTTGCCACAGGACAAGCGGTTCGATGCCTACAAATACTCTGGTGAGCTGCGCTCTATCTGCGCAGCCATGATGGGCAAGATGAAAACGGGCGAGGACGTGGCGAAAGTCTATGACATTATCGGCCGGACGTACCTGTTTGAAGCAAAGGATGTGTTTGACAGCTATTGCATCTACCTTGAATGGAATCGTGCGCCGGAAAAGAAGTTCTATCAGCCGCGCAGAAAGGTGCTTTTGACGCTGGTTCGTGACCTAGAGGACCTGTTTTTCCACCGTGTAGAATTTCTTGGAGTAAGTCAACCTCCAAGAACTGGAAAAAGTACGCTCTGTATATTTTTCATCACATGGCTGATGGGCAACCGCCCTGACGTTGCATCGGTTATGAGCGGACATTCTGACAAGCTGACCAATGGCTTCTACGGCGAAGTGCTGTCCATCATCACTGACCCTGTGACTTACAACTGGGGCAAAATCTTCCCTGACGTTCAGCTTGTGGACAAAAGCGCAAAGGATGAAAGCGTTGACCTGAACCGAAAGAAACGCTTCCCAACCCTGACCTGTCGTTCCATTGGCGGCACGCTGACTGGTGCTGTTGAAATCGGCGAAGGCGGCGTTTTGTACAGCGATGACTTGATCGAGGACTTGGAGGAAAGCCTGAATGTTGAGCGTTTGAACAACAAGTACGATGCCTATTTAAACCAGCTGAAAGACCGCAAAAAGCAAGGCGCATTAGAGCTGATGGTCGGCACACGTTGGAACGTGCTTGACCCTCTGGGACGCATTCAGAACCAGTATGCAGACAATCCGAAGTACCGATTCCGCGTGATTCCTGCGGTGGACGAGAACGGACACAGCAACTTCAATTATGACTACGGTGTGGGCTTTGACGATGCCTACTATGCCGACATGAAGGCCAGCATTGACGATGCAACATGGTGGGCAAAGTACATGGGCAAGCCCTATGTGCGTGAAGGTCTGCTGTTCCCTGCCGATGAACTGCGGTATTTCAACGGCGTTCTGCCTGATGGTGAGCCCGATCGGAAGCTCATGGTCATGGATATTGCATGGGGTGGCGGGGACTTCACCGCCTGTCCTATCGCCTATGTGTACGGCGATGCCGTGTTCATCCCTGACCTTGTGTTCAACAACGGCGATAAGACCGTGACAAGACCAGAGGTTGTCGGCAAAATCATCCAGCACAAAATCAACGTGGTGCGCGGCGAAGCCAACAACGGCGGCGATGAATACTGTGACGTGGTAGACAGCCAGCTTCGGCAGCAAGGCTATCACTGCTCTGTCCGCAGCCAACGTGCGCCCAGTGGGCAAAGCAAACTGTCCAGAATTATTCAGTATGCGCCGGACATCAAACGGTTCTACTTCCTTGACGAAAAGCATCAGTCGAAAGAGTACAAAGCGTTCATGGAACAGGTGACGATGTTCACGCAGCTTGGCAAAGTTCCGCACGATGATGCACCGGACAGCTTGGCACAGCTTGCCGATGAATTATACAACGGAATCAGTAAAATTGAGCCTGTCAAGAGGCCTTTTTGATTAAAAACACAATATATTGTGTTCGCTGGGTCTATTTATTTGATTTCACCACTTGACAAGGCTTATAATGTACACAGGAAGTTTTGCAGCTTCCTCTAAGGAATAGCCCGGCGCAGCAAGGTTTTGTCATTTTTACTTGCGTGCGTGTCAACGAGAATATTCCTCCTTTCACCGGCGAATGCTTTTCACTCTTTCCATTCGCCGGATTTATATGTTGCGGCCCCTGTTGGTTGGGAATGTCAGCCTGTCTCCCCACGACTGGCAAGCAACGGTTCGATTCCGTTACGCAGCACAACGATTCCCAAAGGATTGCATGGAAAAATTCTCCTTATGACAACCTCCCCCGTTATTCCCGGCTCTCGATGAAATGAGTTTCAGGCTATTTCTCATTTCAAAGAGCAACGGTAAATCAAGCCGGGTGCATGACACAGAGTGGAGCAGTCTGGTAGCTCGTCGGGTTCATAGCCCGAAGGTCGGTGGTTCAAATCCATCCTCTGTATCCATTAGCGATTTGCCCCGGATGGAGCAAATCGTGGCTCTCGACACCCGACAAGTCAGAGCCTAGTATGACTGGCAGTGCGAACAGTTTCCCAGTAGCTTCCAACAGGTCTGTGCTCAACAGCCTGTTTCCAGAAATTCAACGAAAGGAGCGCTCATGCTAGTTAGAATCTGTTGCCCTTGTATCAGGCAAAACCCAATCTATAAGAACGTCCGCTGCAACCGCTATCTTGGCGAAGTAGACGGACGATACCATTTCAAGTGCGACAGATGCAAGGGTGTTATTGAAGGAGACACAAGGGAAGGATGGGTAAAAATTATCCATCAACCGGAAAAGTAAATAGCTTTTGAAGCGCAGTTTTGGCGCAGTGAGATAGACCTTAACAGGTTTGTCTTGCTGCGCTTTTTTATTTTGCTGGAAAGGAGGAACGCATGGCTGAGTATCAGATGGTTGTTGGCGGCTTTTTGAATGAGCCGCTGACCGGGCGCAGACCGATTGAAACGCCGGAGACGGAAATCAATCAGGCAAACGTGCTGAAAGTGGTTATGGGCAAGGCAGAACCTATTCATCTGCTGAACAAGAACGAGATTCGCTTCCTGCACAACTACTACTTGGGGAGCCAGCCTGTCCTCCATCGCACAAAGGAATATCACGCTGAAATCACCAACCGCATCGTAGAGAACCACGCCAACGAGTGCGTGGGCTTCTACACAGGTTACATGAGCGGTACTCCCTGCTCTTATGTGCGGTCTGAAACGGCAACAGGTGACGGTGAGGAAATCGCCCGCTTGTCTAACGCCTTGCAGTATGAGGGCAAGGATGCGCTCGATCGGCGGCTCTGGCAGTGGATGTTGGAGTGTGGGCAGGGATACCGCATTGTTCTCCCTGACAAGGGGTACAACGGTAACTACCCGGACGAAACGCCTCTATTGGTGGACGTTCCAGACCCGGACATGGCGTATGTGATTTACAACTCCGGCATCGGGCACAAGCCCATTGCCAACGTGCTACACATTCCACGCAATTATCAGAACGATCTAAACGACCTGATTTGCGTGTATACGCCGAACCAGTACTTTGAAATCGACAACGGCAAGGTTACGAAATCGGAGAACCACTCTCTTGGAATGTTGCCGATGGTCGAATACAAGCTGAACCCGGAGCGGATGGGTTTGTTTGAACCTGCTATCCCTGTGCTGGATGCCATCAATCTGCTGGAAAGCAATCGTCTCGATGGCGTAGAACAGTTTATCCAATCCATCATGGTCTTTATCAACTGTCTTGTTGATAAAGAAGCGTTGGAAGCTGTTAAGGCTATGGGCGCAATGTCGATCAAGTCTACTTCTGGACTTGCTGCCGATGTAAAACAGCTTGCAAACGAGCTGAACCAGCAGCAAACGCAGATTCTGATTGATTCCATGTTGAACGTGTACCGCAGTCTGACTGCCATGCCTAGTGCCACTGGCAGTGAGAATGCAACGTCCGACAACGTGGGCGCAGTCATTGTCCGCAATGGCTGGAATCATACCGAAGCAAGGGCGCAGCAGTACGAGAATATGTTCAAGTACGCCGAACGTCAGAGCCTGTCTGTAATGCTGAAAATCTTGCGTGACACGGCTGGTTCTAAGCTGATGGCAAGTGACATCAACATCAAGCTGCCACGCCGTCAGTATGACAACCAGCAGAGCAAGGTTCAGATTTTTGCACAGATGTTGCAGCAGACCATTGACCCGCAGTTGGCGTTCACTACGCCCGGTCTGTTCCCTGACCCGCAGGCTGCTTATGAAATGAGCAAGCCTTTCCTGATTTCCGCTGGCAAGCTGGGCGAGGATGGGAAAGCACCGAAGCCGCAGGAACAGCCGACGGACCATATTGTTGACGCTAACAAAATGGTCAACGAACAGGCTAATGCAAAGGAAGGAAAACAAAAATGAAGAAGCTGTTTATTTCTTGCCCGATGAAGAATCGGTCGGAAGAAAATATTCGGATGACGTTTGACCGTTTGCACAAGATTGCAGAAGCAGTGTACGGTGAAAGCCTTGAGGTTATCCCGACCTATATCGAAGATAACCCGCCTAAGTGCAGAACTGAAGGGCTTTGGTATCTTGGAAAGAGCATTGAACTTCTCGCACAGGCTGATTATTTTATCGGCATTTGCGGCGATAACGCTTTTCAGTATAACGGCTGTACTGTAGAAATTGATGCTGCAAAGTTGTATGGCGTTCCGGTCTATCTTGTTCCGACCGTTTTCGCCGCTCCTGATGTTGCGAAAGAAGAACTGGTTTACAACGGCGCAGGGGAACTAATCAACTAAAAATCAATCCGCATTAGCGGGCTGATATATTCCGGCAGGGAAGCCGGGATACAAATTTCGCAGCGTTGCAGGGAAGCAACGGTAAAAAAACGCAGGAGGAAATTAACGATATGAAACTCGATGTGTTGCTTGGTGATGCCTACAAAGAGGGCATGACCGCCGATGAAATCATTTCTGCGCTGGAAAAGGTTGCAGACCCTAACGCAGAGGTTGAGAAGCTGCGCAACGCCGTGACGAAAGCCAATGGCGAAGCTGCCGAGTACAAGAAGCAGCTCAAGGCAAAGCGGACCGATGACGAGAACGCCGCACAGGAACAGGCTGACAAGCTGGCAGAAATGCAGAAGCAGATTGAAGCCCTGACTGCCGACAAAGAGAATCTCGTTAAGGAAAAGACCCTTGCATCTTACCGTGAAAAGTTCGTTGCACAGGGTTATGATGCTGAGCTTGCTAACAAGGCTGCATCCGCACTGGCTGACGGCGACATGGACAAAGTGTTTAAGTTCCAGTCGGAGTTTATGACCGCCCACGACACCGCATACAAGGCTTCTCTGCTGAAGGATATGCCCACACCTCCGGGTGCGGATGGCAAGGGCGGGGCTGACAACGAGGGCGTGGCATTTGCCAAGAGCCTTGCACAGCAGAACGCAAACACCTCTAAGGCATCGAGTGACGCAATGAGTGCTTTCCATTAACAAGGAGGAAAACATGAAGTTTACCCAAAACACGGTCAACGGAATCAACGATACCATCCTTGCTTCCAATGACTACACTGCCATTCCCTTTACCGTTGCCGGTACTGACGTGGTAAAGGCTGGTTATCCCATGACGCTGGCTGGCGCGAAAGCCGTTGTATCCGGCGAAAGCGCAAAGACCATCAACGCCGATGGCATTCTGCTGTATGACGTTGACCCGAACGAGAACCCGAACGGCTCCCTGCTGATTCGTGGCGTTATCGACACCAAGAAAGCAGCTGCAAGTTCTGGCTTCACCTTTAACGCTGACGCAATCAAGGCACTCAAGACCGCCGTTCCCGGCATCTTCTGCCGTGACAACATCAGCGTGAACGCTTAATAGGAGGTAAAACAACATGGCACTGAATCTTAAGGAAGTCTTTGCCCCGGCTGCGATTGCCGCCTATTGGACGAATGACCCCACCAATGCGATGCCTTTCGCATCTGACGCACTGTTCCCCGCCAAGAAGAAGGCTGGTCTTGACCTGAAGTGGCTGCGTGGTCACAAGGGTGTTGGCGTGTCCCTGATGCCCAGCGCATTTGACGCAAAGGCTACGTTCCGCACCCGTGAGGGCTTCAAGTTCGATGAAACTGAGATGCCGTTCTTCCGCGAGGGCTATCATCTGGGTGAGAAAGACCGTCAGGAAATCCTGCGTGTTCTGGACAGCAACGACCCTTATGCTCGTGATGTGATGAACCGTCTGTACGATGACACCGCACAGCTTATCACTGGCGCTCGCATCGTGCCTGAGCGGATGATCTGGCAGCTGCTGGCTCCCGCCAATGGCGTTCCCGGCATCACCATCAAGGCAAACGGCGTGAACTACACCTACAACTACGACCCGGACGGTACTTGGAAGTCTACCAACTACAAGGAAGTTTCTGCCGCAAAGTCCAAGTGGAACGTCACCACTGCCACCCCCATTGCTGACCTGAACGCTGCAAAGGATGCTGTTCTGGCAAGCGTTGGCGAGGTCGTGACTGAGGTGTACATGAACACCGCCACCTTCCGCAACATGATTGCTGCGGACGAGGTGAAGAACCGGTTTATGACCGTCACCGCAAAGGCAAACGCCGTTCTGCTGGACAGCGAAGCACGGCAGATTATCGAATCCGCAACCGGGCTGACCATCCATCTGTACGACAAGATGTTCAAGGCTGACCAGTACAGTGCAAGCGAGAAGTACCTGCCCGATGGCATGGTGGTGGTTGCTCCGTCCGGTGCTCTGGGCAGCACTTGGTACGGCACTACCCCTGAGGAAGCCGACCTGCTGTCTGGTCAGTCCGGTGCATCCGTGTCCATCGTGAACACTGGCGTTGCTATCACCACTGAACTGACCATTCACCCGGTCAACGCCAACGTCTACGCTTCTGAAATCGTCCTGCCGTCCTTTGAGCGCATGGACGCTGTGTACTGCATCAAGGCTTACTAAGGCGAAAGGAGGAAAGCGGCATGGGAGACCAGTATTCCGAAGCGGCAGTCAAGCTGGGGCAGTACATCGCCCCTGCACTTGACCGTGAGGTCACGGATGAGGACTACCCACTCTTCGACCTGCTGCTTGATTTCGCCAAAGACAAGATATTTGCGCAGGGCTACCCCTTCGGTAACAGGCCGGACGAGTTGCCCTCGCAGTATCAATCGTTGCAGATACGTATTGCAGCGGAACTGTACAACCACATCGGCGCAAACGGACAGACGAGTTATACCAACAATGGCATTACTCGTGTGTGGGAAAGTTCCGATGTGGCGCAGTCCCTGCTGAACGAAGTAGTTCCGAGAGTAGGTGTTATCGGCTGATGTTCAATGGAAGCCCGCTGGATAAACGCCCGCTGTGGTATTCAAACCCGGTCGGCGAGAAAACGCCTGTTGTGGACGAGTGGGGCAACGAAACTGGCGAGACATCGCAGACGTGGAGCAGCCCCGCAAAGCTGATACTGAACGTCAGCCCACCTACTGGTTCTGCGGAAGCAAGCCCCTTTGGTGCGTTCACGGATTACAGCTACGTTGTCAGTTCGTCCAGCAAAAAGCACAACACACCGCTTTATGAAGGTACGCACGTCTGGTTTCAGACGGATGTTTCCAAGCCCTTCAACTACATTGTGGTCAAGGTCGCAGAGCATATCACGGATACGCTGTATGCGCTGAAAGAGGTGGCTGCAAGTGAAAATTAAAGTGAGGTTGAGCGATGCCGGACTTAAACAGGCTGAGGAAGATATTCGCAAATACAAGGCCGCCCTGAACCGAAAGGCTAAAGCACTTGCTTTTCGCCTTTCGTGGCTAGGCCTTGAGGTTGCAAAGATACGCTTTGAGAACGCTAAGTATGCTGGCTCCAATGACGTAAAGTGCCACATCAACCAGAAAGACAAGACTTGCACCATCGTTGCAGAGGGCAAGTCAGTCGCTTTTATCGAGTTTGGCACAGGTGTTACACATTCCGCTTATGGTGGCGAACTTCCTGCTGGTGTTGGTGAACATGGCACTTACGGCAAAGGAAACGGCAAACGTGACCATTGGAGTTACTATGGCGAACCGGGCAACGATGCCAATACTGTGATGTACAAAGATAAAGGAACGCTAGTCGTGACCAGCGGTAATGAACCGGCTATGGCTATGTGGGGTGCTGTTGAAGAAATGGCTTCTCAGGTCGAAGCAACGTGGAGGGAGGTTTGGGGTAGTTGATTGATTATTTCAACCCCATCTTTACGGTTATCGCGAAGGAACTGCGGAAGCAGATTCCCGGCATTTTCGTTACTGGTGAAATCAATGACAGCAACGTCAAAAAGTTTCCGTGTGTGCAGATAGAAGAAAACAGCAATCTTCCTGTACACATCGATTCTGCCCGGCATAGCAAGTATGCAGCCGTATCCCTTCGTGTCCGCGTCTACTCCAACAAGGAAACCGGACGCATTGCAGAAGCACGTTTCATTACAGGAACCGTGGATTCTATTCTTGAACCACTCAACTTTTATCGCAAATCGTTTGCCCCGTTGAATGGGCTGTATAACAATTCCGTCTATCGGATTGATTGCAGCTATGGGGCAACAATCGGAGAGGACGGAATGATTTACCGAAATTAAGGAGGTAAACATTCTATGAGTACTGCTATCTCCGGTCTGAATACCACCCTGTATTGTGGCGACAGCGCAACCGCTCTGACGAAGCTGTGCGACATCAAGGATGTGCCCGACCTGATCTCCGAACCGAACCTTCTGGATGCCACCACTCTGTCCGACCCCATGCAGGTCAACATCTTTGGCATTATCCAGTCTGATACCAAGTCTTTCACCGCCAACTACAACAAGACTGACTACAAGAAGGTCAAGGAAGCTGGCTATGATGAGACTTCCGAGAGCAACACTGTGAAGTATTACGCCCTGAAGATGCAGGACGGCTCCGGCTTCACTTGGCAGGGTATGCACCAAGTCGGCCTGTCCGGCTTTGGTGTGGACGAGGTTGTGGAAATGACCATCAACTGCATCTTCACCAAGAAGCCTGAGTTCAGCGAGACCCTGACTGTCAATGGCGGCTAAACCGCAAAAATCGAATCAATCAAACCGGGCAGAACTGAACAACGGATTTGGTTCTGCCCCTATTTATAAAGGAGAGCATTTATTATGGCTGCTAAGGTTATCAACTTTCATTCCCCCGATGGCAAGAACACTTACGAGCTGACTTTCACCCGTGACAGCGTGGAAGCTACTGAACGTGCAGGCTTTCAGATTGGCCAGTACACCCAGATGACCAATCTGCTGTCCAACTCCCGTGCTCTGTTCTATGGCGCTTTCATCGCGCGAAACAAGGGCATCAAGCGCAAGGTTGTTGACGAGATGTTCCAGCACATCGAGGAGAAGGAAGACCTGATGGGCATTCTGCTTGAGATGTTCATGGATGCTTCCAAGTCCCTGCTGGCAACCGACACTGAGGACAAGACCGCAAAAAACGCAACGTGGGAGATTGTGTAACCGCACAATCTCAGGAAGCAGACGGAAAGGAAGAGTCATTCTCATTCTCCAAACTGTTCCACGATGTAGAAGCCTATTACATCTCCATCGGCATGACTTACGACCAGTTCTGGCACGGAGATGTCTGGCTGGCGAAGGTCTACCGTGACGCAGAGGAGCTGCGAGAACGCAGAGTCAACACAGAAGCGTGGAGAAACGGCTTTTACATGGCATCTGCGTTTTCTTCTACGGTTGGCAATATGTTCCGAAAGAAAGGGTCTGCACCCATCAAGTATATGGACAGACCGATTCCTCTTACCCAAAAGGAGAAAGAAGAGTATGAATACCAACGCGCAGTTGAGGCGCAGGAGCGAATCAAGAGAATGATGTTCTCTATGATGGAAAGTGATGGTGGTAGTGATGGCTGATGTTGATATTACTAGCTTATCCGTAGAGATTTCTGCGGAATCGCAGGGTGCAGAGCTTAATATTGACAAGCTCGCTACTGCCATTTCTAATTTGCGGACAAAAGGCAATGTAACAAAAGTTGTGAATAGCCTTGATAAGCTGGCTAGCTCCATTGCAACCCTAAAACAGGCTTCCGCTGGAATGTCCGGGCTGGATAAAATCACAAGCTTCTTGAATGGTCTTTCCAACGTCAACACGACTGCAAGCACAAAGAGCATCAACACGGTCGTAAATGCCATCAAGAAGATTCCTGCGGCTGTGTCTGGCTTGAACGGCGTGGATTTTTATTCCATGTCCGGCAGCATCACTCAGCTCACCAACGCTCTGGCCCCGTTGTCTATTTTGGACGCATCGAGTCTTAAAGCTCTTGGCAGTGCTTTCAATGCGATCGGAAAGGTTCCCGACCTGACCGACAAACTGAAAGCCACTGACCTTGATTCCTTCGCAAACTCCTGTCAGAAGATTTCTACGGCCCTCATTCCCCTTGCATCTCAGCTTGAAAAGGTAGGCAACGCCTTTGCAAAGCTCCCTTCGCAGTTGAGCAAGGTGGTGACACAGGCAAACCGCGTGACTGCTGCCAACGAGAAGCAGCGTAAGAGCTATCTTAGCCTGTCGAACCAGATGAACGGTTTCATGAGGAACATGGCAAAGCTGGTCTCGCTGAAAGCTATTGCTGAGTATCTCGGCAACGCTGTTGCGAAGTTTAATGACTTCTACGAAGCGACCGACTTGTTCCATAATGCTATGGGCGATTTGAGCGGCGAAGCCGATACGCTCATTGGGAAAATGCAGGATTTGCTTGGCGTTGACCCGACCAAAGCGATGACCTACATGGCTACCATTCAGAGTTTGGGCACGTCGTTTGGTCTGGCCAGCGACAAGGCATACGTTCTGTCTAAGAACCTGACTCAGCTTGCCTATGACGAAGGCTCCTATTGGAACAAAGACGTTGCTGAAACCTTTACTGCAATGTCCTCCGCAATCTCTGGCGAGATTGAGCCTATTCGCCGTTTGGGCATTGACCTGACTCAGGCACGGTTACAGCAGGAACTTCTTGCCTTGGGCTTTAACAAACAGGTTTCCAGTTTGTCTCAGGCAGATAAAGCGGTTCTGCGTTATATCGCCATTATGAAGCAGGCTGCCAACGTGCAGGGCAACCTTGCACAGACCATCCAAAGCCCTGCAAACCAGATTAAGATTCTGAAAGCGCAGTTGGATATGCTGGCGAAGTCTGTTGGCTCTCTGCTCTACCCTGCCATGAAATCCATTCTTCCACCGCTGATTGCCGCTGTTCAGCTCATTCGAGAGTTTGTTGAGTGGGTGGCAAAGCTGATGGGTGTGAAGGTCGTGTTCACCGATTTCACCAAGAGCGCTGATAGCGTTGGCGGTATCGGTGACACAATGGATGACACGGCAGACTCCACCAAGAAAGCCGCAAAAGCCCTCAAGGACTACACGATGGGCTTTGATGAACTGAACATCATTGACCCTACACAGGGAAGCTCCGGCTCTGGCGGCGGCGCATCTGCTGGCAATATCTTGGGCGACGTAGACCTGTCCGGCTACGATATGTTTAAGAACTATGTTGGCACATCTATTGATGAAATGAAGGAGAAAATCAGAGGTTTGCTTCCTTTGATTGAATCTGTTGCGGCTGCATTTGCCCTTTGGGAACTCGGAAAGTTCATCAAGCAAATCGGAGAAGTCATTAATGGCATGAATGGCATTCAAAAAGCCGCCGCCATGATTGCCATTCTTGTTGTGGAGTGGGCCATTACACAAAAGCTCTCCGATAGTTTCCTGAAAACCGGCGACACGACAAAATTGTTTGGCGAATGGCTCACCGCCGCAGCCGCAGCGATTGGCGGCTATGCTTTGTTGGGGCCGGAAGGCGCATCTCTTGCTCTTATTGTAAACGCAGTCGTACAGCTTGAGTCCATCAAGACAAACTTGTCTGAAGGCGTTGTAAAAGCTACCGACGCAGCCGTTTGGATTCAGGGCATTAGCGCTGCTGTAACAACCGGAATTGCTGGTGCGGTATTTGCCAAAACTGCCACAGGATTCTCGCTCGGTCTTTCCGTTGGCGCTGTTCTCGCCTTGTCTGCTATCACTTATGGTGGCACAAAAGGCGGTTCCATTAAACCGGGTGATTCCATTGATATGTTGCTGACCGCCTTGACGGCGGCTGCTGGCGGTCTCGCTGGTGTTACGCTCGCTTTGGCTGCTGGCGCTTCCGCTCCGATTGCTGGCGCAGCGCTTATTCTTGGCGTTGGCGTTGGCGTTGTTTTGGAGCAGCTTGGTATTACCTTTGGCGAAAAAGACCGTATCAAAGACGTTGAAAATTATATCAAGCGTTACGAAGAGGCGGGTTATACTACGCTTGCCATTCATTATCGGCTGAAGAATCTTGGGTTTTCCGAAGAAGAAGTTCAAATGGCAGAAGGCGGAATTGATTCTACATTTGAAATTCTCCGTTATACGTTCAACAAAAAGCTTGAGGCTTTGAATGATTGGTTTTCTGAGAAGTGGGCCGGATTCAAAGAAAACTTCTCCAAAGCTTGGAACAGTCTTAGTGAAGCTGTTTCGTCTGCTGAAGAGAGCCTTAATCAAGCCAGCGCCGATTTGAAGCAGTGGTTTGTTGGCGTTGGTGAGTGGTGGAACCAGAAGTGGGCCGGATTCAAAGAAAACTGGGACAAGGCTTGGAACAGTTTGGTTGATACTGTTAAGAACATTCCTAAGAAAATGCTTGAGTATGGCAAAAATATTGTGGACGGTCTTATTAAAGGTATCAATCAAGGCATTGAAACCGCTAAGAAAACAGTTGGTGGTCTGGCAAAAGCTATTCTTGACAAGTTCACTGGCGATTTGGACATTCACTCTCCTTCTAAGGTGTTCTTTGATTATGGTAGCTATATTGTTCAAGGCCTTGCAAATGGTATCACCGGCTCTCTCGGTTACGTCAACGATGCTATGAATAAACTTGTAGACGCCACCAAGCTCAAGGGCGAAGAGATGGCGAACTATGGCATTGACTGCGGCACAAGCTACGTCAACGGCATCATTTCCGGGCTAGACTCTAAGTGGACTGAACTCGACAACAACCTCAAAACCAACTTCTTCGGTACGGTGCAAACTTTCATTCAGGCCGCACAGAGCGGAGATTGGAAAACGGTCGGCACTACCATTGCCGCTAGCATTTGGGGCGCTATGGGCGATGAGCAGCGTAAACGCGTCAAGTCCGTTGCAAGCGATTTGCTTGGCAGGCTGAGCAAAGAACTGAAAAGTCAAGCTTCTTCCCTGCTGAATACAGCCGCTACCATTGGCAAAAATCTGGTGAACTCACTGACTCAAAATTTTGGCGCTGCCACACAAAATACGGCAAAGATGGTCGAGAACATTACCAGCGTGTTCACTAAATCGAAGACTCCGCTCTCGACCGCAGCGCTTGCAATCAGTAAAGGTTTGTCTGGTGGCCTACTGAGCCAGTTCCCGAAAATGCTTGCTGGCGTAGCTGGTTTGATTACTACGATTGGCGGCGCTTTTACCGCCATGCTGGAAGCAATCGGTGGCACGTTGTCCGTGCTTGGCATTCCTACCGGCTTTGCAATGGTTGCTGGTGGCGTGGCGATTGCCGCTGCTATCGCAGGCATTGTTAGTAGTATCAGCCGTTCTAACTATAGCGACAGTTCTCAGTATGTCGGCACATCCAGTTATGACTCTACCTATGGTTCTGGTTCGTATAGTGGCACCTATTCTGCCGCAAGCGGAAACTCCGAAGAGATGAGAGATGCTGTGTACAATGGCTGTTACAACGCATTTCTTGACATCTGGCAGCGTTACGGTGAAGAGCTGCTGAAAGAGCAGAACGTGAACGTATATCTTGACGGCAAGCAAATTGCCGCTTCTGTTGATAAAGTGAAGAAAGACCGGGGCGTATCCATTATGGGCACTGAGGTCTACTCTTATTAAGAAAGGACGGTTTCGATGGCTAATATTCCTGCACTGGTTACGGTGAACGGCGTAGAGCTTCCTGAGCCGTCTTCTTATGAGGGGACGACCAGTACCATCGTAGACTCCGGACGAAATGTTCAGGGCAAAGTCGTTGGAGCTGTCGTGCGGCATGACGTAGCAAAAGTCACGATGTCTTGGAATTATCTTACTGCCAAGCAATGGGCTACCATTCTAAGCCTATTTACCGCTAATTTTTACTGCTCTGTTCGGTTTTACAATCAGGCGACCGCAGGATATACGACGCGGCAGATGTATGTCTCTGATCGAACTGCCGGAATGTGGCGCAGAAGCCCGAACAATGGCAGTATTATGGGGTGGACTGGTGCAAAATTGTCTCTTGTTGAGGTGTAATGTATGGAAAGAGCTACCGACAAATGGACGCAAAAGTTTAACAACACACTTGTGCCCGAAACTTTTGTTGAGATAACGGTTGGCATCACTGCGCCGGGCGTAAACAAAAAGGCAAAATTTGTCACGTCTGCTATGAGTGCGTTTGCAAACGCGAATGACCTTTCACAAGCGGGAGTAGTTTCCTTTGTAAAATATGGCACAGGAGAGCCTAATCTTTGCGTGCTTGATGGCAGCTGCAAAGTTGTCCCCACTTCCGCTCCATACGAAAACGCCGGGTTCGTCAGCTCTACAATCTTCAGCGTTTCTAATCGCCCTGTTCTTTTTGCCACGTTTGCTAGCGAGGTGAAATCTTCCGTTCCGGGCGTCAATATTATCTGGTCGTCTATTTTCAACGAATACGCTACCAGCTTCAAAGTCACTTCTTATCTTGGCACGCAAGAGCTTAATTCCGTCACCGTTACAGGGAATACATCGGTATTTTCCGATGTGGAGATTGAGCTGAGCGGGTTTGATACCGTTAAAGTAGAAGTTTTGGATTGGTGCATTCCGAACCGCAAGGCCCGAATTGAACAGTTCAGGATTGGACAATATCTGATTTTTGACAAGACGAAAATCCTTTCTTACAGTCACACCTCTTCTCGTGATCCGATTTCCGGCCAGCTTTCACAGGAAAGTATTTCGTTTAGCCTTGATAATAGTGACCGTACATGGGATTCTGTCAACCCTCAAGGCATCTACAAATATATTTACGAACGTCAGCCCATCTCTGTGCGCTACGGCATGGATATTGATGGTAAAGTCGAGTGGGTCAATGGTGGAAAGTTCTTCCTGTCGGAGTGGAGCGTTCCCGCCAACAGTATTGAGGCAAGCTTTTCCGCCCGAGACTCCTTTCTTTACTTGATGTCCACTACCTACACCGGCAGAAAATACGGTACGCTCTATGAGATGTGTTACGACGCTTTGGAGCTGTTGGAAGCGGATGAAATCACCTTCGATATTTCGGACGAACTGAAAGATTATTCTGCCGACATCTCTTCGGATGGCTCTTCGTATAAAAACTCCGATATTTTGCAGCTTGCAGCCAACGCAGCGGGCATGGCACTATATCAGACGCGAGATGGCGTTATCACCATCAAGCGAGCGTATGAATTTGGCTCCGGTACAGATGTTGAAGACATCACTCTTCTCAACAATTATTCTTGGCCTGAAATTACTTTCGCGCAAAACCTTCTTAATGTCACGACCTCTATTGGCAACAAAACATACGCTTACCCTGAAAACCCTTCCGGCCGTGGCGTATCTCAGAGCTTGAGCAACGCTCTTCTTTCCGAGTCTACGCTTGAAAAGTCTCGAAACGCCCTTACGGAATCTTACAGCGTGCTTTCCAATCGGCGCAAAGCCACTTTGGAATATCGAGCCAGCCCCATAACGGACGCTTTGGATTTCGTAAAAATCCATCATCAGTTCGATTACAGCGCAACTCTGTTACTGACAAATGTGTCTTATACCTACAAGGGATGCTTTAAAGGCAAACTTGAAGGATATATGATGGCGGATGTTAAGTCTTTGACCGTAGACAAATCCAACGAGACACTCGATTGGGGACAGTCTGTAGTGATCACTGCTACTCTTGCCCCTGCCTCCCAAGATTCACCTAAAATCAGTTGGTCTGCTTCTCCCGAAGGCGTCGTTTCCCTCCATGTGCTTACCAATGCAGAGGGAAAGTCCACCTGTCAGGTCAAATGGAACTCCCCCGGCACGGCTATCGTTACTGCTTCTGCTGGCGGCAATTCTGCCAGCTGTTCGTTCCTCACCACTGAATATTATCTTTCCGATATTCCGGAGGGCGAGATTGTTCTTATGGACGAGGGTAGCAACGTCGTGGAGTTCATTGTCGCCAAGCATGACTATGAGAGCGAGCTGAACGGGGCAGGACGTACGCTTTTGGTTCGCAGATATGCCGCTGCTCGCGGAATGGCATGGAATACCTCGTATTATTCCACTTATGCCAGTAGTAGCATAAACTATTGGTTGAATGGGACATATTTGGATGGTTTCTCTTCTGCGCAAAAAGCGTCTATCGGGAAAACTACGTTTTATTATACTCCCGGATTCTCTTCCACCGATTTTTCAAGCGGAAGTAGCAAGGTCTCTACGCTGTCCCAAAGCGTTTTCTTGCTTTCCGCTCATGAAATTGGGCTTGAATCCACTGGTAGCGATGTTGCAGGATGGACAAGTAGGAGCCCGGAATATACCTACAATGAAGGAACAACCTTCCCTTACTATACAAAAATCAGAGGGATTATCCGTACTTCTAACGCAGAAAAAAAGTACGAAGACTCCTCCTTTACGATGCTTTGCGCATGGCTAAGAAGTCCTTGGCTTTTTAGCGCGGATTATGCTCACGATCTTCCGAGTTCTTCTAGGAAAGACATTCTTGCAAAAATGGCAAGTTGTCTCTACGCCAACACATATAGTGATGGATCAATTGAAGAAAGCCGGAACACAACTGAAGCGAGTTCAACCATTTTGAACGGTATGAATGTTTGCGTGCTCCCTTGTTTTACGCTTCCTTCTTCGCTTGCCATTGACGCTGACGGCAAGCTTATCTTTGAAAGCTGAGATGATTACATGGCAACATGGATTACAGACCGCACACAAGCGGATATTAACCGCGTAAAAGAAATCGCTGTCAAAGCCCGAACCGGCACATGGACAGAAGAAGAACAGCAAGAATGGGCCGCTGGCATGAAAGGCGCGCTTGGTTACACCGATTACAACCGCATTGAAAACGGAATCAAAGAACTTGCTGAAATCGTTGGCGCAGATTATTCCGCAAGAATTGTTCAAAAAAAAGTAGAAGTTGTTACAGCGAGAAATCAAGATGGCGATATTCCATCGTGGGACACCTACCCCTCCCACGCCGAGTTCTTTGTTCCGCTGACTGCCAAAAAGCCCGGCTTGCTGCTCCACTCGATGTCCTTCCGCATCAAGGGGTTTGTAGCCGGAAAAAGCCGGGCCATCCTGCGCAAGGCGACTGACCAAACCCGACTGGTAGATCTCTCGCTGGAGCTTATTCGGGGCTACAACGACGTGACCCTTGACATGGGAGACCTCCCACTCGAAAAGGGCGTGGAGTATCAGTTGTATATGTCCGCTGTCAACAACTTCTATCCGCCTTCGGTGGAACCCGAGTGGGTGGTAGAGAACGATTTTATCGACATCGCCAACGCCAGTGCTTACTACGATGGAGACAGTAAGATTCTCTTTTCTGGCACTGCTACGTTCATTGAGCCTACGGAAACAATCTGGGGCGTAGATGACTACTTGACTACTGACGACTGCACTAGATGGCTGAGCAACATATCCTCCATTCGCTCAAAATGTAGCGGAAAAAGTTCCACTTCTAAAACTCCGGAAAGCTTCAGCTATCGTTTTTCGGTGGTCAATCAATTGGAAAAGGTTTTGTTTGATATTGAAGCGATGGCTAAAGACCATTCAATCTATTGTTCTGAGCTTATATGTGGAGGTGAACCCTATTATGCAGTTTATTGACAGACAAGCAAAATATCCGGGCCGTTGGACGATGAAAAAGTCCGACGGCACATCAGAGGTCGTCACTCTCGTCCGTAACGACGAGCCTATCGTTGAAGGCACTCCAATGAACGCGAATACGTTCAATTCTCTCGTAGCACTGGACCCCACCCTTTCCCTCTCCGGCAAGGCCGCTGACGCAAAAGCGACTGGTGACGCGGTTGGTCAGCTAAAGGAAGATATAGGTAAGATTGGAACAAAAATAGTTAGCGAGAATCTGCTTGATTATAGTAAGATTGAATCCGGCTATTACGATTTAAATGGTGTGTTCCATGAAAGTGACACATACGCTCATGTTAAAGTTTATGCAGATGACTTGGTAGGGAAAACCATTTATTTTTCAAGAGATAATGTTTCTAGTATTATTGATGTCGACGTGAGTTTTATAACGGAATATGACAGTAACGGTTCTGTTGTGCGTATTACAAATGCAAAAAATACCAACAACTACACTATACCAGATGGTGTTGCACATATAATCATTTCAGCAACGGTGTCTAATCTGAACATGGCAACAATGATTACTCTGGGTTTTGTTCCAGAAAAATTCATTCCATATTTCGAGCCATATTTTAAAGCAAATGATAAATTTGTTTCGGATTTGCAATTACAAATTAACGATTTGAAAGGAACATTTACAGTTGTTGAATGTTGGGGAGATTCTTTGACAAAAGGAGTAGGGGCATCCGAAAACAATTATGAGAACGCTTACCCGAATCAGTTACAAAAAATGCTTGGAGGCAGTTATGTTGTAAATAATTTGGGGATTGGTGGTGAGGGAGTAAAACAAATTTCTGCAAGACAAGGTGGTAAATTATCGTTTGCACAGCCTTTTACAATTCCAGAAGACACTGTTGCCACAAATGTATCTTTTTTGAATGATGATGGGGAAAACATAAAACATCAAAACCAAAAAGGTAATGGCGTAAATCCGTGTTATATTGACGGAGTAAAAGGAACTGTCGCATGGGATAAAAGTAACCTAACCAATACATTTGTTAGAGAAGCAAGAGGAAATGAAGTAAAAATCACAAAGGAAATGCCATTGGTTACAGATGGTATGATAAATCACAGAGGAAACATTATGGTGATATGGGCTGGAACAAATGATAAGCCCAAAACAAAAGAGCGAGCACAATATGTTATTGATTCTATAAGAGATATGATAGCATACGCAGAAACAGATAAGTATATTGTTATAGGACTCACTTCTAAAGCTTATATGGGCGATTTTATTGACAACAACACTAAAATTTGGTCACAGAACTTTGGGACTAAATTTGTTAATGTGCGAAAATATTTAATGAATTATGCCCTTGAAGACGAGTCTATTACGCCGACAGAACAAGACAGAATTGATATTGAAAATGGTGAAATTCCTAGTTCGCTAAGAGCCACCAATGACCCTGTACATCTTAATGCAAAAGGTTATCATTGTATTGCTAGACTTACTCATGAACGAGGGAAATTACTTGGTTATTGGTAAAAATAGTTTTATTTAAAAATTCGTGATTAACTAAAAAGGGCTTTATCTAACCTTAAAAACAAAAAGGAGTCTCAAAATGCTGCACACTATCCTCAAATTCCTCGCTTCCCTTTTCTCCGCCCTCTCCCGGATTGGAACAAAAAACATGGTCAAGCTGCTGGTGGAGCGTCAGCGCTTGACTGCTGCGGAGTATGAAAACGTCACCGGCGAGCCTTACACCGCATAAGAGAGGAGCGTGCTTATGATTGAGCTTAGCGTATCTCTTGCCTCCAACGGCGCCGCAAAGCTGGCAGGCTATGAGCAGATGCTTCGCTTCGGCTACACCAAGAACCGGGGCGTGTACCGCCTTGCTGTCACCGCTTCCGGCGAGTGGGAAGGGCTGGCCATCCGCTGCTTCTGGCACGGCCCGGACGGCAAAGACCCGGCATCCTCGCTGGTGGTGGACGGCTATGTGGACGTGCCTGCCAGCGTGACCGCACAGCCGGGCAACGGCTGTATCACCTTTGAGGGCAGCGACGGCACCAAGACCGTGACCAGCGCTGACCTGCGGTATCGGGTGGCCGCAAACTCTGGCACGGAGGACGGCGCAGAACCAGAACCGGGAACGCCTGCATGGCAGGCTTTTGTGGAGGCAGTGAAGGACTCGGCGGCATCTGCTGAGCAGTCCAAAGCGGCAGCGCTGGACGCGGCAGAGCGGGCCGGGGCATCCGCCGATGAAGCAGCAACGAGCGCGGCGTCGGCACTGGTAAGCGCGGAGAGCGCTGAGAAAAACGCCCTGTCTTCCGCCACCAGCGCCGCCGAAGCTACTCGTCAGGCAGAGCTTGCCGCACAGGCAGCAGAGAGCAAAGGCTTTTTGTATCTGGAAGACGATGATAACAGCGGCACTCTGTCGCTTGTGGTGTCGGATAACCTGACCGATGACGTCACCTTGCAGGACGACGGACAGGGCATTTTGGAGGTGGTCTATAAATGAGCAAGAAAATGAAAATCGGCCCATACAGTGCCTACGCGATCGCCGTCAAGTACGGGTATACCGGCACGGAGGAGCAGTGGGTCAAGGAGCAGGAGGCGAACCGCGTCGCTTCGGAACAGGCTGCACAGCGAGCAGAACAAGCGCGGAATGACGCAGAAACCGCAGCGACCCGGGCTGAAAACGCCCAGCAGCAGACCGAAGAAGTCCGCACCGACGCGCTGGACAAAATCAGCGCTGCAAAATCCGATGCGCTGGAGGCTGTGGCAGCCAAGCAGACGTCCGCGACCGCTGCGGTGGACACGGCCAAGGCCAGCGCCCTCGACGATGTGGATGCGGCTAAGAGCGCAGCGGTAAAGGCTGTGACCGATACGCAGTCTACCGCTACGCAGGCTGTCGATGCTGCCCGGGACGAAGCCGTCAAGCAGGTCGATGCCGCTACGGAAGCCGCAAAGACCGCAGCAAGCGAAGCCTCCACCAGTGCGGGCAATGCGAGCCAGAGCGCCCAGCAGGCCGCCGACAGCTTGCAGGAGCTGAAAGACGGCATCGCCAGCGGCGACTTCAAAGGCGAAAAGGGCGACAGGGGCGAAAAAGGAGACACCGGCGAGACCGGCCCCGCTGCCACTGTTGCGGTCGGTACTGTGACCGGACTTGGCGCTGGTGCTGCTCCGACCGTCACAAACTCCGGCGATGAGCACAATGCCGTGCTGGACTTTGGCATCCCCACCGCAAGCGCCCTCGACATCGCCATTGACGTGCTCTTTAAGCTCCCCCGCACCGGCAAGGTCTACACGGTGAAAATGCCGCGATTTGCGGCGAATCCCACCGTCAACTGCGAGAAGCTGGACGATAACGCAGGGCTTGTGTGTGAGCCGTCCACCGACACTGTCGAGGGACGGGATGACTATGCAGACATCCCTCTTTTCAAGTGGTACAACTGCAACTATAAGCGGGACGCAATCGGCCACGCCTACCCTACAGCTATTGAGCATCTGAGCGATGACTACCGCAAGACTGGCACTGTGGACGTGGGCGTTATCCAGATGACACCTTACGTCAAATGGGACGACAGTAACCCCGACTACATCTTGTGGTCTATCACCGATTCTCCCCGTGATGGCTTTACTCCGTGGGCTGCTGCCAAGTCTGGTGACATTGTATACCCCTATGTCATCCACTCGAAGTTCTTCAGTGGTGTGGGCGAGGATGGTCTGCTGCGGAGCGTATATGACCTCGTTCCGGCGCGCAACCAATCGCATAACAGCGTGATTAAAGACTACGCCAAGAAGGGCGCTGGTTATAAGGGCGCAGGCGGCGAAAAGATTGCGTGGCAAATCCTGTTCAATTCCATCAAGTGCGCGGTGAAATCCAGTCAGGAAAAGTATGCAGGTTGCGCGGGCTATAATTTGCAGTATCCCGCAGCTGTACAGCGAAGCGAGAAACTGACCTATTTCCCTGTTACAGCAGCGCAGGCGAATCGGCTTATCGTTGGAAGCCGGGTTTCTGTCGGATACGGCTCAAAGGGCAGCGACGGCACTGTTAATAATGACCGCGGTGTTTCGACTATCCATCAGTATGCAGACGAAGCCAAAATTCTCAAAATTGAGCCTCTCGATGATACGACCAGCGCTGTGTATCTGGACTGCGACGCTTTTGATACCATGCCTGTCTCCTTGTCTGATACTCTGAGTGCTCCTATCACTTTGTCTACAATGCACTGGCATAGCGGCACAACGGACGCGGTCATCGGCCACCATGATGGCAGTCCCGGTAGCAATACGGATTCTAAGCACCCCTATCGCGTGCAGGGTATCGAGTACGCTGTGGGTGGCTATGAAACGCTCAGCGATATGGTACTCGCCTTTGACGACAGCAACGGCAAGGACGTATATGTCTGCCCTGCTGGCGTAGCACATGCCAAGACCGATGCCGAAATTCTGGCAAAGTACAAGAAGGTTGGTAACTTCCCTGCGGGTGACTTCTGGATTGGAGACATTGGCTTCGACCCTGAGACCTGCGTGACATGGCCTGCAACGCAAGGCTCCGGAGATAAAACGGGAGTCGGCGACCGTGTCTATGGCGGCGGCAACGCAAGCAAGAACGCCCTGCGCGAATACTTGCAAGGCGGTGGTCTCGGGTGCGGGTCGGTTGCGGGCGCTTTGTGCGTGCGTTGCTGGGACGGGCTTGGGGCCGGGGGCTGGAGTTGCTTGGCCGCCGATTGACACCTTGCGCCGGGGGTGAATGCCGCTTGCGGCAGAGGGGGAAGTCCCACTGAAAGCAAGGTGGCATGAGGCAATAAATCGAATATCAACATTTATATAAGGGACTGGTAGAGCAGCGGTAGTCTCGGGAACAGGTCGAATGCAGGCGCTTTGTACGTGAATTGCAGGAACAGGCTTGGGAACGGGAACTGGAATTACTTGGCCGCAGATTGTTTGTATCTAATTTGTTTATGTTATTTTGCTCTATCTTTCGCAACTGAAGTTGTAGCCAAAATGGCTCCTCGGCTGATGCGGCATTTGCCGCTGGCTGAAAATTGCTCACAGAAGGGCGGGGTCAGTAGAGAAATCGAAAGCCCTGTATAGCAAACAATCGAACGGAATCGGTTGACCTTAGAAAGGATGTGTATGAAGCGTTATTGTAAAAACGTCAATATCCTTGATTTTGAATTTTTAGAGTTTTGTGCGGGTGAATGCTTGCGCAAAAAGTGGAAACGCCGGGATGTATTGGAGTTCTTTTCTGACATCACAGGAAGAAACAAAGACGAAATCTTGCACGCGATAAAACACGGCGAAAAGCCTGCTCTTATCGTAATCGCAGCCCGTCACATGCAAAAGCAGCTGGCAAAGAAAGAGCTGCATTTTGTGCCGATATGGTACAAGGAGAAAATCGACGCATCGAATCATAAGCTGCGCCGCATTGGCATCCAGCACGTCAGCCAACAGCTATATGACTATGTGGCCGTCTATGCGATGCAAGACCTGATAAAACGTATTGGCGAGTATCAGTGCGCCAGCATTTCTGGTCGTGGGCCATACTACGGACTGAAGCATGTCCGCAAGTGGCTGAAGGCGCGTGATGCAAAGTACGTGGCGCAGCTGGATGTGCAGAAGTGCTTTCCAAGCATCCCGCAGGACAAGCTGTTGTCCTTTATCGACAAATATGTTACGAACGCCGATATTCGGTGGCTTGTGCATAGCCTTGTCGGAACTTTTGATACGGGGTTGTCCATTGGCTCCTATCTGAGCCAGTACCTATGCAACTTGTACATGAGCCAGCTCTATCACGAAATATCGGAACGGATGTACTACACGCGGCGCGGTAAGCCCATTCGCCTTGTCAAACACGTCCTTTTCTACATGGACGATATTTTGCTGATTGGGTGCAACGCGAAAGCTATGCACAAGGCAGTTGATGCGATTATCGCGTATGCAAGGGACAAGATGGGCCTCATCATCAAGCCTACATGGAATGTCCGCAAAATAAGCGAGACGGATTTCGTTGATACCATGGGCTTTCGCGTTTATGGCGACCACGTAACGGTCAGGCGACGGATCTTCCTTCGTGTCAGAAGGGCGTACAAGAAGCCAACAAAGAAACGCTACCGTAAGATGACCGTAAAGCAGGCGCAGAAATGCGTTAGCTACTATGGGTGTATCAAAGGCACGAATCTTTTACGATTCGCAAAGAAATTTCACGTATTCAGTACAATAAAACAAGCGAAAGGAGTTGTTGCACATGAAAGCAAGCTTCGATGCAGAGCAGCCCGCCGTTCGGTCTGTACGTGACGGCCATACGCTGTATATCTTTATCTGCGTTAACGGTCAGTGGACGGAGCGGCAGTATGATGAATCTCAACCTGCACAGCAGGTGTGGGAATGCGACTACCGAGAAATCGTGGCTGATGAGGGCAAAATCGACCTCGAAAAGGTACGAGCTGCTCCTGAAAAGTATCTGGATTGGACGGAGCCTGTCGAGAAGACGGACGCCGAGAAAATTGCAGAGCTTCAGGAAAAGAACGAAATGCTTACGCAGTGTCTGATGGAAATGTCGGAGATTGTCTATGCATAAAATCACACAAAAAATTGAAAGGATGGTACTTATGATGGCGATGTTATGGGCACAGGAGATCATGTCTGCTGAGACTGTGGAGGAGGCAAAGGCTCTGTATGAGCGCTGCCCCCGCCTGCTGAAGCCGAAGGTGAAGAACATCCTCGTCAAGAGCGGCTTTGAGGAAATCGTAGGCGAAAGCAACGCCTGAGAAAGGACGTGTCGTATGGGCTTTTTTGAGTTTTTGAGCAACCTCTTTGCGGGCCTTTTCGGCCCTTCCCGCCCCTCCGCAGATGCCTCTCCCGAGGTGTCCACTGTGGACACCAAAGCTTCCGCTCCTCCCGGCTGGGAGGGAGCCCCGCCCTACCGCTATCTCGACGTGAGCCGGTATCAGGGCAAAATTACCCTCGACGGCTGGCGCAAGGTCAAAGCGGCTGGCTACAAGGGCGTCATGCTCAAGACGGTATCCACCAACAAAAAGCTCTCCAAGCGGGCAGACGGCCTGTATATCGACCCCACCTTTGAAACCAACTACCGCAACGCCAAAGCTGCCGGGCTGGACGTGGGCGTCTATTACTACACCTACGCCATCAGCCGCACCGGCGCAGATAAGGAGCTGTCCCTTCTGGCCGAAGCTCTGCGGGGGAAAGAGCTGACCCTTCCGGTGGCTGTAGACGTAGAGGACAATAAGCTCAAGCAACTGGGCAAGCAGGCCCTCACCGACCTGACGGCTTATGCGCTGGCCCGTATCGAGGCAATGGGCTTTTACGCTCAGCTCTACACCTATACCAGCTTTGCCAACTCCCGCCTTTATATGGGCGGCGCAGCGCTCAAGCCTTACGACGTCTGGCTGGCCGATTACACCGGAAAGGCCCCCAAAGTGAGCTTTAAGTACAATGCGCACCAGCACACCAGCAAGGGCAGCGTTCCGGGCATCTCCGGCAACGTAGACCTCAACGTCACCACCCTCAACTACCCCCGCATCATTGAAAAGAAGGGCCTGACCCGTCTTCGGGAGGGCGCATGACTAAAGAGCAGGCTCTTTTGTGGGTGCTGGGCGTTGTTGGCAGCGTGTGTGCAGGAGCGGTCACGCTGGACAAGGTGCTGGACATCATCCACAAGTACATCAAAAAGGCGCAGGCCCCCGACGCCGCGCAAAACAAACGGCTCGACGCTATCGAGCAACGGCTGGGCGCAGTCGAAAGCATCTCATCTCAGCACGCAGCGGCCCTGAAACGTGACCTCACCCGCTTCGACGCGATCGACGAGGAAATTTGCTTGGCCCTTGATGGCGTGCGGAATCTGCTGGACGCCCAGCTCTCCGGAGACAATCACGAAGGAATGCAAAAAAGCAAGGCTAGCATCGACAACTATCTTTTGAAAGGAGTTACCAATCATGGAAGCAATCAATGAAATTTTGAGCATCATTCCTGTTCCTGTGGCCGTCATCCTGATGTTGGGCGGACTCGTCTTCTACGCCATCGGCGGTATCCGTCTGGGCTATGGCGCGGCGGTCAAAAATCTGGTGCTCAACCTCATCACTCAGGCGGAGCGGGAGATTCAGGGCACCAAGCGAGGCGCAGAGCGCAAGGCGTGGTGTGTCAAGATGCTGCGTCTCTATCTAGACAACAGCCGGTGGGGCAAGCTAATCAGCTGGGCTATCACCGAGGAGACCATGAGCAAGGTTATCCAGTTTTTCTTTGACCAAATGCGGAAGGCACTGCAAAAGCAGTAAGGAGGATATCATGGCAAGCACTACATACGAGCAGAAACGATTTTGTGAAATCAAGAGATGCGGCAAAATCGACCATCTCGGCAACATCCCTGTAATGGTGCGCAACGCCGGACAGCTGCCGCAGCCTTTTTGGCTCGGTGCTGCCTGTGGCGGCGGCTCGCGTGGTGCTGCCCGCTGCGCTGCAAGGACTTGACCGACAGCAGATGACCGCAACCATCAAAAACGCACCGCTTGGGAGGGTAGACCGTAAGATAGCCTTACTGCGGTACGTTGAGCGG
>ERZ1034723.68-NODE-68-length-61768-cov-14.122519_pt1 | contig 61768 bp, 54 predicted proteins | sample MGYA00520637_ERZ1034723 | MGnify/ENA primary metagenome ERZ1034723 (study PRJEB33766, sample SAMN09781719) | gut metagenome | biome: gut microbiome | host: Homo sapiens | place: Madagascar | study: EMG produced TPA metagenomics assembly of the PRJNA485056 data set... | reverse complement strand
CTGACCCGGTGAGACTCCGGGGCCAACGGTATAGTCCGGATGCAAGAAACGGCAGGCAATACGATTTGTCTACGCGCCCTGTTGCAGTGTTTGCTGCGGCGGGGCGCGTTTTTGATTGTCTTCCCGGTTCCGAACCATGCGAAAGGGGCTTTCCAATCTATGATTTGGGGCAAAAACGCCCCGGGAGGATATTACCATGAAGAAAAACACGACCCGCAACCTGACCGTTGCTGCCATGCTCAGCGCAGTGGCCTTTATCCTGATGTTCATCGAGTTCCCGCTCCCGATGCTCATCCCGTCCTTCGTCAAGATGGACTTCTCCGACCTGCCCGCTCTGCTGGGTGCCTTTGCCCTTGGCCCGGTGTACGGTGTGATCATCAGCTTTATGAAGAACCTGCTCCATGTGGTCATCAAGGGCACCTCTACCGCACTGGTGGGTGAGCTGTGCAACTTCATGCTGGGTGCGGTGTTCTCCGCACTGGCCGGTTACCTCTACAAGCACCACAAGAGCCGCAAGAACGCCATCATCGGTGCCGTGGCAGGTGCCGTGGCCATGGCCCTGTTCAGTGTGCCGTCCAACTACTTCATCACCTACCCGGCCTACGTTAAGTTCTACCACATGCCGCTGGAAGCCATCCTGGGTATGTATCAGGCCATTCTGCCCTCTGCCAACAGCCTTATCAAGTGCCTGGTCATCTTCAATATGCCCTTCACTCTGGTCAAGGGCCTGCTGGATGCCCTGCTCTGCATGTTGATCTATAAGCCGCTCTCTCCCATCCTGCATGGCCGGAAGTGAGTGACAAAGCAAAAAAGAAAGGACGCGAGAGCGTCCTTTCTTTTTTGTTTTTATCGATTCGATTTAAGACAGCGCGCCTTTCTCCAGCCACTTGCCCCGGGCAAGGCGGATGAGGAACAGCAGGCCCCGGATGCTCAGTTCACAGCACATGGCACCCCAAACGCCCATCAGGCCCAGCCGGGGAGCCAGCAGGAACGCCAGCGTCAGCCGGATGCACCACATACTGAATATGTTCAGCACAAAACAGGAGGTGCTGTCGCCCGCACCCTGCATGGCACCGCTGGCCACGATGGAAGCACCGAACATGGGCTCGGCCCAGGCTTCGATGCGCAAAACCTGAGCACCCAGAGCGATGACAGCCGCATCAGTGGTGAAAAGGCTCATCAGGGCCGGGGCAAAGATCCACAGGCCAACGCCGGAAAGGGCCATGATACCCATGCCAAGGCCGGTGCACAGCCAGGCAAACCGCTTGGCCATATCCTTCCGGTTGGCACCCACGGCCTGGCCGATGAGGGTGACAGCTGCGCTCTGGATGCCGTAGCCCGCCATGTAGCACAGGCCCTCGGCATTGACAGCCAGGCTGTTGGCGGCAATGGCCACGGTACCCAGGCCGGCCACGATGCGCACTAACACCACCTGCGCCAGAGAGATGGCGGCGCGCTCTCCCGCCAGAGGACCGCCGACCCACAGCAGGTTCCGCAGGCAGGAGCGGGTGATCTTCCAGGGGGCAGGCTTCCGGATGCAGAGGGGGCCTTCCCGCAGCAGCAGGATGGCCAAAGCCAGCAGGCCGCCCACCACAGTGGACAGGGCGGTGCCCAGGGCTGCGCCGGGCACGCCAAGCCCGGCACCCCAGACGGTGATGCCCCACAGTGTCCGGGTGGGGTTGATGAGGAAAAAATTGAAGATGGCATCCAGCACGCAGACCAGCACGCTGATGAGGCTGGCGGTCAGGGCGTTGCCTGCTGCACGGAGGATGGAGAGATACAGGCCCATGGCCATGGTGAAGGGCAGCGCCGCTGACCAGATGGCAAAGTAGGCTGTGGCGTTTGCCCGCAGGGAGGGGTCAGCTCCCAGCCACCCCGGCAGAAAGGGGCTGATGCCCAGGCCGAAGAGAGCGGCACCCACGCCCAGGATCACATTGAAAAGCATGGCCTGCCGCAGCACGCTGCGGGCATCATCCTGCCGGTCGGCCCCCAGATACTGGGCGATCTGGATGGAGAGGGCAGTGTACAGGCCCACCAGAACACCGTGGAGCAGCCAGGTGCTGGAGCTGACGATGCCGATGGAAGCGGTAGCTTCTGCACCGATGTGGCCCACCATGGCAGCGTCGATGTATCCCATGGCAGTGACCACCAGCTGCTCCAGAATGGAGGGGATGCTCAGCGCCAGAGCCACCTGGGCCGTCTGGCGGGAAGGGATGGTCTCACCCTGCCGCATCCGGGCCGAAAGCTGTTCAAGTGAAAGTTTCATGTCTTCTCCTTTTTCTCCGATTTTCCTGTGAGACAAAAAAATACCCTCGAAAGGGCGTTTGTCCTCCCATTATAGACAGAGGGGCGAAAAATGTCAACCTATCAGCTCATGGGGAGCCATTGCCCCAGAGATTGATTTTTTGGCCCGGCCGTGATACACTTCATTTGTATCCAGCAGTGAAAGAACAGGAACGGCTTCTGCCGCTCCGGGAAAGAGGAAAAAACTATGCTTCAACTGCTTTCTGGCAACCCGCGCACCGTGGATGCGCTGGGCTTTCTGCTTGCATTTGCGCTGACCGCGCTGATGGACTCGGTGTTCCACGATAAGCTCCCCCACGACCATGGCCGCGCGTTTGCCGTGAACGGCGAACTCTCCAAGGGCAAGGCCCGGGGTTCCGGCCTCATCTTTGTGCTCTGTATCGCACTGGTCACGCTGGCCGTGGTGCCTTTTAAGGCAGAGTATGTCATCTACACCGTCCTGCTCATTGCGTCCATGCTCTCCGGCTATTTTGACGATGCTGCCGAGACCGCCTGGAACGAGTACAAAAAGGGCCTGATCGATCTGGTCATCGCCGTTGTGGCGGGTGTGACCTACCTGAACTTCAACGGCACGGAGGTCAACTTCCTGAGCTGGAGCTTCAGCCTGCCCTATGCCGTCTACCTCATCCTCATCATCGTCCTGATCTGGGCCAGCATCAATGTGGTCAACTGCACCGATGGCGTGGACGGCCTTTCCGCCAGCCTTGCCGTGGTCAGCATCGGCACCTTCCTGCTGGCCTACTGGGAGGAGCTGGGGGATTACGCCACCGCAGGCATCGTGTTCATTGGTGCCCTGCTGGCCTACCTGTGGCAGAACGCCAAGCCTTCCACCCTGCTGATGGGTGACGCGGGCAGCCGCGCCATGGGCTTCTTCCTGGCCGTCCTGGCCCTCAAGAGCAGCCATCCCTTCGCCTTCCTGCTGGCCGCGCTGGTGTTCATCGTGGACGGCAGCCTGGGCATCCTGAAGATCAGCTTCAAGCGGTTTTTGCACATCTCCATCCTCAAGAACACCCTGACCCCGCTGCACGACCATGTGCGCAAGCGTCTGGGCTGGAGCGATGAGCAGGTCGTGGCCCGCTGGCTCATCCTGCAGGCAGTGGCATCCGCCTGGCTGCTGCTGTTGGTGCGGTAAAACACAAAAGGAAATGCAGCGCCCGCACAGGAATGCTCCTGCGCGGGCGTTTTGCTGTTCTGGTTCAGTTTTCCGCCAGCCGGTAACACCCCCGACCGGTCTTTTTAAGCTGCCCTTCTTCGCAGAGCTTTTTCAGCACCCGTTGGAGCTGGCGGCGGCTGCAATGCAGGTGGAGCAGGAGGGGTTCCAGATGCCGGATCTCGCCGCCGGACTGGGGCTGCTGCAAATAGAAGAGCAGCCGCTCTTCCAGCGATTGGGCGGTGGTGCTGTTCCGGGAGGAAAGTTCCAGCTTCCGGGCCAGTTGTCCCATGACGAAACGCAGAAAGACCGGGTCATTTTCCAGCACGGCGCGGTTTTCGGCAAAGGGGAGAGAAAGGCAGAGAACCGGCTCGTCTGCCTCGGTGAAGAAGGGCGAGTGGTTGATCTGGCAGAACTCGATGTCTCCCAGCAGCGTATCGGTGCGGGCATAGGAAACGCCGAACACTCGGCTGTCCTCGTGGATGCCGTAAATGCGCACACTGCCCTCGACCACCAGCAAAAATTGGTGCAGCGGCTTGAGCGGGTGGGACAGATACTCGCCCTTTTCAAAGCGCAGCAGCCGGATGACCGGCGGGCGGGTCCCGAAATATTGCTGATTGGCCCGGTACAGCGTTTCCAGACAGGCTTGGTCACGAATTTCCTGCATGAGTTCACCTCATTTCTTTTGTTTCATTGTGCCATGTGTCACAAACAAATGCAAGCAAAACCTTTATAATAGGGACGAAAGTGGAGGAAAAACCAATGGATTCTATTTTTGATCTCGATCATCTGTACCGCACCTATTTCAAGATGGCGCTGCCCTCGGTGTTCGGCCTGATGGTGAGCGTGGTGTATAACCTTGCCGATACCTTTTTCATTGCGCAGTCCAACGATACGGCGCTGATTGCGGGTGTTTCGCTCTGTGCGCCGGTGTTCACGGCCCTCATGGCCTTTGGCAACATCTACGGCCAGGGCGGCAGCTCACTCATTTCCCGCCTGCTGGGACAGGACGACCGTGAGGGCACCGGCCGGGTCAGCTCGTTCTGCTTCTATGTGGCCCTGACCACGGGCGTGGTGTTGGCAGCCCTGATGATGCTGTTCCGCGTCCCGCTGCTGGGCATTCTGGGTGCGACTGCTGAGACGATGCCGCACGCACAGGCCTATTACACCGTGCTGGCCATTGGTGCCCCGGCCACGGTGCTGAACTTTATCCATTCCAACCTCGTCCGCTGCGAGGGCATGGCAACCCAGTCCATGATCGGCAGCATCGGCGGCACGGTCATCAACATCATCCTCGATCCCATCCTCATCACCACAGTGGGCTGGGGCGCAAGGGGCGCGGCCATTGCCACCATTGTGGGCTACCTGTGCAGCGACCTGTACTTCCTGTGGCTGCTCCACAAAAAGAGCCGCTGCCTGTCTGTCAAGCTGTCCCAGTGCCACGTCACGGGCAGGGAGCTGCAGCAGATTTTGGGCGTGGGTGTTACTGCCGCGCTGAGCAACCTGATGCAGAGCCTGACTGTCATTGTGATGAACCAGTTTCTCTTGCCCTATGGCAACGACAAAATTGCCGCCATGGGCATTGCCAGCAAGGTGAGCATGATCGCCCAGCTGGTGCTGGTGGGCTTCTCGTTCGGCGGCATCCCACTGTTCGGTTACCTGTACGGCGCAAAAAAGCGGGACGTGATGCGCAAGCTCATCCGCTTCTGTCTGACCTTCCTCGTCTCCATCGCCGTGGTGCTGTCCCTCATCCTCTGCCTGAATTCCGGGGCGCTGATGCAGCTCTTCGTGCAGGATGCCGGGATGATCGCCACGGGTGCGCAGATGCTCCGCTGGCAGGTCTACACCGCAGCCTTTGGCGGCGTGGTGCTCCTGCTCACGGTGCTGTTCCAGGCAACTGGTAAAATCATACCGTCCTTCCTGCTCTCCATCAGCCGTCAGGGCGTGGTGTTTCTGCTGGCACTGGTGGTCTGCGTACATCTGTTCCAGTATCAGGGCGTGCTGATGGCGCAGGCTGTGGCCGATATCCTGAGCGCTGCGCTGGCCCTTGGCCTGCTGGCGGCCAACCGCGATATCATCGCAAAACAGTAAATACGAAAACGCCCGGAGGGCCGCTGAAAGCTGCGGTTCTCCGGGCGTTTTCAGTATTCGATGCCCTTGCGCGCCTTGATGCCCTTCTGGTAGGGGTGGCGGCGGCATTTCATCTCAGTGGAGTAGTCGGCGGCATCCAGCATCCACTGCGGGGCCTTGTGGGCGGTCAGCACGCATTCCTGCGCGGCGGGACGCTCCAGAACGGCCCGCCGGAGCAGGTCTTTGTCCACCATGTCCAGCTCCCAGGCCGAACCGGCTTCATCTAAGATGAGCAGGTCGGCAGGCTCGGCCAGTGCGGCGGTCAGGTTTTCGTTCTGCACGGCCCGGGCAGCGGCCTTTTCCGCTTCGTTCATCTGGAACACGAACTTCTGCCCGCCCTTGCCCCGGAAAATTTTTGCCCCCAGCTGGGCCAGCAGAGGGATCTCGCCGCTCTGCCCGCCCTTGAGAAACTGCACGATGACAACCCGTTTGCCGCTGCCCAGTGCGCGGAGGGCAAGGCCCATGGCGGCGGTGGTCTTCCCTTTGCCGTCGCCCCAGTAGAGATGCAGCAGGCCCTGTTCCATCATCCGTTCTCCTTTGTGTACTGCACGGTCTCCACCAGGTGCAGGATGTGCTGCTCCGGCCAGTCCCGGGCATCCAGCACATAGCCGCCCGCGTTGGGGCCGCACCAATCGTGAAAGCTGCGGCGGGGCACGCCAAACCGCTCCAGTGCAGCCATTTGTGTGCCGCCATGGGCCACGATGACCAGCCGCTCCTGCCCTTCGGCAAGGGCCTTGTCAATGAGGTCAGCCAGCGTTTTGCACACCCTGTTGCAGAAATCGCTCCTGCGCTCCCCATCCGGGTGGGCGGCGTGCTCGTTTTTCTGCACCCATGCCAGATATTCCGGGTCCTGCTCCACCTGCACGAAGGTCTGGCCCTCGAATCGGCCGAAGTTCATCTCCTTCAGCCCGTCCACCGGAATGAGCTTTGCCCCGGGAAAGAACACCCGCGCCGTCTGGGCGGTGCGCTGCAGCGGGGTGACATAGACCACCTCCGGTGCAAAATCTGCCTGCCGCAGCTGGGCGATGCCTGCGGCGGAAAGGGGGATGTCCCGCTGGCCCTGATATCGTTTTTGCGCGTTGTACTCCGTCTGGCCGTGACGCAGCAGATAAATGAGCATAATCGTTCTCCTTTTTGGTTTGTTCTGCACCATTATAGCCTATTTTGCGGTTATTTTCCAGCCATGCTCTTGCAATTCTTCCGCATTTCAGATATATTGAGTGGGTATGAAATTTCAGGGGAGAGAAGTGTCAATGGAGATCCGGGACCGGAAAGCAGCGCAGCGCCGGGCGGGCATCATAGCCCGCAGGGGTCTGCCGCAGGCAGAGAGAGCGGCGGCCAATGCAGCCATCTGTGCCCGCATTCTGGCCATGCCCTGCTTCCAGAAGGCAGAGAATCTGCTGCTCTACGCCGCTTTTGGCGGGGAGGTAGATCTTGCTGGGCTGGCAGAGCAGGCGGCCCGGCTGGGCAAAACGGTGGCCTATCCGGTCTGTGGGGAAAACTTTACCCTGACCGCAGCCGTACCGGGGCCGGACGGCTGGGAGGTGGGGGCTTACGGCATCCGCACGCCGGTTCTGGAACGGGCGGCGCTCGTCCGGCCGGAGGCGCTTGATCTGGTGCTGGTGCCCTGTACTGCCTTTGATGCGGCCTGCCGCAGGGTGGGCATGGGCAAGGGCTACTATGACCGCTACCTGCCCAGGTGCCGGAACGCCGTGGCGCTGGGTGTGGCCTTTGAGGCCCAGCGGGTGCCGGAAGCGGCTGCAGATGAACAGGACCGGCGGCTGGATGGATTTGTAACAGAGAGGAAAGTATATCGTGGAACTGATGAATTTGAGCTGTGAAGGTTTTCTGGAGGAGCTGGCCGGCAAGGCGGCGGCTCCGGGCGGCGGCGGCGCTTCGGCGCTGGTGGGCGCGGCCGGTGTGGCGCTGGGCAGCATGGTGGGCAGCCTGACCGTGGGCAAAAAGAAATATGCTGCCGTAGAAGCGGACATCGCTGCCCTGAATGTCCGGGCCGAGGCCCTGCGCAAGCGGCTGGAAGCGCTGGTGCAGGCCGACGCGGAGGCATTTCTGCCTGTTGCGGCGGCCTACAAGCTGCCGAAAGAGACCCCGGAACAGCAGGCCCACAAGGCCGCGGTGCTGGAAAAGGCACTGGACAGAGCCTGCGCCGTGCCGCTGGAGGTGATGACTGCCTGCGGTGAGGGCATCGCACTGGCCGCAGAGTACGCCGAAAAGGGCAGCGTGCTGGCCCGTTCCGATGCCGGATGCGCGGCGCTGTTCTGCAAGGCGGCTATGCAGGCGGCGGGGCTGAACGTGAAGGTCAACACCCGCCTGATGGCAGACAAGGTCCGTGCGGATGCGCTGGAGGCCAGAGCGGAACAGCTGCTGGCCGAGTTTGTGCCGCAGGCTGACAGGGTCTATCAGACTGTATCAAATGAGTGAGGGGAGAAGAAAATGGCTCAGATCTTGAAGGGTGCGCCCGTGGTGGCCGCCATGAACGAAGCAAACGCCGCGCGCTGTGCCGCGCTGAAGGAAAAGGGCATCGTGCCCACACTGGCTGTGGTTCGGGTCGGCGCGCGGGAGGATGACATTTCTTATGAAAAGGGGATCGTTACCCGGTGCGGTAAGGTTGGCGTGGAGGTGCGGCAGTTCCATCTGGCGGAAGATGTTACGCAGGAGGAACTGCTGGATGTGATCCGGCAGATCAATGGGGATGCATCGGTTCACGGGTGCCTGATCTTCCGGCCCCTGCCAAAGCGGTTCGATGACCGCAGGGTCCAGGAGGCGCTTGCCCCGGAAAAGGACGTGGACGGCATCACGGACGGCTCGATGGCTGGTGTGTTCACCAATATGCCCATCGGCTATCCGCCCTGTACGGCGCAGGCCTGCCTTGAGATCCTGAAATACTACAACGTGCCGCTGTCCGGCAAACGGGCCGTGGTCGTGGGCCGCAGCCTGGTGGTGGGCAAGCCCGCCGCCATGATGCTGGATCGGGAAAACGCCACCGTGACCCTCTGCAATTCCCGCACCCGGGACCTGCCCGCCCTCTGCCGGGAGGCCGATGTGCTGGTGGTCGCCATGGGCAGGCGGGGAGCTATCGGGGCCGATTGCCTGCGGGAAGGTCAGGTCGTGGTGGATGTGGGCATCCACGTCAACGAAGAGGGCAAGCTCTGCGGCGATGTCCGCTTTGATGAGGCAGAACCCATCGTGGAGGCTGTCACCCCGGTGCCCGGCGGTGTGGGCACAGTGACCACCTCTGTGCTGGTGGGCCATGTGGTGGATGCCGCATCCGCACAGTAAAACAGAAAACAACAGGCGGTGCCAGAAATTTCCGGCACCGCCTGTTGCTCTCATACGGTTGCAAGCACGGCAAGGATGCTCTGCCAGCGGGGGTTCTGCACCTGCTGTGCGGCACGGCGGGGCGCGGAGGGCGAAACCGTGCGGGCAGGACGCTGGACGCAGTCAGCCGGCTGCGCAAAGGGGGAGGCGAGTTCGGCCTGCCAGCGGGCGGCCAGTGCCATGGCCTCAGGGCTGGATTGCAGGGTGCGGCGCTCCGTTCCGGCCAGAAAATCGCCCAGCCAGCAGAGAATGGCCGCAATGGGCAGGCAGTCGGCGGCACGGGTGGACCAGTAGTTCCACTCGCCGCCCCGGCCCACAAAGCTCTCCACGGTGATCATGGCACCTTCCCGGGCAGACTGAGGCAGGCAGGAGCAGGAGGTGCCTGCCGCGCGGCGCAGCTCCCGCAGAATGATCTCAGTACGGCCCGCGTCCAGGGTGTCATCTCGGATGCAGGCGGAAAAGTCCGCACTGTCCAGCAGGCTCTCGGCCCGGGTGGGGAATTGCCCTGTCATCTCGCCGGATGCGTTGTGGCAGAGCTGCCAGCCCTTGCGGAACAGCTGGAAGTTCAGGTTGCGGCGGCCCATGGTGGAGTAAAACACCCGGGCGCGGCCATTGGGAGACTGCCGCAGCTCCAGATAGGCATCAGCGCCGCCCAGGTCCTGTACCTTGACGGTCAGGAGCAGGGAAGAATTGTTTTTCTGTGCGGACATGGCACGGTGCATCTCTTTAAAATAGCGGCTGGCATCCATAGCGGGTCTCCTCTCTGGTTTTGGATGATGTGTCGGAAACCATCCATCGGTTGTTCTCTGCCTGCATTATAACATATACGACAACAAAATACAACTAAAAGTTTGACAAAAACCAAAATGTTTTGGAAATTCGGGGATGTTGCCAAACGGATTGGTTGTAAATGGAAAAGGCTTCTCCCGTCGGAGAAGCCTTTTGTGGTGGCAGGATTCAATCGCCCAGCTCCCGGATCTCATTCTGGATGAGCCGCCCAGCGGCGCGGGCCAGCTGATCCATGCCCCGGATGCGGGCGAGATTTTTGCCGTAGATGCGTTCTGCATCGTGGCTGGAGCTGTCCTCGCCCATGAACACGGCAGAGACACGCAGACCGTTGCGCCGCAGGGTGCGCACCTCGGCGGCGGCATCGTCTACGCCGTAGGAGCCGCCATAATCACAACCCAGCGGTTGTTCCGGGCTGGGTGGTACGCGGCGGCTGTCGTTGGGGGAAGCATCCGTCAGCAGGATGAGCAGATGCCGGGGTGCGGGGCCGGGGTCAAAGCTGACCAGATCGCCTGCCGCCCGCAGGGCAAGGCCGTCGCGGTTCCAGCCCGATGCAAAATACTGGTCGATCCCCTGCAGGCTTTTGTCCGCAAAGCCCTTGAGCACCCGCAGAACCGTATAGCCCCGCAGGCTGCAGAAGCTGCTGACCCGCACCGGGATGCTGCAGGCGGCAAGGCTCTGGGCCAGGATCGTGCCCTGCGCCGCAATGACCTCCTGACAGTGGAGCCGGGAAGCCGAAGCGTCCAGCAGCAGGTCCACGGTGAAGGAGGGCTGATTCTCCTCCTCGGCACAGCGGAACACCCGGCTGTCGTTCAGAAGGGGAGCGCGCCAGACCCGCTCCGGGTCCAGAGCGCCGCTGCGGGCGATCCGGGCATTGGGCTGCTGGTGGACCAGAATGCAATTGCGGATCTGCTCGGTAAGCCGGAGTACCACACTGCGGTGAAGCGCCCGGTTTTTGGCGTAGTAGGCGCGGTTGCGGTCGGCCTGCAGCTGAGCCTGCTCGGCCAGGTGCTTTGCCTCCGGTGTGGGGGCCTGTTCCGGGCTGGGCACGCCGGAGGCAAACCAGAGGCGGCACCCGAGGTGCGCCCCGGTGCAGAGCGCCTGCTCGGCCTTGCGCAGACGCTCGGGCGGATAGAGGGAACGGCCAAAGCAGCTTTCAATGTAGGCGCGGTCCTCGGCGGCATTCTGCCGCAGGGTGATGTGGGCCAGCCGCTTGTCTGCCATGGGGCCGGAGCCGCCCGCCTCCACGGAACCGGAGTGCTCCACGGTCAGCCGGTCGGTTTTGATCATCTGGGTGGGCAGCGTTTTGGTGGCAAGAGAGGCCAGCAGTCCCTCCAGATGCAGATGAAGCCCCACTTTGTGCCGGATCTTGCCGTCAAACAGGGCAAACCTTGCAAACAGGCCCAGCAGCTCACCCTTGAGCTGGCCGGGCTGGGGCGGTTGGGAGGGAGAAAGTGCCTCTGCCAGCCGGCTCTCGTAGGGGGTCATCACAGGCGGATGCCTGCCCTGTACGGTGCGCCAGCGGTCAGCCTGCATGGTGTAGACCAGCTGATTTTTTGCCATCCACTCCTGCCGCGAAAGCTTGTACTGGATGCCGAAGAAATAGTCCGCGTGGGCCCGGCGCAGCTCGGAAAGGACCGGGCGGCGGGGCAGTTCCAGCAGATAGACCGCGCTTTCGAGGTAGAGCCATGTCAGATCGTCCAGCTGGCTCTCCCGGAGATCGCCGTCCCATGTGGCAAAAAGGTCGCGGAGCAGGTCGTCGCCATAGTATTTGTGCACCAGCCCCACGACGCAGTTCATATAAAAATCGATCGTGCCGTCGGTGTTGCGTGCCAGGAAAAGCGGCTCAAAGCCGTAGGCTCCCGCCGCCGCCCACACCTGATTGGCGGCCCGCCGCTCCTCGGCGGTATAACTCCGGGCATCCATCAGCGGAACAGCTTTTCAGCCGTCAGGCTGGCCGGAATGCGGGCGGCGATCACGTCCCGGATCAGCCCCTGCTCGTAGGAATCAAAGGCCTTGTTGGTGATGCCCATGTCCAGCGCAGGCCCCGCAGCCACGCCCCGGCGCATCAGGCGCAGAGCGTCCAGCATTCCGCGCAGATCCAGCGCTTTGGTGGAAATTTCGGCGCTGTCGCATTTCTTTTGCAGGTCAAGGAAGAGCAGAGCAAACTGGTGCACATATTTGTCCGTCAGGTCGGCAAACTGGGCCCGCAGCAGCTTTTCAAGGTTTTCCTCCGTGATGGTGGGCATCTGGATGACTGCAAAGCGGGAAGTCAGGGCCTCGTTCAGCTCCCGGGTGCCCGCGTAGCCATAGTTCATGGTGGCGATGAAGCGGGTCTCTTCGGCCAGCGGGATGCGCTCGTAGCCGGGCACATCAATGGCGCGGCGGAAGTCCAGCACGGCGTGGAGGACGGCCAGGGCCTCGTTTTTGGCCATGTTGATCTCGTCCAGCACGCCGAAGCCGCCGCACTGGGCACAGCGGTAGACCGGCCCGGGCCGGAAGGTGACCGCCCCATCCACAAAGGTGTCCATGCCGATGAGGGAGGCTGCATCCATGTTCACATGGAATGAGATGTCCCATGCGGGGCGGCCAAAGACGGCGGCCAGATTCTCGGCCAGCACATTTTTGCCGGTGGCCTTGCCGCCGGCCAGCAGCAGGTTCTCGCCGCAGAGCAGGGCCGCCAGTGCCTGCTCCCAGACCTCCCGGCCATAATAGGTAAAGCCGGAAACGGGGATGCGGGGGCGCAGGGCCTCGGGCAGAGCGTGGGCGGCGCGGTATTCTTCCACAGCGCGCAGCAGGTCGGGGCTGATGCCCTCCTGCCGTAATGTTTCCATCAGATCAGACATCCAAGACATCTCCTTGCGGTTGGCTTTGCCAAACCGATTTTTCAGCCTTATCATAGCACAACCGCTCCGGTTTGTGTAGGGGGCGCGGGGGCATTTTTTGCCGGATTTTTGCCCGGGAAATGCCGCAGGGTGGAACGGATCTGTGTGCTGCCGTGCAGACGAAGGCGTTTTTCGTGCCCGGGGATCGTGCGGCAGCGGATATTTTGTGGAAAGCTGTCGAAATGGCAGGTGTTCCGCGTTGTGGGTATCCACTTTTGGCTCAGAATGGTAAAAATTCCGGAAATTCGATTGACAAATCCGAATATTTATCGTATAACCTATGTATGGGAACAATTCCGGAGGGAATGCGGAACTCGTGCCCCTGCCCGTTCCTGTCGGAGGAACCACGGTCTGGTTCTGGTGCCGGTGCACTTGGTTTGGTGCAGACGGTAAGTATAGATTGAATTGAAAGAGAGGAATCCCCGTTATGATGAACAATGAGATCAAAATGCCCGCTAGCTTTGCTGCGATCGATGAGAACGAAATGGTGTACCTGCAGGGTGGCGCAGCCACCGAGGCTACCGCTTGGGACGTGTTCCTGAACGTTGGCAAGCTGTTCAACTACATCGCCCGCGTGTTCTCCGCAGGCAGCTCCATCGTCAACAACATCAATGTTATCGTGACCACCTTCCAGACCCTGAGCACCTTCAGCCTGACCGCTAAGAACTAAGGTTTGGGCCAAAACCGAATCAGCATTCACAGGGCATCCGCTCCGGTAGGCGCGGGTGCTCTTTTTTGCTGCACAGGGCGGGAAGGCATTCGCCCCCAAATGCAGGAAAGCAGCCTTTTTTCTGCAAAGCGGGCGGATTGTCCATTGACAAGGCTCAAGAGGGTGTCGTATACTAACGATGCCTTGCAAGAAACCCCGCATCCGCGGAATAAAAGAGGAGAGAGAATATGAAAAATAACAACAGCAGCATCAAGACCGTTGTCGCTGTCGGTATCGGCGCGGCATTGTTCTTTGTTCTGGGACGTTTTGTGGCCATTCCCAGCCCGGTGCCCAACACCAATATCAGCCTGCAGTACGCCGTTCTGGCCCTGCTGGCTGCCATGTACGGCCCCGTGGCCGGCGGCCTGATCGGCTTCATCGGCCACACCCTCATCGACCTGTCCTGGGGCGGCATCCCCTGGTGGAGCTGGGTCATCGCCTCCACCTTTGTGGGTGTTGTGGTGGGCCTGTTCTCCAAGAAGCTGAACCTGCAGGAAGGCGAGTTCAGCAAGAAGCAGGTGGCTTCCTTTGCGCTGGCCAATATCGTGGCCCATCTGCTGGCCTGGATCCTGGTGGCCCCCGTGCTGGATATTGCCATCTACGCCGAGCCCGCCAAGAAGGTGTTTGCACAGGGTGCATTTGCCGCCGTGTCCAACAGTATCACCGCTGTGGTGGTGGGCGGCCTGCTGGTGCTGGCTTACACCAGAACCATCGCCAAGAAGGGCTCTCTGGATCAGGAGTGATCCCCGCATGAAACCCGGCCTTTCCATCTGCGCCGTCCGGCCCGTTGGAAAGGCTTTTTTGATGAACAGCTGAGGTACCACACCCATGGCAGAACGTAAACCCATCATCTCATTCCGCAACTTTTCCTTCCAGTACCGCGCCCAGAAGCGCCCCACCCTGACCGATATCGATCTGGAGATCTACCCGGGTGAACGGGTGCTCATTGCAGGCCCCTCCGGCAGCGGCAAGAGCACGCTGGCGGGGTGCATCAACGGGCTGAACCCGTTTTCCAACCCCGGCGCGTGCACCGGCACCCTGACCGTAGACGGTGTGGATGCGCCCCACAGCAGTATCTTTGAGCTTTCGGCCCATGTGGGCACGGTGCTGCAGGACCCGGACGGCCAGTTCATCGGGCTGACCGTGGGCGAGGACATTGCCTTTGCACTGGAAAACAGCTGCACCCCGCAGGATGAGATGCACGCCATCACCCGCCATGCCGCCGAGCTGGTGGGCATCGAGAACCATCTCGGCTATGCGCCGCACGAGCTTTCGGGCGGGCAGAAGCAGCGGGTGAGCCTGGCGGGCGTGATGGTGGATCAGGTCAAGATCCTGCTCTTCGATGAGCCGCTGGCCAACCTCGACCCCGCTACCGGCAAGCAGGCCATTGAGCTGATCGACGAGATCCAGAAAAAGACTGACACCACAGTGCTCATCATCGAGCATCGGCTGGAGGATGTGCTCTGGCGGAACGTGGACCGCATCGTGCTGGTGAACGATGGCACCATTCTGGCAGACCTGCGCCCGGACGAGCTGCTCTCGGGCAGCCTGCTGGCGGAAAACGGCATCCGGGAGCCGCTGTATGTCACGGCTCTGCGCTATGCCGGGGTGGAGATCACTCCGGACAAGCACCCCGCCCATGTGGACAGCCTTGTGCTGGACGATACCGACACCCAGAAGCTCCGGGACTGGTTCACGGCCCGGCCCCGGCCCGCCGCGCAGCCGGAACGGGAGCCGCTGCTGGAGGTAAAGGGCCTGAACTTTGGTTATCAGAAGGGCCAGCAGACCCTGCGGGATGTCAGCTTCTCGATCGGCAAGGGGGAGATGGTGAGCATCGTGGGCCGGAACGGCGCGGGCAAATCCACCCTCTCTAAGCTCATCTGCGGCTTCGAGACCCCGGATGCGGGTGAGATCTTCCTGAACGGCAAGCCGCTGGCTGAGGAGAACATCCGCCGCCGCGCCCAGCACATCGGCTATGTGATGCAGAACCCCAACCAGATGATCTCCAAGACCATGATCTACGATGAGGTGGCTCTGGGTCTGCAGCGCTCCGGCCTGACCGAGGAGCAGATCCGGGAAAAGGTGGAAGCGACCCTCAGGGTCTGCGGCCTGTATCCCTTCCGCAACTGGCCCATCTCGGCACTGAGCTTCGGCCAGAAAAAGCGGGTGACCATTGCCAGCGTGCTGGTGCTCGACCCGGAGCTCATCCTTCTGGATGAGCCCACCGCCGGGCAGGATTTCCGGCACTATACCGATATCATGGAGTTCCTGCGGGGCCTGAATGCCCGGGGTGTGACGGTGGTGATGATCACCCACGACATGCACCTGATGCTGGAATACACCCGCCGCGCGCTGGTGTTCTGCGACGGACGGCTCATTGCCGACCGCACCGCAGCCGCCGTTCTGTGTGACCCCGCGCTGGTGGAGCAGGCGGCCCTGAAGGAGACCAGCCTGTACACGCTGGCCAACCGCTGCGGCATTGCGCCCGCACAGGAATTTGTAGAGAGATTTATTGAGCAGGACCGGGAGGTGAGAGAGGGTGGCCGCTAAGACTGTTTTGAATTATCTCCCCCGGGAGAGCGTCATCCACAAGATGACCGGAACCACCAAGCTGGCGTTCTTCCTGCTGTTTACCTTTGCCAGCATGATCACCTACAACACCTGGGTGCTGCTGGGCCTGTTGGTGGTCAGCCTGCTGGCCTTCAGGCTGAGCCGGATCAAATTCCGGGAAGTCCGGTTTATGATGACCTTCATGCTGGTGTTCCTGCTGCTGAACAACCTGTTCATCTTCCTGTTCGATCCCAATCAGGGTACCACCCTGTACGGCACCCGCACGGTGCTCTGCCACCTGTTCTGGCGGTATGACCTGACAGCGGAACAGCTGTTCTACATGATCAACATCAGCCTGAAATATTTTGTGGCCCTGCCGGTGGCCATCCTCTTCATCTCTGCCACCGACCCCAGCGAGTTTGCTGCCAGCCTGAACAGCATCGGCATCTCGTATAAGGTCGGATATTCGGTGGCCATTGCCCTGCGCTACATCCCCGATATCCAGCGCGACTACCACAGCATCAGCCAGGCCCAGCAGGCCCGCGGCGTGGAGCTGGGCAAAAAGGAGCCCTTCTTCAAGCGGATGAAGAACTCTGTCAACATCCTGCTGCCGCTCATCCTGACCAGCCTGAACCGCATCGACACCATTTCCAATGCGATGGAGCTGCGCGGCTTCGGCAAGAACAGCAAGCGTACCTGGTATACCCAGCGCCCCTTTGCCCGGCGGGACTTCATTGCCCTGGGCGTGGGCGTGGTTCTGCTGCTCATCAGCCTGACCGTGACCATCCGCTTTGGAAGATTCTATAACCCATTCCTCTGAACAAAAAGACATCCCCGCACTTCCTGTTTCGGCAGGCCGTGCGGGGATGTTTTACTTTTACAGACCGTTGGTTCAATGATGCCGCAGGAAGGGGGCGTATTACGCCGCGTCCACGAACTCCTCCGGGTCTTCCACGGCATCGGTGATGGTCTCCTCCGCGTCATCGGAGGAGTCGGCAGGCTGCTCCGGGTGGAGCAGGGCGTTGAGCAGGTCACGGAAGTCGATCAGGCTGTCGTCCACCTGCTGATTCCGGGCCAGCAGGTCCTGCACCATGTCGGGCTTGTCGGTGATGAGGTCATCCACGCCCAGCTCCAGCATGTGGGTGGCGACCTTTTCGCGGTCGATGGTCCAGGCAGACACAGTCTTGCCCCGCAGATGGACGGCGTTGACCATGCCGGAGGTGATAAAGGTGGTCTCCACGCTGAAAAAGTCGGCATCGGGCAGGTCGTAGTAGTTGCCTACGCCCAGAGCCAGAATGTAGCCGGTGGGGTACTCAGGGGCCAGCGCCTTGACCTTGTGCAGGGTCTCGTAGCTCTGGGAGGTGATGACGCAGTTGGAGCTGTCGAAGCCGTATTCCCGCAGCAGGCGTACGGTCTCAGCCTCCAGAGCAGGGGTGGCGGCGCTGGGCTTGATCTCCACGTTCAGGCCGATGCGGCCCCGGCAGAGCTGCAGCACCTGTTCCAGGGTGGGGATCCGGGTGTCGGCAAAGCGGCTGCTGAACCAGCGGCCTGCGTCCAGCTGTGCCACCTCGGCGTAGGTCAGATCATAGACTTTTGCGTTTTTGCCGGTGCAGCGTTTCAGGTTTGAATCGTGGGTCACCACGACCACGCCGTCGCTGGTCATCTGCACATCCAGCTCGATGCGGTCGCCGCCCTTGAGGATGGCCGACCGGAAGGCGGGAAGGGTGTTTTCCGGGGCCACGGTGCAGTCGCCCCGGTGGAAGGTGACCAGCGGGGTCACGCCGCCCACGGCGGTGAGCAGGGTATCGTCCTGGGGCAGAGCGTAGAGGTAGACTGCCATCAGCCCGGTGGCCAGCGTGACCCCGGCCACCGCAGCGGTGAGCAGGGGCCAGCCGCCAAAGCGGTGCGGCTTGCCCTCCGGCAGCGCTTCCGGCGGGCAGTCACGGCAGCGATCGTAGAGGAATGCGATGATGGTGCACTGGGCCGTGGTGACCTTGCAGTCCAGCAAAAAGCCGAAGAAGGGGATCTCCAACAGATACAGCGCACGGGCGAGCAGCAGCATGGCGCGGGTGCTCCGCAGGCCGATCAGCGCTGCCACGCTGTAAACCAGCAGGGAAGCTCCGAAAAAGACCAGAACAGACCGGATCAGCGCACTGAGATCCCACCGTAGCAGCACACCGGCCAGCCGGGGCAGCTGTGCCTTGACATGGGCAGCGCTCTCCTGAACGGCTTCCCACAGGTTTTTGCGTTCCAGCGTAAAGAGGGGGAGCACCAGGACCCAGAACAGGGTGAACAGGAACGCCGCACCCAGAATGAGAAGAAAAAGCACCAGATAGAGCGGCTTTGCCCGGACAAGCCCAAGGATGTACTCCGGTACGGCCAGCTGAGAGATATAGTTGTAGGTCACGAATACATCGGTAAAGGGGATGAGCAGGGCGCAGTAAAGCAGGAGGGGCCAGTTCTTGGGGAGCAGGACATGGCGGATATCCCCCAGCGACCGGACGAACAGGGAGACAGGACGCAGTGTTTCACCCCGGCGGGCCAGCGCAAACCCGTGCAGGAGGATGGAAAAGCCGTACAGGTTCCAGCACGCCGCCAGAAGGACGATGAGCACGATCCCGCCTAAAATGGTCGGTGAAGTAAAGATCTGATGCGCATTGTTGTTGGTCAGGTAGTTCACCGGCGAACAGCGCAGTGTCAGCGACCAGATGCCATTCATGGCGGGCAGAAACAAAAGATAGGTCAGGGCTTTGTACACCAGCACGGCTGTCAGAACGGCAGCGGAGGCCCGGTGCAGCAGAGTCAGGGCATGGTTCCGGGTGTCCTTGTAGGCCCGGCGTGCCCGCGTGAGGGAGCGGAAGAGATGCTTCAATTTGGATTCCACCTCGGTACTGGGTTATGGTTCTGTCATTTTACAGTAGTATATCACAAAGCCGGGAAAAATGGAAACGACACGGATCGACAGTTTGTTCCAGAGGGCACAGGCGCTTTTCAGCGGAGCAAAAGCGTGTTACAATAGGGGCAGAGTAAAACAGACAGGGGAGGAACACCCAATGCAGATCATGGATCAATTCGGTGCAGCACCGGGGGCAGAGAGCGTCCGGATGCCCGATGGCACCGAGCGGACACTGGCGGCAGAGCACGCCGCGGCCATTCTGGTCAACGAACAGCCAGCCTTCCGGGTGGTCTGCACGCCGGAGCTGCTGCCGCAGCTGGCGCTGGGCCGCCTGCTGACCGAGGGCTGGATCACCTCCGCTGACAAGGTGGAGCGGGTGGCCGTCTGCGCGCAGGGCCTCAAGATAAGCGTTCAGCTGCGCCATCCGCTGGCGGCAGCGGAACAGGCCGGGCAGGAGGTGCCCAGCTGCTGCACCGATAACCTGACGCTGGCCAGCCCGGTGCGGCTGCCGCCGCTGGCCCCGGTGCCTCAGCGGGAGATCCCCGCCGCATGGGTGGATGCGCTGGCCGATGCCATGGGGCAGGGCCTTCCGCTCTACCGCGCTACCCATGCCGTGCACAGCTGCCTGCTGCTGCATGCGGGCAGGATCTTGTACCGGTGCGAGGATCTGGGCCGCCACAACGCGCTGGACAAGGCCGTGGGCTGCGCCCTGACAGAGGGTGTGCCGCTGGCGGAGTGTGTGCTTTTTACCAGCGGCCGGGTGCCGGTGGATATGGTGCGCAAGGCCATCCGGGCCGGTGTGCCCGCGCTGGTGAGCAAGAGTATGCCCACGGTACAGTCGCTGGAGCTGGCAGAGGAATATGGATTGAAACTGTTCATCCGGCAAAAGACATGATTTCACCAAGAGGCAAGAGCTTTTGAGAGAAATTGTAGGGCTTTGTTTGTGCGTATACGTTGACTAACCGGTGGAAAAGATGTTATTCTTATAACGAAGAAACCGTTCCGCACTGTTGCAGCAGGTGGAACGGCTGTTTTCGTGCCCGGGAGTTCCGGGCACAGCTGAATCAAACAGGCAGGTGATACAATTGAAGCAGGCAAATCATGCGCCGCAGTCCTTGTGGCGCAGGCGGCTGCCCGGCTATGCGGCCATGGGCGCGGCAACGCTTGCCATGGCGCTTGGCCTTGGCGGGCTGATGCACAGCCGCACCACGGTGGCCGGAACGGCCCTGCCGCTGGCAGATGCCGACGCTGCCACCTATGGTGTGAGCGCGGTGTACCAGCTGGATGACACCACGTATTATGTGGTGGGCAGCAAGCAGGGCTTCCAGAGCGAGGTGCAGGCCGGTGTGACGCTGGACCGCGACGGCAATGTGCTGGATGTGAAGATCCTGGCACAGGCCGAGACCGACAGCCTGGGTGCTCAGTGTGAAAATCCGGAGTTCACGGCCCAGTACCAGGGCGCAGCTCCCTTCACGCTGGCAGGCAAGCGCTACACTGTGACCGACCCGGCCACCGGCACGGCTTTTGCTGCCGCAGGCAGCGCCGAGACCGATGCTGCCCCCGCCGAGGCCTTCGACCCCGCCGCATGGCGTGCGGGCGATACCTCCCCGGAGGCCGAGGCTACCCGGAAAATGTATGAAGCCGGGCTGACCCTCTCGGCTCTGAACGGCCAGCCGATGGACGACGCGCTCATTCCCCCGATGGACAACAGTGCTGAGGCTGTGGCACGGCGCAAGCTGTACGCGGCGTGCCTGAGCAAGAGCGCGCAGGACGGCGAGGAACAGGCAGTGCCTTATGCAGACTGGTCCGCTGAAAAGCAGGCCGAGTACAAGCTGCAGGCCGCTGATCTGACCACCCAGGGCAGTGCGGCCGACACGGTCAGCGCTGACATGACCCAGGTGGATGCGCTTTCCGGTGCAACCATTACGTCCACGGCGGTCACGGACATCGTCAACAATTCTTATTTCTATGTAACCGAGGTGCTCTGCGCAGAGTGACCTCACGGAGGAATGGAAACCTATGGCAAAAACTGATTTTCTGACGGCTGACATGACCCGCCGTCAATTTATGAAGATCTCGGGCAAGAGCCTTGCAGGACTCACCCTTTCCGCATCTATGCTGTCCCTCTTCGGCTGCTCTCAGAAGCAGGTGGATGCCGGTGCTGTGGCGACCTGGGCACTGCCCCAGGGTCTGCTGGTGGTCAATGCTGACCTGTGCACCGGCTGCCAGCGGTGCGAGATCAACTGCACCCTGACCAACGACGGCGTGTGCTCTTCCTACATCAGCCGTGTCAAGATCCAGCGCCGCCTGAATCTGGACGGCGACGGCAACGGTCTGCTGTCCGGCACCGACAACTGCTTTGTCTACTTCCCGGATACCTGCCGCCAGTGTGAGGATCCCGCCTGCGGCAACGCATGCCCCCAGAAGGCCATTATCACCAATGAGCAGGGCATCCGCGTGGTGGATACCGACAAGTGCATCGGCTGCGGTGCCTGCGTGGAGGCCTGCCCCTGGCACATGCCCACCGTCAACCCCGAGACCGGCAAGTCCTCCAAGTGCATCGCCTGCGGTGCCTGCGTGGCAGGCTGCCCGTCCGGCGCTCTGTCCATCGTGGATTGGGATGCCGTTACCAGCGCAGCACAGGCTGCATACTTGGATCTGTAAGGAGGAACTACAATGGCTGAAAGTTATGGCTGGGCAGGTAAGATCCTGCGCGTCAACCTGACCACCGGCGAGATCACCACGCAGGACGACGCAAAGTACCATAAGTATATCGGCGGTATGGGCATGGCCTACCGCATTATGTATGAGGAAGCTCCCATGGAGCTGGACCCCTATGACGAGAAGGCTCTGGTCATCTTTGGTGTCGGCCCCCTGACCGGTGCCGGCGTGCCCTGCTCCGGCCGTATGAACGTGACCTTCCGCTCCACCTGGTCCAAGGGTCACTCCATCATCGACGCACACATGGGCGGCCACATCGGCTCCATGCTGAAGTATGCCGGTTACGACGGCATCGTTGTCAGCGGCATCTCCGAGAAGCCCGTCTACCTGCGCATCGAGGACGGCGCGGTCTCTCTGGAGGATGCAAGCGAGATCTGGGGCAAGGGCACCTTTGCTGCCAACAAGTGGATGGTAGAGCAGAACGGCCGCGAGTTCGAGACCGCTTCCATCGGCCCCGCCGGTGAGAATCTGGTGGACTACTCCACCCTGAACACCAGCTTCGGCAACTCCGGCGGTGCCGGTCTGGGCGCTGCCATGGGCAACAAGAAGCTGAAGGGTCTGGCCATCCGCGGCACCGGCAGCGTCAAGGTCGCTGACCCCAAGAAGGTGCTGGAGCTCTCCAACTACATGATGGGCAACCTGATCGGCGGCAACAACAACCACAACGTGCCCGCACAGCCCCAGAGCTGGGCAGAGTACAGCGCCACCTCCGGCAAGAACCGCTGGTCCGGCGCTCCCGGCCGTATGTGGAAGAAGGCTCCCGGCGGCCCCGTGGATACCGGCGAGCAGCCCTACAACGATATCAACAAGGTGGCTCTGCGCTGCTTCAAGGGCTACTTCGATTTCGGCGCTCCCGCTGCCGAGTACACCGTGAAGAACGGCGGCTGCTCCTCCTGCCCCATCCGCTGCTACACCGAGTATGATGTGGATCCGCTGGCAGATTACGACCTGCCCACCCACAACTCCAACACCTGTATGCCCGTGCTGTACGGCACCCGCGTCTACCCGGACGGCGTGCACGACTTCAAGTACGAAGGCGACGGCACCATGGTCATCAATCTGGCATGGTCTCATGCGGTGGACGATATGGGCCTGTGGGACAACTACGGCAACCTGAACCGCGACCTGCAGTGGATCCTGCGGATGCCCCGCGAGGAGGCCACCAAGTACATCAGCGAGGCCGAGTACGACTCTCTGCCTTGGGAGTGGGAGAAGGCCGGCGATCCCCGCTGGGAGGTCGAGCTGATCCGCCGCATGGCTTACGGCGAGGGCGACCTGTCCGTCATCGCCAAGGGCACGCTGGCCATGATGGAAAAGTTCGGCCTGCCCAAGAGCTGGCTGGACCGCAACGACGGCGCTACCAACTCCAACCTGATCTACAACGGCTTCCCCAACCACCACGGCCCTGCTGAGGCATGGCAGGTGGGTATGCTGTACAACCTCGTCTACAACCGCGACTGCATGATCCACGAGATCGTCTGCGAGACCGGTTCCGGCGCTCCCTATGAGGTGACCAAGAAGGTCATGGAGGACTTCTTCGGCGAGGGCTGCTACGATAAGGCCAAGGCCTACACTCCCATCAACGAGAACAAGGCAAAGCTGGCCGCATACTGCGTCAACGACAAGAACTTCCACGACTCCGCCACCCTGTGCAACTGGATGTGGCCCATGACCCAGTCTCCCTCCAAGGAGCGCGAGTACCACGGCGACCTGGATCTGCAGGCAGACTTTATGACTGCTGTTACCGGCGAGACCTATACCCAGGCTGGTCTGCAGGAGGACGGTGCCCGCATTACCCAGATGCTGCGCGTGATGACCGCCATCAGCTTCCAGCAGAACTGCGGCAGCGCAAACCTGCGTCAGGAGCACGATGCCATCTGCGATTGGGTGTTCGATAAGGACCCCGACTTCAAGGCATTCGAGGAAGGCACCACCAAGCTGGACCGCGCCGACATGGAGAAGGCAAAGGATCTGTTCTACGACGTCTTCGGCTGGGACCGCACCACCGGTGTGCCCACCCGCGAGACGCTGGAGAAGTATGATCTGGCTGACATGGCCGATGATCTGGAAAAGCGCGGCATCTACGCCCAGAACACCGCAGCAGCTGAATAAATCCCATAGAAAGAGGAACGATCGTCATGTTGTTTGGCAGACGTAAACCCGGCTACACCACCACTGTGGACAGCAGCGTGGACCCGGAGCAGGCCGTTCTGGACCTGCAGAAGGCAGAGCTGGCCGCCAAGAAAAAGCCCAAGGCAGAGGTGTTCGACATCAATGCCGCCAGCGAAACGGCCCGCCGCCTGAAGGAAACGGGCAGCAGCTTTGACGGCAGCGCCGCCAAGACCGGCGAGGACGTGATCGCCGCCGTGGAGCGGGAGACCGCAGAGCTTGCAGCAATGCAGGCTGCCGGGGCCGCACCCGAAGCCGCCGAAACTGTGCAGGACGAGGCCGCAAAGCCTCAGCTGCTGGATTTTCTGGCCGGCGAGCCGGAGGCTGAAAACGATCCCTTTGCGGATCAGCCCACCCAGACCGCGCCGGAGCTGCCGGAGCTGACCCCCGCGCAGGAGCTGGCCGGTTACATCCGTTCCCGCAGCGCCGCCGCGCTTATCACGCCCCACGCACTGCTGGTCAGTGAGGTGGAGAACGCCGATGAGCTGCTGGCTCAGATGCCGCAGGACCCCCAGTGTGAGGATATCGTTGTCCGTGCAGGCGCAAAGGATACCTACTATTACTCCAACGCCAACATGAGCGACAACTACGCCATGATCGCCCAGCTCATTGAGGACAAAGACCTCTGTGTCATGTTTGCTGAGATGGTGCGCTTCAACGCACGGGTCTACCCCAGTGCCACCCCGCTGAAGTACTTCCAGCGCTCCCCCTACGGCCTTGCGCCGGAGGAGATCGAGCAGACCTGGAAGACCATGCAGGGCAGGCCGGAGTTTGCCGACATCGAGGAGCTGACCAACAATCAGAACGAGCGGTTCCTCTTCTCCACCCAGCATCTCACCCGCCGCTATGCAAAAGCCATCAGCGACGTGGATGATTTCTGCGACTAAAAGATCATACACAATTGAATAGGGTACAAGAGCTTCTTTGAGCAAGGCTGTCTAAACCCCGCAGGGGGCAGGACACCGCGCCGCAATGCTAAGGGCCAACGCCGGCATTCAAGGGTGGCAGGGGAAACCCGGCCGCCTTCCCGCAGAAGAAACGCTGCAATTTGAAAAAAAGAACTCCTCCCATCCACCGTTCCGGAGCGTTGCCTCCTTCCCGTTGCTGCAACAGCGGAAAAGGAAGCGGCTCCCTCGGCGTGGCGGCCTGCAGGCTGCCGCTCCGGGACATGTTCGGTTTTTTGCGGGGGCGTTTTGATTTTCGGTCAGAACGTCTCCGCTTTTTTTCACCTGCCGATCGAAAAGAGATCTCCCCGGGAGTTTGTCCGGGCCATAGCGGGCAAACTGTGCCCCGGGGAGCGATGGAGGATTTTTGCAATGAAACAGCCTTTTTGCACACCAGCCCAGGCCCTGCGCCGGGTGCTGGATGCTGCTGCGGCTCTCCCGGTGCCTGCCACGGAGCGGGTGCCGCTGGATGATGCCTGTGGGCGGATCGCAGCCCGGGACCTGTGCGCCCGGATGGATCAGCCCCCTTTTGACCGGAGCCCTCTGGATGGCTATGCCCTTCACAGCGCCGACACGGCCGGGGCGGGGGAGAAGACCCCTGTCACCCTGCCGGTGGTGATGAAGCTCTACGCCGGGGATGCCCCCGCCGCTGCCCTGCCTGCCGGGTGTGCCGCCCGCATTATGACCGGTGCACCCCTGCCCTCGGGCGCGGACTGCGTTCTGATGCAGGAGCTGACCGATGGCGGGGAGGAGCAGGTGCGCATTTACGCACAGCTTCAACCCAACGCCAATGTGGTGTTCCGGGGTGAGGACATCGCCGCCGGTGCCCCCATTGCCGCTGCCGGAACTGTGCTGACCCCGGCGCACATCGGTGTGCTGGCCGGGCAGGGCATCCCGGATGCCGAGGTCTTCCGCTCCCTGACCGTGGGCGTGCTTGCTACCGGCAGTGAGCTGCTGGAAGCGGGTGAGGCCTGGGCTCCCGGCAAGATCTACGATGCCAACGGGATCCAGAATGCCGCCCGCCTGCGGCAGCTGGGCTTTGCCGTGGAGCGCACCCACTGCTCGGATGACCCGGAGGAGATCGCCGCCCGGATGCAGGATCTGCTCACCCGGTGTGATGCGGTGATCACCAGCGGCGGTGTTTCGGTGGGGCAGAAGGATTATCTGCCCACAGTGCTGGAAATGCTGCACGCGGAGCCTGTTTTTGCCGGGGTGGCCCAGAAGCCCGGCAGCCCCATGATCGCTGCACAGGTGGGAGAAAAGCTGGTGTTCTGCCTGTCCGGCAATCCCTTTGCCGCTGCTGCCACGCTGGAGCAGTATGCCGTTCCGGCCCTGCTGCGGGCCGCAGGGCGGCGGGAAGAGGACTGCATCCCGGTGCACACCCGGGGCAGGCTGACCACCGGCTTTTCCAAGCCCAGCAAGGGAACCCGCTTCTTGCGGGCCAGAGCGCTGGGCGGCCTGGTGGAGATCCCCGGCGAGGGCAACGCGGAGGCGCATTCCTCGGGCAGTCTGTCGGCCATGATGGGCTGCAACTGCCTGGTGGAGCTGCCTGCGGGCAGCGGCCCGGTGGCTCCGGGCGAAGAAGTGGAGGTACTGAACTTTGTACAGTGAAAAGAAACAGGCGCTTGCTGCCGAGCTGAGCCTGAAGCGCCCGGCTGTGCTGGCCGTGAGCGGTGCGCACAACAGCGGCAAAACGACTTTGTTGGAAAAACTCATCCCCCTGCTGCGGGCACGGGGCCTGAAGGTGGGTGTCATCAAGCATGACGGCCACGATTTCACCCCCGACGTGCCGGGCACCGACAGCTTCCGCCTGCGGGAGGCCGGGGCCGAGGGCGTGGCGGTCTTTTCGGGCAGCCGCTACCTGCTGACGGAGGAATTCCGCTTGAACGAGCAGGATCTGCTGGCCCTGTTTGAGCGCCACGGCTATGATCTGGTGCTGATGGAGGGCTTCAAGGAGAGCGGCTGGCCCAAGATCGAGGTGGTGCGCAAGGCTGTCTCGGAGGAGCCTGTTTCCTTTGAGCCGCTGGCCATCGTGGGGGATGTTCCGGGCGCGGATTTTGCGCTGGACGAGCCCGCAGCGCTGGCCGACTGGATCGCTGCACAGATGCCTGCATTGTAACAGGGGGAGGAAGAAACCATGAAACTGATCCGTACCGAAGAAGCGGCAGGGCAGGTGCTCTGCCACGATATCACCCAGATCATCCCGGGTGAGTTCAAGGGGGCCCGCTTCAAAAAGGGCCACATCATTCAGCCCGAGGATATTCCGGTGCTGCTGAGCATCGGCAAGGAAAACCTCTATGTCTGGGAGAAAAAGCCCGGCATCCTCCACGAGGACGAAGCTGCCGCCCTGCTCTACAAGGCCGCTGCCGGTCAGAATATCCACGGCACCGAGCCCCGGGAGGGCAAGATCGAACTGATCGCCGACTGCGACGGTCTGCTCAAGATCGACCGCAGGGCCCTGCTGGCGGTGAACAGCACCCCCCAGATGATGATCGCCACGATCCACGGCGACCTGCCTGTGAAAAAGGGAGCCAAGCTGGCTGGTACCCGCATCATCCCGCTGGTCATTGAGCAGGAGAAGATGGAGGCTATGCAGGCTGCTGCCGGGCCGAAGCCCATCCTGAACGTGCTGCCCTTCCACCAGAAGAAGTTTGCCGTTATCACCACCGGCAGCGAGGTGTTCAAGGGCCGCATTGAGGACAAGTTTACTCCCATCCTCGAGCAAAAGCTGGCGGTATATGGCTGTGAGATGGCCTTCCACAAGGTCTGCGATGATGACCCGGCGGGCATTACGGCTGCCATTCTGGAAGCAAAGGCCGCAGGCTGTGAGCTGATCTTTACCACCGGCGGCATGAGCGTGGACCCGGACGACCGCACCCCGCTGGCCATCAGGAACACCGGGGCCGAGATTGTCACCTACGGCGCGCCGGTGCTGCCCGGTGCCATGTTCCTGGTCAGCTATCTGGACGGTGTGCCGGTCTGCGGTCTGCCCGGCTGTGTGATGTACGCCAAGCGCACCATTTTTGACCTGTTGCTGCCCCGCCTGCTGGCCGATGACCCCATCACCGCCGAGGATATCGCCCGTCTGGGCGAGGGCGGCCTCTGCCTGGGCTGCGCCGAGTGCCACTGGCCCAACTGCGGCTTCGGACACTGCTGAAACCCTCTCAGGCAAAGCCTTTCGGCTTTGCCAGCTCCCCCGAAGGGGGAGCTTAACTAAGGTGAAAAAATATGAGTGAAAATAATCTGACACATTTTGATGCCGCCGGGAATGCCGTAATGGTGGACGTGAGCGAAAAGCCCGTCACGGCCCGGGAGGCCACGGCCCACGGCATTATTACCATGAATGCGGATGCCTTTGCCGCTGTGGAAAGCGGTACTGTGAAAAAAGGCGATGTGCTGGGCGTGGCCCGGGTAGCCGGCATCATGGCCACCAAGCGCACCAGCGAGCTGATCCCTCTGTGCCACCCGCTGCCGCTGACCAAGGTGCAGATCGAGTTTGACCTGCTGCCCGAGCGCCGGGCTGTGGAAGCACGCTGCACGGTCAAGACCAGCGGCGTGACCGGCGTGGAGATGGAGGCCCTGACCGGCGTTTCCACCGCCCTGCTCACCATTTATGACATGTGCAAGGCTGTGGATAAGGGCATGGAGCTGGGCGAGATCCATCTGGTGGAAAAGACCGGCGGCAAGAGCGGACATTACATCCGGGCGGAGGGCGGCTATGTTTGATTCCAAGGGCCGCAATATCCATTATCTCCGCCTTTCCGTGACCGACCTGTGCAATCTGCGCTGCCGCTACTGTATGCCGGACGGCGTGGACAAGCTGGAACGGGAGGATATCCTGACCTATGAAGAATTCCTGCGCCTTGCCGCTCTGTTTGCCCGGTGCGGGGTGGATACCGTGCGGGTCACCGGCGGCGAACCGCTGGTGCGCAGGGGCGTGGAGCAGCTGGTCAAGGGGCTGAAAGCCATCCCCGGCATCCGGAAGGTCACCATGACCACCAATGCCGTCCTGTTGGAACAGCAGCTGCCCGCCCTGCTGGAGGCCGGGCTGGACAGTGTGAACATCAGTCTGGATACGCTGGACCCCGCCCTGTTTGCAAAGATCACGGCCCGGGGTGAATTTGCCGCCGTGCAGGCGGGCATCCATGCCGCGCTGGAAAGCGGCATTCCGGTCAAGCTGAACTGCGTGCCCCAGGTGGGCGTGAACGAAGGTGAGCTGGAAGCGCTGGCCGCTCTGGCACAGGACAAGCCCCTGCAGGTGCGGTTCATCGAGATGATGCCCATCGGCTACGGGGCGGCCATGCCCTGTATCTCCGGCCCGGAGCTGCTGGCCCGCTTCCGCAGGCGCTGGCCGGAGCTGGCCCCGCTGCCCGGGGCAGCATGTGCCGCGCTGGGCGACGGCCCGGCGGTCTATTACACCGTGCCGGGATGGAAAGGGGACATCGGCTTCATTGCCGCTGTCCACGGCAAGTTCTGCGCCTCCTGCAACCGGGTGCGGCTGACCAGCCAGGGCTTTCTGCGCCCCTGCCTTGCCAGTGAGGCCGGATGTGACCTGAAAGCCCTGCTGCGCAGTGGCGCGTCTGACGAGGAGCTGCTGGCCGCTATCCGTACCACCATCTGGGAAAAGCCCCAGGAACATCATTTTGAATTGAAACAGGACATCCCCGCGACCCGGGGTATGTACCGAATTGGAGGATAAATCTATGGGAAAACTTCTGGCGATCTGCACCAGCCCCCAGCGGGGCACGGTCAAGACCGAAGTGGAAAGCGCACGCCTGACCCCGGAATGGGGCATTGAGACCGATGCCCACGGCGGGAACTGGCATCGTCAGGTCAGCCTGCTGAGTGCCGAAAAGATCGAGAACTTCCGCAAGAAGATCTGGGTGGACTATGGTGCCTTTGGCGAGAATCTGGTGGTGGAGGGCTACGATTTCCGCAATCTGCCCGTGACCAGCCGCTTTGCCATCGGGGACGTGGTGCTGGAAATGACCCAGATCGGCAAAGAGTGCCACAACGACTGCGTCATCAAGCAGAAGACCGGCGAGTGCATCATGCCCCGGGAGGGTGTGTTTGCCCGGGTGCTGCAGGGTGGCGAGATCCACGTGGGGGACGAGGTGACCCTGCTGCCCCCGCCGGAAAATCCGCCCCTGCGCGCTGCCGTCATCACCCTTTCTGACAAGGGCAGCCGGGGTGAGCGTGAGGACAAGAGCGGCCCCCTGATCGTGGAGATGCTCACCGCTGCAGGCTATCAAGTGGAGGAGACCATGATCCTGCCCGATGAGGCAAAGGCCCTGAAAGCACAGCTCATCCGGCTGGCCGATGGCCGTCAGGTCAACCTGATCCTGACCACCGGCGGCACCGGCTTTGCCCCCCGGGATATCACCCCGGAAGCAACCTATGCCGTGGCTGACCGCAACGCCCCCGGCATTGCTGAGGCCATGCGTTACCACAGCCTGAGCATCACCCCGCGCGGAATGCTCAGCCGTGCCGCCAGTGTGCTGCGGGGCAAGACCCTCATCGTTAACCTGCCCGGCAGCCCCAAGGCCGTGAAGGAGAATCTGGAGTACATCCTGCCCAGCCTGGAGCATGGGGTACGCATTGCCGCTGGGCTGGACGGCGAGTGCGCCCGCAAATAAGCTTGTTTCACCGCCGCGGCGCTGCTTTTGGTGTCGGGCGTGAAAATAGAAGTACAACAAAGGCATACCTATTGTAAGGAGCAAGACTATGAAAACTATGATCTCCCGCCGCAGCTTCCTGTGCGCTGCCGGCATCGCATCCGCATCTGCCGTTCTGACCGCCTGTGGCGGCTCCTCCAGCAGCACTGTATCTTCCACTGCATCCTCCGCTGCCGCCTCCTTTGAGGCTGCCTCCGGTGAGAGTGTGGAGCTGATCGTTTTTGCTGCCGCTTCCCTGACCGAGACCCTGAACGCCATTGCCGAGACCTACTCCGCAGAGAACCCCGGCGTGACCTTCAGCTTCAACTTTGACTCCTCCGGAACCCTCAAGACCCAGATCCAGGAGGGTGCGGACTGCGACCTGTTCCTCTCCGCCGGTCAGAAGCAGATGAACCAGCTGGACAGCACCGCTTCCGCTGAGGTGAACACCGAGGGGCTGGATTTTGTGGATGCCGAAAGCCGTGTGGATCTGCTGGAGAACAAGGTCGTGCTCTGTGTGCCTGAGGGCAGCGACAAGGGGATCGACAGCTTCGACAGCCTGGCCGAGCACCTGAAGGCAGAGGATATCCTGTTCTGCATGGGCAACAGCGATGTGCCCGTGGGTCAGTACACCCAGAAGATCCTGGCCTACTACGATCTGGATGAGGCAGCTCTGGCTGCTGCCGGTGTCATCACCTACGGCTCCAACGTCAAGGAAGTCACCACCCAGGTCAGTGAGGCCAGCGTGGATGCCGGTGTCGTTTACTGCACCGATGCGTACAGCGCCGGTCTGACCCCCGTGGACGAGGCCACCAAGGAAATGTGCGGCCAGGTCATCTACCCCGCCGCTGTGATGAAGAACGCCCTCCATGCCGAGGCTGCCAAGGAGTTCCTGGCTTACCTGCGCACCGACAAGGCTGCGACCGTGTTCGAGAGCGTCGGCTTCACCGCACTGTAAGCATCCGCTGGGGGGATGGTATGGACTGGTATCCCTTATGGAACAGCCTGCGCATTGCGCTGATCAGCTGCGCGGCGGTGTTCTTTTTAGGCATCTTTGCGGCCTACTACATTGCAAAGCTCCCGCGCGTGCTCAAAGGCGTGCTGGATGTGGTGCTCACCCTGCCCATGGTGCTGCCGCCCACGGTCGTGGGATATTTCCTGCTGCTGCTGTTCGGCGCAAAAAGGCCGCTGGGCATCTTTTTCATGGAACATTTCGGCGTGAAGCTGGTGATGAACTGGTACAGCGCCATCTTTGCTTCCATCGTGGTGGCCTTTCCGCTGATGTACCGCACGGCCCGCGGTGCCTTTGAGAGTTTTGACGAGACGCTGGCCTGGTCGGCACAGACGCTGGGGCTTTCCAACACCTGGATCTTCTGGCGGGTGCGGATGCCCTGCTGCCGTCAGGGCATTCTGGCCGGTGCGGTGCTGGCCTTTGCCCGTGCGCTGGGCGAATATGGTGCCACCAGCATGATCGCAGGCTACACGCCGGGCAAGACAGCCACCATTGCAACCACGGTCTACCAGCTCTGGCGCACCAACGATGAAGCCGGGGCCATGCAGTGGGTGCTGGTGGATATCGTTATCTCGGCGGTGGTGCTGCTGGCAGTGAACCTGCTGGAACGCAGGCAGAAGCAGGGAGGAAAGCGCGCATGAGCCTGGAAGTAAATGTGACCAAGCGGTTTGATGGCTTTACCCTCCACGCTGCGTTCACGGCGGGGGATACTGCCACCGCCCTTCTGGGCGCGTCCGGCTGCGGCAAAAGCATGACCCTGCGCTGCATTGCAGGCATCGTCCGGCCGGACGAGGGGCGCATCGTGCTGGATGGCCGGGTACTGTTCGACAGCGCTCAGGGCATCGACCTGCCGCCCCAGCAGCGCAATGTGGGTCTGCTGTTCCAGAACTACGCTCTGTTCCCCAACATGACCGTGGAACAGAATATCCTCAGCGCACTAAAAAAGGAAAAGGACCCTGCCGCCCGCAGGGCCGCCTGTGCCGAGGCATTGCGGGCCATGCGGCTGGAAGAACTGGCCAAGCGCCTGCCCGGCGCGCTTTCAGGCGGGCAGCAGCAGCGTGCCGCTCTGGCCCGCATCCTGGCGGCCAAACCCCGCATCCTGATGCTGGACGAGCCGTTCAGTGCGCTGGACAGCTATCTGCGCGAGGAGGTAGAGGGGGAAGTGGGCAGCCTGCTGGCCGGATTTGCGGGCACAGCCCTGCTGGTGACCCACAACCGGGACGAGGCCTACCGCCTGTGCAGGGAGATGATCGTGATGGACAGCGGCGAGGTGCTCCGGGCGGGCACGACCAAGGAGGTCTTTGCCGACCCCCGCACCCGTGCCGCCGCCCGCCTGACCGGCTGCAAGAACATTCTGCCCTGCACCCGGGTGGGGGAGCATACCGTTCATCTGGCGGGCTGGGAACAGCCGCTGACCGTGGCTCTGCCGGTGCCCGAGGGCTGCCGTGCCGTGGGCATCCGCGCCCATGATTTTGCGCCCTGCGCTCCCGGCACCCCCAACAGCCTGCCGGTGCAGGCTGTCTCCACCAGTGAGAACCCCTTTGACTGGAATATGATCTTCATCCTGCCTGGCGGTGAGGCCCGCCTGTGGTGGAAGGTGTCCAAGGAAACATTGGCGGCACCGCCGCCAAAAGCACCCGTCTGCCTGGCTGCTGCCCCGGAAAATATCATGCCGCTGGTCTGAGGCAAAAGAATCGTTCTCTCCCTGCTCCCGAAACAGAAATACGGAGCAGGGAGAAATTTTTTGAAAAAAGTACTTGACTTTATCAAGTGATGTGATTATACTAGACCTTGTCAAGTAAAGGAGATGCAAAGAGTGATCCAATCGACCATATCCTTCTACGTGATGGAGTTTTACAAGCAGTTCACAGCCTACACCACCCAGCAGCTGCAGGAGTTTGGCCTGAGCTGTGGCATGATGTATTTTGTGATCTACGTGGGCAAACATCCCGGCTGCACCCCGGCTGAGATGACCAAAAACCTGCACCTGGACTGGGGCCACTGCCAGCGCAGCGTGACCAAGCTGGTGGAAGATGGCTTTATGACCCGGGAAAAGCAGGGCCGCAGTTATCATTTGGGGCTGACCCCGGCGGGTGAGAGAGCATTCCGGACCTGCCACCAGGTATTTTTCGATTGGGATGCACAAAATCTGAGCGGGCTGACCGAAGAGGAACAGCACCAGCTCCTGAGCCTGCTGCAAAAGGCAGCACGGACGAGGAAAGAGAGTGTGTAACATGTACGACACCATCCTGAGCCCCATTGATTACGGTGGATTGCAGCTGAAGAACCGCATCATCTTTGCCCCCACCACCTTCGGCCTTTCGGACGAGGAATATCTGGCAGAGATGGAGCGGCTGGCCAAGGGCGGCTGCGCCATGATCATCATCGGCGACGTGCCGGTGGCCAAGAGCCGGTTTGAGAAGTCCCTGTTTGACAAAAAGGGCTTTGCCTTCTATCAGCAGATCTGCGAGACCGCCCACAAATACGGCTGCAAGGTCTGCGCTCAGCTCCACCAGACCGATACCGACATGATGTCCATCATCAAGTGCATCCCGGGGATGCTGATGAAAAAGATCACCCCCGACCAGCTGCGGGAGCGGATGAACGATGCCGTGGGCCCCTACATCACCAAGATGTCCCAGAAAAAGATCCATCAGATCATCGCGGGCTTTGGCAAGGCCGCTGTGCTGGCAAAGCAGGCGGGCTTTGACATGGTGCAGGTGCACGGCGACCGGATGTGCGGCAGCTTCTCTTCCGCCATCTTCAACCACCGCACCGATGAATACGGCGGCAGTGCCGAGCGCCGCGCCCGCTTTGCCGTGGAAGCTGTCAAGGCAGTGCACGCCGCTGTGCCCGGCATGGCCATTGACTACAAGCTGGCTGTCCGGCAGGAGAACCCCCATTACGGCAACGCCGGTGTGGTGGAGGAGGAACTGGCCGTGTTCGTGCCCCTGCTGGTGCAGGCAGGCGTGACCAGCTTCCATGTGACACTGGCCAACCACTCTGCGCTGGAAAACACCATCCCGCCGGCCAGCCACCCCGAGTTCAAGGAGACCGGCTGCTTCCTCAAGTTCTGCGATGAGGTGCGCCGGTATACCAGCGTGCCGCTCTGCGGTGTGGGCGGCCTGAACGACCCCGATTTTGTGGAGCAGCAGCTTGCCAGCGGCCGCATCCAGTGCGCGGCAATGTGCCGCCAGCTGCTGGCCGACCCCAACTGGGTCAACAAACTGCAGAGCGGCAATGCGGCAAAGATCCACCGCTGTGTCCGCTGCAACAAAAAGTGCCTGGGCGGCCTGATCGCCCATCAGGGCACCCGCTGTATCTATGATGCCCTGAACGCAAAAGAACAGGGAAGCATCTGATATCAAACATAATAAAGGAGAATGACCATGAGCTACGCCATCGTTTTCAGCAGCAAGACCGGCAACACCCGCCTGCTGGCCGACACCCTTCGCGCAAGCCTGCCCCAGAATGAGTGCACCTACTTCGGAGCACCGGCCCCGGAGGCACTGGAGGCTGAGACCCTTTACATCGGCTTCTGGACGGACAAGGGCCATGCCGATGACACCCTCACCGCCTTTTTGCAGACCCTGAAGGGGAAGCGGATCTTTTTGTTCGGCACCGCAGGCTTTGGCGGCAGTGCGGAATATTTCGAGCAGATCCTGGCAGCGGTGCAGAAATCGCTGGATGAGAGCAACACGGTCATTGGAACCTATATGTGCCAGGGCAAGATGCCCATGACCGTGCGCCAGCAGTACGAAAAGATGCTGCAGCAGCCCAACCATGCGCCCAATCTCGAAATGCTGATCGAGAATTTTGACAAGGCGCTGGCTCACCCGGATGCCGCAGACCTCGACCAGCTGCGCAAAAAGGCGGCAGAGGTGCAGGCATAACGGAAGAACTCTTCAAAAAAGCAGATTTTTGAGAAAGCTGCTCCAAAACAGTTGACAGGTTCTGCCCGATGTGGTAGGATGATGTCGAGGAAATGGAAACGGCTCCTCAAGGTGAATTGAATATTCTCGGCAAAACAGTCGAAAGGCTGTGACGCAAAGCTACAGGGCCTGTAAAATGGCAGCCAGCTGCTTCTCAAAGAAATCTTTCTTTGGGTGATCTGCTTAGAATTTCTAGGTGTTGTTTTGCTGAGTGTATTGCAGAACAACACCTTTTTTCGTTCTCAAATTTCTTCCCAAAAGAAGAAAGGCACGCAAAACTGAATATCCTCGGCAAAGCAGTCGAAAGGCTGTGACGCAAAGCTATAGGGCCTGTAAAATGGCAGCCAGTTGCTTCTCATCACCTGAGGGTCTCCACAGCGGAGATTGGGTGTTGAGTGACCTTCATCTGAAGCATCAGGTGTCGATTGCCGAGTATACCAGCAATCGACACCTTTTTTCATGGGGCAACACAAAAGAGGTTCAACACCATGCGTAACGCTTCGATGAAAGTCCTGAAGAATCTGGTCTGCTGCGCCGCATTCATCTGCCTGATGTTTGTTCTGGCAATGCCCGCACACGCAGCTTCCAAGGCCGATGAGCTGCTGCAGCTCGTCAACGCAGAGCGTGCACAGGCTGGTGTGGCTCCTCTGAGCATGGGCAGCAGCGCACTGAATGCTGCCGCACAGGCCCGTGCAGAAGAACTTACCGTCAATTACTCCTACAACCGCCCCAATGGCAGCCGCGAGTTCACCATCCTGCCGGAGTACGGTGTGGACGATGTTTCTGTGGGCGAGAACTACTGGGCAGCTGCTGAGGATGCTTCGGACGTGGTCGCCGCCTGGAATCGCTACGATTTCTTCAAGGAGCGGATGCTGGACAAGGATGCCACCTCCGTTGGCATTGGCTACTATGAGGGCGGCGAGTACGGCAATTACTGGGTGATGATCTTTACCTACGCCCGCGGCACCAGTGAGAACGGTTTCGCACAGGAAGTGCTGGCGCTGGTCAACGCTGAGCGCGCAAAGGAAAATCTGGCACCTCTGGCCATGGGCGATGCCAAGCTGCAGGCCGCCGCCGATGAGCGCGCAAAGGAAGTGGCAAAGGTCGCTTCCCACACCCGCCCTGATGGCACCAACTGCTTCACCGTGCTGAAGGAGTACGGCGTGTCTGATACCGCCACCGGCGAGAATGCCGCCTGGGGCGAGACCACGCCCGAAAAAGTCGTTGCAGACTGGATGGCTTCGGAAGGCCACCGTGTCAATATCATGGACCCCGCCGCCAAGTATATGTGCCTTGGCTACAACTACGATGCCAATTCTCAGTGGGGCCACAACTGGATCCAGATCTTCGCAAAGTAAGCGGATGACTTCCATTGAGCGTTGTACGATGAAATAAAACAGAGCAAAAAGAGATGCACCCCGCCTTCCTGAAACCGGTTCAGGGAGCGGGGTGCATCTCTTTTGTTTTTTTATTCTGCTGCCATCTCAGCCACATCCTCGGGGCTGAAATCACCCAAGGGCAGGATGAGCCGGCCCAGCGTCTCCTGCGGCAGGGCGGCAAGCCGGGCACTCTCGTCCGCAATTTCGGCAGGGCAGAGGATGTGCACGCCGTCCGCACCGGTCTCTACCCGGGCGCGGTGGCCGGTGGCAATGTACTGGATGCCCAGCCGGTCAGCCGCCGCCAGCAGGGCGGGGAAGCGCAGGTCGGCCGGGGCAGCGGTCTCCTCGGCCAGCTGGCTGGCCAGTTCGCTGGCATTCAGGGTGATGCACTCGATGCCCAGAGCCTTGGCGGCTTCTTTGGCGGCATCCACAACGGGGTCATCGGCGCACAGACGCACCACAGCGCCCATCACCGCAAAGCCCTGCTGCTGTAAAATGCGGACAGCTGCTTTGCAGCCCGTGCCGCCGCACAGGCCCACCAGCACCTTGTCCTGCTGTTCATAGGTATCGAACCCGCTGCCGGGCAGAAATGTATCGCTCATCGTCCCTGTCTCCCTCCGTGTGCCTGACTTTGTGCCACGGCCAGCTGGTCGCAGCGTTCGTTTTCCGGGTGGCCTGCATGGCCCTTGACCCAGACATAAGTGATCTTGTGCCGGGCCTCCTGCTCCAATGCCTGCTCCCACAGGTCGGGGTTCAGGGCAGGGGAGCCGTCGGACTTTTTCCAGCCCCGGCGCTTCCAGCCCCTGGCCCAGCCCTTTTCCAGCCCGTTGATGACGTACTGGCTGTCAGAGCACAGCCGCACCTCACAGGGCTCCTTGAGCTGGCGCAGGGCCTCGATAAAGGCGGTCAGCTCCATCCGGTTGTTGGTGGTGGAAGCATCGCCGCCGCTGAGCTCTTTTTCGTAGACCTTGCCGTTGAAGCGGTAGCGCAGCACTGCACCCCAGCCGCCCGGGCCGGGGTTGCCGCTGCACGCGCCATCGGTATAAACTTCGACTTGTTTCATCTGTTTCTCCCGGAACTTGAATTTTGGATACTTCTATTTAGAGCTATTTTTCCGGTTCTGTCAAGAGGAAAACGTATCATCCCCGGCTTTTCCGGCAAAGCTTTGAATTGACAAAGTGGACAAGAAATACTATACTGTTTGTAACAAAATGCGTATAGGGGCGCACCGGTGCGGTGTGTCCGGCCGGAACGGGGCAGTGCCGCGGTCGCATCGAACAGATGGACTGACAGGGCAGAAATTACTCCGTTCCGGTCATCCCAGTGCCGAAAACGGGCATGGAAGCGAAAAATTCTATACGATGGTTTCGATGGGAGCGGCGGTGCGTTTGCTGCTCCTTCACAGCAGACAGGCCGCTCGCAAAGGGGTGTGCCTGCGTTTTGTAATTGATTTTGGAGGTACCGCATGGCACAGGTCAAAGAACAGAACCCGGCTCAGGCTCAGAACAATCCGAACAGAAACAGTGAATCCGGCGGGGAAAAGCGTACCCGCACCCGCCGCCCTTATTATAACCGGCGGCCCCGCCGTTCTCAGCAGCCCAAGGAGGCCGCTGTGCCCATCCACATCTACCCGCTGGGCGGTCTGGGCGAAGTGGGCAAGAACATGACCGTGTATGAGTGCAACGGGGATATGATCATTGTGGACTGCGGCCTTGTATTCCCGGACAGTGAGATGTACGGTGTGGACATGGTCATCCCCGACTTTACCTTTGTGGTGCAGAATAAGGACAAGATCAAGGGCCTGCTCATCACCCACGGCCACGAAGACCACATCGGCAGCATTCCTTACCTGCTGCAGAAGTTTGATCTGCCCATCTACGGCACCCGGCTGACCTGCGGCCTCATCCGGAACAAGCTGGAGGAGTTCGGCCTGGCGGGCAAGACCAAGTTCGTGGAGATCACCCCCAAACAGAAGATCAAGCTGGGCTGCTTTACCGTGGAGCCCATCCATGTCAACCACTCCATCCCCGATTCCGTGGCCTTTGCCATTGACAGCCCCGCCGGAACGATCATCCAGACCGGCGACTTCAAGATCGATTACACCCCGCTGGCCTGCGGCGTGACCGACCTGACCACCCTTTCGGAGTATGGTCAGAAGGGTGTGCTGGCTCTGCTGAGCGATTCCACCAACGCCGAGCGCCCGGGCTTTACCGCCACGGAGCAGAAGGTGGCCGCCGGTGTCCGCAACCTGTTTGCCCGTGCCCGGAACAAGCGTATCATCATTGCGACCTTTGCGTCCAATATCTACCGCGTTCAGCAGATCATTGATCTGGCCGTGGAGGATGGCCGCAAGGTGGCGTTCAGCGGCCGCAGCATGGTCAATAACACTGCCATGGCGCAGGAGCTGGGTTATATGCACATCCCCGAGGGCACCCTCATCAGTGTGGATGAACTGAACCAGTACCCGCCGGAACAGGTGGTGCTGATCACCACCGGCAGCCAGGGCGAGCCCCTGAGCGCCCTTTCCCGCATGGCCTCCTGCAGCCACCGGCAGGTGCGGGTGGGCCCCGGCGACTTCATCATCATCTCCGCCAACCCCATTCCCGGCAACGAGAAGAGCGTGACCAAGATCGTCAACGGTCTGCTCCTGCTGGGCGCGGAGGTCATCTACGAGAGCATGTATGATGTCCATGTTTCCGGCCACGCCTGCCAGGAGGAGCAGAAGCTGATGCTCACCCTGACCAGACCCAAGTATTTCCTACCCGTGCACGGCGAGTACAAGCAGCTGAAAAAGCATGCCCTGACCGCCGCGTCTCTGGGCATTCCCACCAGCAACATCCTCATTGCCGAAAACGGCTCCAACGTTATCCTGAGCCGGGACGAGATCAAACTGGGCGAGCCTGTCACCGCCGGTGCTGTGATGGTGGACGGCCTGGGCGTGGGCGATGTGGGCAATGTGGTCCTGCGTGACCGCAAGCATCTCTCTGAGGACGGTCTGGTCATCATTGTGGCCACCGTGGACAGCAAGACCGGTAAGGTGCTGGCCGGGCCTGACCTTGTGAGCCGCGGCTTTGTCTATGTGCGCGAGAATGAGAGCCTGATGGACGGGGCCCAGAGCATTGTGGAAAACGCGCTGGATCGCTGCGTGGAAGAGCATGTGCGCGACTGGAACAGCGTCAAGACCCGGGTGCGTGAGGCGCTGAGCAGCTATATCTACCGCCGCACCAAGCGCAGCCCGATGATCCTCCCCATTCTGATGGAGGTATAAGCCGGAAGCCGCCCCGCCGGGGCAGGCAGACCAGGAGGCAGAAGATCCCATGAAACAAAAACCGAGATGGACGTTGGAAATGCTGATCGCCGCGCTGGCAGTGCTGTGTGCACTGCTGACACTGGCGCTTCTGGTGCAGCGGCCCGCGGGCTGGCCTGCGCTGGTGGTGCTGGCGGTGCTGTGGGGCATCGGCATCTGCGTTTTCCGGTATCAGCTGCGGCGCTGGACCGCCAAGTGGGTGGCTGGCGGCAGCTTTGAAAATTCCAGGACCCAATACAGCCTGGAATCCCTTTCTCAGCCGGCGGCTCTGCTTTCTGGCGAGACGGTGCTGTGGTATAACACCCGGTTCCGCACGGCGCTGCTGGGCGGCGAGGACCGGCTTGCAGGCAGGGCACAGAAGCTGCTGCCCGGCCTGGACACCGCACAGGCCCGCACCCCGGAGGGGCAGCAGCTCAATCTGGCCGACGGTGTGTGGAATGTGCACAGCAGTACCGTGCCGGGCGGCAGCGAGAGCATGACGCTGCTCGTGTTCAATGAGGAGACCGCCCTGCGCAGGATCGAAACGGAGTACAAGGCCAGCCGCCCGGGGTACATGGTGTTCCTGGTGGACGGCTACGACGATGTGTTCAGCGATATGCTGGACAGTGAGCGCGCCCGCCTGCTGGAGGGCATCAACCGGGTGCTGGAGGATATGATCGGCCGGGGCACAGGCTTTCTGCGCCGCGTTGCCAGCGGCCGCTATATCGCCGTGGTGGAAGAGCGCCATCTGGAGCAGTATGCCCAGCGCGGCTACGATGTACTGGATAAGATCCGTGCTCTGGACCCCAGCGTGAACCTGTCCATCTCCATTGGCATCGGGCGCGGGGCCAAGACCCTGCGGGAAGCCCAGGATATGGCCGTGCAGGCGCTGGATATGGCGCAGGGCCGCGGCGGCGATCAGGCCGCTGAGATGACCCCGGACGGCTTCACCTTTTACGGCGGCGTGAGCCACGGCGTGGAAAAGCGCAGCAAGGTGCGCAGCCGCATAGTGGCCGACCAGCTGGTCAGGCTCGTCAAGGAGGCGGACCATGTGGTCATCATGGGCCACCGGATGAGCGATCTGGATGCCATCGGCGCTGCCGAGGGCGTGCTGCGCATCTGCAAGATCTGCGATGTCCCGGCGGTGATCGCCGTCAGGCGGGATGCCACGCTGGCGGGCAGCCTGATCGATGCCCTGTGCCGGGCCGGGCAGGCAGATGATTTCATCGACCCCAAGGGGGCTTTGCCCATTATCTCCAAGAAAACGCTCTGCGTGGTGGTGGATACATACCAGCTGGGCCTTGTGGAAAGTAAGGAGATCCTGGAAAGGTGCGGCAAGGTGGCCGTCATCGACCACCACCGCAAGGGCGTGGGCTTCATCGAGCACGCAGACCTTGTCTGCCACGAGCCCTACTCCTCCTCGGCCAGTGAGCTGGTCACGGAGCTTTTGCAGTATGTGGGCGACCGGGACGACAAGCCCAGCCGGGTGGAGGCAGAGGGCCTGCTCTCGGGTATTATGCTGGATACCCGGGACTTCACCCTGCACACCGGTGTGCGCACGTTTGAAGCCGCCGCCGCTCTGCGCCGTTACGGTGCGGAGACGGAGCGGGTGCGCCAGCTCTTTGATGTGACCATGGTGGAGTACAACGCCAAGGCAGACCTTGTGGAGGCTGCCCAGATGTACCGCAGCTGTGCCATTTCGGTGAGCGGCGAGGTGCCCCCCGAGGCCCGTGTTGCCATTGCGCAGGCTGCCAACGACCTGCTGACCATCCAGAATGTGGAGGCCAGCTTTGTGGCCGTGCAGGTGGGGAGCAGCGTGAATATTTCCGCCCGCAGTCTGGGAGCGGTCAATGTTCAGGTCATCATGGAAAGTCTGGGCGGCGGCGGCCACCAGACCATGGCGGCGGCTCAGCTCAAGCATATCACCCCCGAGGCAGCCCGGGCACGCATCCAGACCGCCATCGACCAGTACCGTGAGAGCCAGAAGAAGCCGCTCTCCAAAAATGAACCTGAATCCAGAAAAAAGGAGAAGCAGGGATGAACCATTACGATTATCTCATCGTAGGCGCAGGCCTTTACGGTGCGGTGTTTGCCCAGCAAGCAAAAAAGGCGGGCAAAACATGCCTTGTGATTGATAAGCGCAGCCACATTGCCGGGAATATCTACACCGAGGAAGTGGAGGGCATTCAGGTCCACCGCTATGGTGCCCACATCTTCCACACCAGCAGCAAGGCAGTGTGGCAGTATGTGAACCAGTTTGCGGAGTTCAACCGCTACACCAACAGCCCCGTTGCCAACTATCACGGCGAGATCTACAATCTGCCCTTCAATATGAACACCTTCAATAAGATGTGGGGCGTGGTGACCCCCGCCGAGGCCAAGGCGAAGATCGAGGAGCAGAAGCGGGAAGCGGGCATCACCGACCCGAAAAATCTTGAGGAGCAGGCCATCAGTCTGGTGGGCACGGACATTTACGAAAAGCTCATCAAAGGCTACACCGGCAAGCAGTGGGGCCGCCCCTGCACCGAGCTGCCGACTTTCATCATCAAACGCCTGCCGGTCCGCTTTACCTACGACAACAACTATTTCAACGCGCTGTATCAGGGCATCCCCGATGGCGGCTATACCGCCATGGTGGAAAAGATGCTGGAGGGCATCGAGGTGCGGCTGAATGTGGATTATCTGGCCGACCGGGAGAACCTGAACGCACTGGCCGACAAGGTGGTCTATACCGGCCCGGTGGACGCCTACTTCGGCTACCGTCTGGGCGCGCTGCAGTACCGCAGCGTCCGCTTTGAGACCGAGGTGCTGGATACCGACAACTATCAGGGCAACGCGGTGGTGAACTATACCGACGCGGAAACGCCCTATACCCGGATCATCGAGCACAAGCATTTTGCGTTCGGCACCCAGCCCAAAACGGTGATCAGCCGGGAGTACAGTACCGAGTGGCATCAGGGTGACGAGCCCTATTACCCCGTCAACGACGAAAAGAATGGCGCGCTTTACGCAAAATACAAAGCGCTGGCCGATGCCGAAACAAAGGTCATTTTTGGCGGCCGGTTGGGCGAGTACAAGTATTATGATATGGATAAGGTGATCGAAGCAGCATTGGATGCGGCGGCACGGGAGCTGGCATAAAGCCAGCGTTCCGGCAGCGGCAAGCCCTCTCCGTCATCGCTTGTGCGATGCCACCTCTCCCGAAGGGAGAGGCAATGGCGGCCCAGCCTTCAGCTGTTGCTGACCCCGCAGATGCGTTGGCTCCCCCTTTGGGGGAGCTGGCACGGCGGAGCCGTGACTGAGAGGGCATCCTCTGTTGACGCAACGGTCTGAATGCTGTATACTAACCATAGAAATCCACCGGTTCCCCGGTGAGAAGTGAGGGATAACACTATGAAAGTGATTCTGAAGCAGGACGTAAAGGGCATTGGCAAGAAGGATGAGATCCATGAGGTCTCCGACGGCTACGCCCGCAACTTTCTGTTCCCGCGCAAGCTGGCCGCTGTGGCCGATGCTTCTGCGGTGAATATCGCACGCGGCAAGGAGGCCGCTGCGGATTTCCACGAGGCTGAAACTGTGGCCGCCGCACAGGCTGTGGCTGCAAAGATCGAGGGCAAGACTGTGACCATCAAGGCCAAGGGCGGCGCATCCGGCCGCCTGCACGGCAAGGTCACCGGCAAGGAAGTTGCCGAGGCTCTGGCCCAGCTGGCCGGTTCTCCCATTGATAAAAAGAAGATCGAGCTGGAGACCAAGGACATCAAGGATGCCGGTGTGTTCAACGGCAAGGTCCGTCTGTACGTTGGCGTCGTGGCTTCCTTCAAGATCCAGGTGGAAGTGGAACAGGCCTGATCTGTGTGCCGTTTGCGCCCCCTCACAGCAGGGGGCGCTTTTTGGCTTTACAGGATGCTTTGGATTTTGGATAAGGACAAACTACTATGCCGAACGAACGACGTTATTCCAATGAACTGAATCTGGAGAGCGTGGGCATCAATCTGCCCTACAATATGCAGGCCGAGCAGAGCGTGCTGGGCGCGGTGCTGCTCAAGCCTGAGACCCTGACCGACCTGGTGGAGATCATCCGGCCGGAAATGTTCTACACCCGGCAGAACGCCCAGATCTATTCTGAGATGCTGCGCCTGTTTACGGCGGACCAGACCATCGACTTTGTCACCCTGCTGGATGCCGTCATCTCCGATGGCGTGTTCCCCAGTGCGGACGAGGCAAAGGTCTACCTGACCGGTCTGGCCGAGACGGTGCCCAGTATCTCCAATGTGAAGGCATACGCCCAGATCGTGCAGGAAAAGTATCTGGTGCGCCAGCTGATGGGCGTTGCCAAGGACATTCTGCAGGACGCGGGCGATGAGCCGGACGCTGACCTGCTGCTGGAAAACGCCGAGCAGCGCATCTACGAGATCCGCTCCGGGCGGGATTCCAGCGCATTGACCCCGCTTTCCTCCAGCATGGTGGAGACGCTGACCAACCTGCAGAAGATCAGCGGCCCGGATGCCGACAAGTACAAGGGCATCCCCACCGGCTTCCGTCTGCTGGATACCGTCCTGACCGGCCTTGGCCGCGGCGACCTTATCATTCTGGCCGCCCGCCCCGGTATGGGCAAGACCAGTTTTGCGCTGAACATCGCCACCCGCGTTGCCATGCAGCAAAAGGTGCCGGTGGCCATTTTCAGCCTGGAAATGACCAAGGAGCAGCTGACCAACCGCATCCTTTCGGCGGAAGCTGGCATCGACAGCCAGGCTTTCCGCACCGGTGCCCTCCGCAGTGAGGACTGGGAGTATCTGGCACTGGCAACGGAAAAGCTCCACGATGCCCCCATCTATATGGACGACACCTCGGGCATCACCATCACCGAGATGAAGGCGAAGATCCGCCGGGTCAATCAGGACCCTACCCGCCCCAATGTGGGCCTGATCGTTATCGACTACCTGCAGCTGATGACCACCGGCCAGCGCAGCGAGAACCGTGTGCAGGAGATCAGCTCCATCACCCGAAACCTGAAGATCATGGCTAAGGAAATGAATGTGCCCATCATCGCACTTTCTCAGCTGTCCCGTGCGGTGGAGAAACAGGGCAACAACTCTTCTCATCGGCCCCAGCTTTCTGACCTGCGTGACTCCGGTTCCATCGAGCAGGATGCCGACTGCGTCCTCTTCCTTTACCGTGATTCCTACTACGCCAGCCAGAACCCCGATGGGGCAGAGGTGGATGCCGATACCGCAGAGTGCATCGTGGCAAAGAACCGCCACGGCGAGACCAGCACGGTGCCGCTGGGCTGGGATGGCGCACACACCCGCTTTATGGATGTGGACTTCAAACGCTGATGAACGACGAAACATCAAAATTGATCGCAAAAGTAGAACGCTTTGCCCGGCAGGAGCAGCTGTTTGCGCCTGCGGAGCCGGGCCGGGCTCTGCACCTGTGCGCCGCCGTTTCGGGCGGAGCCGACAGCATGGCGCTGCTGCGGGTGCTGCTGGAGCTGCGGGAGGCTTTTGAGTATACCCTTTCTGCCTGCCACGTCAACCACGGCCTGCGGGGCGAGACTGCGGACCGGGACGAAGCCTTTGTCCGGGCCGAGTGTGCCCGGCTGGGGGTGCCGCTGACAGTTTTCCGCCCGGCAGATGTGGGAATGGCTGTGCCGCCCCATGCCGGGGAGGACTGGGCCCGCAGACTCCGCTACGCCTGCTTTGCCCAACTGCTGGCAGGCGGGATAGACTGCATTGCAACGGCCCATACTGCTACTGACCAGGCCGAGACCCTGCTGTTCCGGCTGGCCCGGGGCACCGGACTGCATGGGGCAGGGGGCATCCGGCCCAGGCGGCCCGGCTACTGCCGCCCGCTGTTGGGCCTGACCCGGGCCGAGACCGAAGCGCTCTGCGCCGCCTTTGAGCAGGGCTGGGTGACGGACGAGACGAACGAGTCCGATGCTTACGCCCGCAACCGTCTGCGCCATGGGGCCGTTCCGGCCCTGCGCAGCGTCAACGATGCGGCAGAGAAAAATCTGGCCCGCTTCTGTGAAAAGGCGGCCCGCGCGGACGCATACTTTGCCCGGCAGGCAGAACAGCTGCTTTCTGGCGCGCGTTTGGATGCAGCCCAGACTGCCCGCAAGGCCCCGAAAGCCAAGGCGGCGTGGCGGCTGGAGCCGCTGCAGGGCGCTGACCCGCTCATTCTGGAAGCGGCGCTCCACAGCCTTGTTGCCCCGGTGCGGGATGCCGAGGAAAAGTACATCCGCCTGCTGGCAGAGCTGGTGGAGCAGGGGAGCGGGGCGGTGCAATTGACCGATACGGTCCGCTTCTGCGCAGGCAGCGGGATGCTCTGGCAGGAAAAGAGCCGGCCGGAAGCGGCTGCGGCCCCTGCGTTTTCGCTGCCGTTTGCCCCTGCCGATGGGGCGGAATTTGCTCTGCCCGGGGGCCAAACCCTGAAAACACGGCTGTTTGTAAGCGGTTTTCGAGAAAAAACACAGGGTGTTCATAAAAAAGACTTAAAAAATCGGGCGGATTATGCTAGAATAACCTTGTTATATTCTGCCCTTACGCTGCGCACCCGTCAACCGGGAGACCGGTTCCGGCCTGCGGGGCGGGGGCTGAGCAAGCCCCTGCGCAAATGGATGAATGAGGCAGGCATTCCTGCCGGAATACGAGAGGGCCTGCCGCTGCTGGCGGCGGGCAGTGAGATCCTGTGGGTCTGTGGGGAGGGCTTTGCCGAGGGGCTGGCCCCGGACGAGGAGACTGTACAGATCTTGCAGTTGGAATTGGAAAATGGAGGAACAACCCATGAGCATGAATGACGATATCAAGAACATCCTGGTCAGTGAGGAAGCACTGAAAGCCAAGGTTGCCGAATTGGGTGCACAGATCAGCAGGGATTACGAGGGCAGAAACCTTGTCCTCGTCTCCATCCTCAAGGGTTCGGTGGTTTTCATGGCCGACCTGATGCGGGCTGTGACCATCCCCTGCAGCATTGATTTTATGGTCGTGTCCAGCTACGGCGGCAGCAATACCACCACCAGCGGTCTGGTCAAGATCATCAAGGATCTGGACGGCGACCTTTCCGGCAAGGACGTGCTGATCGTGGAGGACATTCTGGATACCGGTGTCACCCTTTCCAAGCTGGTGCCCATGCTCAAGATGCGCAACCCGAATTCCGTGAAGATCTGCACCATTCTGGACAAGCCCAGCCGCCGCAAGGCCGACATCCAGCCCGATTACGAGGGCTTCCAGGTGCCGGACGAGTTTGTGGTGGGCTATGGTCTGGACTACGATGAGAAATACCGCAACCTGCCCTATGTGGGTGTGCTGAAACCGGAAATCTACGCATAATAAAAACGAATTAGAACTGGAGTTGATCCCTTTTGCAACCGAAACGACCTCGCTTTAATCCCCTGATCCTGGCGCTGGCACTGGCCGGTGTCCTGATGATCTGGTCGGTGCTGGGCACCAGCGACAGCAGTACCGGCGGCTCCACCATGAGCTACTCGACTGTGGTGCACTACTTTGAGAACAATCAGGTCACAGCCTTTACGCTGGACCGCAACACCAGCATCATCACCCTGACGCTGAAGGAGGGCAAGCAGGAGCTGCCCGAAACCACAGGTGCCACCGCTGCCACACAGGCCTCCGGCGGTCTGCTGAGCAATATGTTCTCCTCCTCCACTTCTTCTGTGGGGGCAACCAGAAACGATGACGGCACGGTGACGGTGCGCTACAAGCTGCCCTACGCCTATGTGTTCATCGAGAACGTCCAGCAGTATATCGATTCCTACGACGCAGCCAACCCGACCGCGCCCATGGAGTACGATTACACCACCCTGAAGGAGTCCATCCCCTGGATGGAGATCCTGTTCTACCTGGGAATGCTGGGCTGCACCGGCTTCCTGCTCTTCTCCATGATGCGCGGCGGCGCTGGCGGCGGCGGTATTATGAACGTGGGCAAGGCCAAGGTGAAGGACGAGCACGAGAACAAAAAGACCGCGACCTTTGCCGACGTTGCCGGTGAGGACGAGGAAAAGGAAGAGCTGAAGGAGGTCGTGGAGTTCCTCAAGAGCCCCGACAAGTTCAACACGCTGGGTGCCCGCATCCCCCACGGCGTTCTGCTGGTGGGCCCTCCGGGTACCGGTAAGACCCTGCTGGCCCGTGCCTGCGCCGGTGAGGCGGGGGTGCCCTTCTACTCCATTTCCGGCTCCGATTTCGTGGAAATGTATGTCGGTGTCGGCGCGTCCCGTGTGCGTGACCTGTTTGATAAGGCCAAAAAGACCATGCCCTGCATCATCTTCATCGATGAGATCGATGCCGTGGGCCGTCAGCGCGGCGCAGGTCTGGGCGGCGGCCACGACGAGCGGGAGCAGACCCTGAACCAGCTGCTGGTTGAGATGGACGGCTTTGAGGCCAACGATGGTGTCATCGTGATGGCAGCCACCAACCGTGCCGACATTCTGGATAAGGCACTGCTCCGTCCGGGCCGCTTTGACCGTCAGGTCTATGTGGGCCTACCCGATGTCAAGGGCCGCGAGGAAATCCTCAAGGTCCACACCAAGAACAAGCCTCTGGCTCCCGATGTCTCCCTCAGAGTCATCGCACAGCGCACCGCAGGTTTTGCGGGTGCTGACCTGGAGAACCTGGTCAATGAGGCCGCTCTGCTGGCTGCCCGCCGCAGCCGCAAGGCCATCACCATGGAGGACATCGAGGAAGCTTCCATGAAGGTCATGGCAGGCCCTGAGAAGAAGAGCCGCGTTGTGACTGCCGAGGAAAAGAAGCTGACCGCCTACCATGAGGCGGGCCACGCCGTGGCAGGCTTCTATTGCAAGCACCACCCCCGCGTGCACGAGATCACCATCATCCCCCGCGGCCAGGCTGGCGGCTACACCATGTATCTGCCTGAAAAGGATCGCAGCTATGTGACCAAGGGTGAGATGTTTGAGGATATCGTTTCCAGCCTGGGCGGCCGTGTGGCCGAGCAGCTGATCCTGGAGGATATCTCCACCGGTGCCTCCAACGACCTGCAGCAGGCAACCAACATCGCCCGCCAGATGATCACCAAATACGGCTTTTCCGAGCGCCTGGGCCCTGTGGTCTACGGCACCTCGCAGGAGGAGACCTTCCTGGGCCGTGATTTCACCCAGGGCAAGGGCTACAGCGAGAGCACCGCTGCCGAGATCGACGGCGAGATGCGGGATATCATCGATGAGGCTTACGAGACCTGCCGCCGCACCCTGACGGAGCACATCGACCAGCTCCATGCGCTGGCACAGGCTCTGATGGAACGCGAAAAGCTCAACGAGAAGGAGTTCAACACCGTGATGGCCGGCGGCAAGCTGCCCCCGCGTGACGGTGACGAGCCTGCACAGGAACCCGCCGCACCGGCGGCCCCTGTGGAGACCGCAGAACCTGCCGAGAGCGCAGAGCCCGCTGAACAGGCGGAGCAGGCCGTGCTGGGCGAGGAAATGCCCGACCCGGCGCAGGATGCCCCGCAGGATAACGAATGATCGAAGGGAGCGAGTGTCGTGGAGGAAAATTTTAACCCGGTCGCACGCACCCGGGCCAACTATTATACCCCGGGCAGCCCGGTGCAGTTCGTCTGTGTGGAACTGCTCAAGGGCGAACTCAGCGGCGAGAACGCAGTCTGCCTGACCTTCAAGAACATCTCCAAGGTCACCCTGACTGCACTGGAGATCCACTTCAAGTGCAAGGGTGTGGATGGCATCATCCTGTGTGAGGATGCCTTTGAATACCGCGAGATCGAGGTCAAGCCCGGTGAGAGCTTTGGCATGGACGATGCCGTGTTCGTGACCCAGAAGGCCATCACCAGCGTGGATGTGGTCCTGAAGAACGTATACAGCGGCAAAAAGGTCGTGCATCTGGATGCCATCAAGCGCGTCCGCCTGCCGGCCCCGCGCCGCCTGAGTCCGGAGCTGGAAAAGGCACTGGAGAGCCGGATGAACCGCACCGGCCTCAAGTATATGCCGCAGGTGTTCGAGAACGGCTGGTACTGTGCCTGCGGTTCCTTCCACCCGAAGGAAGAGGACACGGTCTACTGCACCGAGTGCGGCTGTGACCGCATCCTGCTGCAGAACGCCCTGAACACCCTGCTGCAGCCCGGCCAGAAGGCCGCCCCTGCAGAGCAGGCCCCGGCGGCGGAGGCCAACCGCGTGGCGAGCGCCGCCCCGCAGGAAGAGCCGACCCGCATCGTGGCCAGCGCGCCGGTGCAGGCAGAACCCACCCGGGTCATTCCGACGGACCGCCCGGCAGAGCCTGTCGGCGCTCCGACCAGCTTTGCACCGCCGGTGGAACACACCCCTGTTCCGGAAGCAGAGCCTACCCGGGTGCTGGATGCCGCCACCCGCGCGGCGTTCCCCGGCAGCGGTGCAGCGGCTGTGGATGACGAGGGCACCCGTGTGATGCCTGCTGCTGCCCGCCGTGCCGCCCCGGCCCGCCAGCCGGAACCCGAGGTGGAGCAGTACGATGAGGAAGAGAGCCGCGACGGCATTGCCGAGACCCTCGTCCGCTGGGTCCCGCCCATCACCGCCATCGTCTGCGCAGGCATTGCGCTGTGGGGCTTCGTCTATTATCAGTTTATGATGTAAATGAATGACGGAGGAGGCTGCGCTTCCTCCGTTTTTTGGTTGTACGAAGGAGAAACGTTATGCCCGACGAAGCACTGCAAACCGCTTTTGAGATCAAAACTACCTGCGATGAGATCAGCCGCAAGCTGCTGCGCTGGCACTGGGAGAACAAGCCCGGGGAGCACAGCCTGGGAGCCCTGCTGGATCACATCCGCACCCGCCAGCAGGAGAGCCCCGAATATTATGACCGTCTGCCCGATCTGGCGGGCCGAAACAGCTGGCAGCAGCTGGATACCACCCTGTGTATGCGGGTGCTGCTGGACCCTGAAAAGGATGCTGCGCACCAGCTGGATCTGCTGGGCAATACGGAGCACCCCGCTGCTGCCCGCCGGGCCTGCAACGCGGTGCGCACTGCCCGCAACGAAGCGGCCCATGCCTCCGACCGCACGGCGGCTGCGCAGGCGGCGATCCTCTTCAACGAGGCCGTGGAAGCACTGGAAGAAGGTTATGCAGGCGCGCCCCTGCGCACCAGTGAGCTGGGCCAGTATTACCGGCTGGCTGAGGATTATCTAAGCCGCTGCGGGGCAAAAAAGCCCATTGCATCGGCGGCCCCGGAAGAGAAAGCACCTCGCACGGCAAAGTCCGGCCAGAACACTGCGGGCAGGAAAAAAGAGGGGACTTCCGGCAGTGCTTCCCGCCGCAGCAGCGCAAAGCAGAACACGAGCGGCCGCAGCTCCGGCGGCAGATCCCAGAACCGGAAGCAGGGCGGCAGCCGGAACAGCCGTGTCCGGGCCAGACAGAAGCAGAAACAGGCCAACCGCACCGTTCTGCTGGTACTGCTGGCGATCCTGGCCGTGGGTCTGCTGATTCGCGGCTTTACCATGAACTGGCAGTGAAAGAGTGAGGAAACTATGAAGCAAAAACTGATTTTTCTGGATATTGACGGTACTTTGCTGCCTCCCGGTGAGATGACCGTTCCGGCCAGTGCCGTGGAGGCCATCCGGCAGGCCCGGGCCAACGGCCACAAGGTGTTTCTGTGCACCGGGCGCAACCTGCGCATGACGAAACCGCTGCTTGCCTACGGTTTCGATGGCTTTGTCTGCTCTGCAGGCGGCTATGTAGGCTGTGATGGGAAAATTCTCGTGGATCTTCCCATGGAGCCTGCGCAGGTCGAGGGCCTGCGGGAGGTGCTGGGGCGTGCCGGTGCCGAGTGCACACTGGAAGCTCGGGACGATACTTACGGCGGCATCAGGATGATCGAGCGGTTCGCCCATTTGTTCCCCCGCAAGCCGGGGCAGCTGAACAGCGAGGCCGAGCGCTGGCGCAAAACGATGGAGTATGGCTTGACCATCCGGCCCATTGAGGAATACCACGGAGAGCCGGTTTACAAGGTGGTGTTCATCGCCCCCAACGAGGCCTGCCTTGCCGAGGCGAAGCAGCTGTATGAGGATCAGTTCATCTTCTGCGAGTCCCGGCTGGGGGATACCCCGTCAGCCATCGTCAACGGGGAGCTCATCAACCGCAAGTTCAACAAGGGCACCGGCATCAAGGCCATCTGTGATGATCTGGGGTGTTCGCTGGCCGATACCATCGGCTTTGGCGACAGCGACAATGACCTGCAGATGACCGATGTGGTAGGCATCAGCGTCTGCATGGCCAATGGCTCTGACAACCTGAAAAAGCTCTGCGACCGCATCTGCCCGGCTGTGACGGAGGACGGCGTGGCAAGGGAGCTCAAAACTCTGGGCCTGATCTGAACGCAGCCTTCCACAAAAGAAGAGATGATAACAAAAAATTCCCGCTCCATCGAGCGGGAATTTTTGTTAGAGAGGGTTATTTCTGATGGACTGCCTTGTGATATACGGCGTAGGCGATCACGGCAGAGAGGGCCTCTGTGATCCAGAAGGCGTGCCAGACACCGGCAGGGCCCATGCGGCCGCACAGCACCCACGCAATGGGCATGATGAAGATGATATAGCGGCAGAGGGAGATGACCAGCGAGGGCACGCCCTTGCCCAGACCCTCCAACGCGCCGGAGGAGGTGGTAGACACTGCCGAGACGATGAACCCCAGGCAGATGATCCGCAGGGCGGTCTGGCCGATGGCGATGGTCTCGGGGTTAGAGGTGAACAGACCCATCAGCGGGCCTGCAATGGTCAGGCAGAGCAGGGTGCCGATGGCCATGATCCCAGCGCTCAGGCCCAGTGTCAGGCTGTAGAGCCTGGACACACGGCCATGCTCTCGGGCACCGTAGTTATAGCCCACCAGCGGGCGCATCCCCTGCACGATGCCGTTGGCCGGCAGATAAAGGAAGGTCTGGAGTTTGTAGTAGATGCCCAGCACCGTCACATAGCTCTGGGAGTAGACCGCCAGCAGGCCGTTCAGGAAGGTGACCAGCAGGCTGGGCAGGGCCAGATTCAGGATGGCCGGTACGCCGATGGCATAGAGCTTGCCGTCAAGGGCGGCATCGAACCGCAGGCAGCGGCGGGAGAAGCGGACGGCGACTTCGGTGGTGCAGTAGACATAGAGGTAGACCACAAGGGAAACGGCCTGTCCGATGCCGGTGGCAAGGGCCGCACCGGCAATGCCCAGGGCGGGCACCGGCCCAAGGCCGAAGATGAGGACCGGGTCGAGGGCGATGTTGGTCACACAGCCGGTGATCAGCGCCACCATGGCAACGTTCATCCGGCCCACGGACTGGAAGATCTTCTCAAAGGCGAGGTCTGCCATGTTGACCAGCGAGAACAGGAACACGATGGTGGAGTAGGTCACACCCATGTCCACCAGAGCGGGATCGGTAGTGAAGCGGCGCAGGAAGCCGGGCATGATGGCAATGCAGAGGACCATGCCCAGCACACCGTGCAGCAGGGAGAACATCATGCCGTGGGTGGCGGCCCGGTTGGCGTTTTCGTGGTCGCCTGCGCCGAGGCAGAGCGCGATCTGGGCGTTGATGCCGATGCCAAAGCCGATGGCCACTGCATTGACAAAGTTCTGGATGGGAAACACCAGCGAAAGCGCCGTCATGGCCTGCTCGCTGATCTGGGCCACAAAGAGGCTGTCCACAATGTTGTACAGGCTGTTCACCAGCATCGAGATGACGTTGGGCAGGGCCATGGAGAGCAGCAGCGGGAACACCGGTCTGGTTTTCATAAAAGTATCGTTCATTTTCATTGCTCCTGAGGGTCAGATTTGGGTTTGAAGGCAAAGCAAAAGCCACACAATGGCTTTTGTACCATTGTGTGGCGAAAAGTTGCAGAATGCTGTAAAAATCCACACGATATTTTATTGGTTCAAAGATACCACATCACAGGGATACTTGTCAAGGACTTTTTAAAATAAAAGTATGACTTTTTACAGTGGGCCATTGCCCTTGACATGGGGCGCGGCGGCGGTAAAATAAGAACAGAACGCACAAAAGGAGGATCTGCCATGAAATGGATGATCGCGTCAGACCTGCACGGGTCGGCTTACTACTGCCGCAAAATGCTGGAGGCCTTTGAGCGGGAGGGAGCCGACCGGCTGTTCCTGTTGGGCGACCTGCTCTACCACGGCCCCCGCAACGACCTGCCCCGGGAATACGCCCCCAAGGAGGTCATCCCCCTGCTGAACGGGAAAAAGGGGAAGCTGCTCTGCGTGCGGGGCAACTGCGATGCAGAGGTGGACCAGATGGTGCTGGAATTCCCGGTGCTGGCCGATTATGCGGTGCTTCCGGTGGGGCAGCGGCTCATTTATGCGACCCACGGGCATATCTATCATGTGAAGAATCTGCCGCCGCTGGCCCCGGGAGATGTGCTGCTGCACGGGCACACCCATGTTCCGGCCTGGACAGAGTTCGGGCAGGGGAATCTTTATCTGAACCCGGGTTCTGTGAGCATCCCCAAAGAGAACAGTCCCCACAGCTATATGACCCTGGAAGGAAACACGATGCAATGGAAAGAGCTGGAAAGCAGCGCTGTTTTCCATGAACTGACCCTTTGAAAAGTCCCACGGCCGGTTTTGCGGGCAGCTTGAAATTTGCCCACCGGTATGGTATGATAAAACTGAAAACAGATCGGCAAAGTTCCGCAGAGCAGTGCTGTGCGGGGCAGGAGCCTTTTTGTTTCCGTAATGAGTTAGCTAAAACTAACAAAATGACGAAAACAGCGGGCTGGACTTGTGCAGTTTGACAGGGGTGCCCGCAGATACAGTATGGAGGGGACAACAATGGTAGAAACGATCCTGAGGGTCGATGGTATGATGTGCGGTATGTGCGAGAGCCACATCAATGATGTGGTGCGCAAGACCGCCCGGGTGAACAAGGTGACTTCTTCCCACACCAAGGGCGAGACGGTCATCGTCTCGGAGCAGCCGGTGGATGTGGAGGCGCTGAAGGCTGCCATTGCCGAAACGGGTTACACCGTGACCGGCGTGCAGACCCGGCCCTATGAGAAAAAGGGCTTCTTCTCGTTCCTGAAAAAGTAACAGCCCGGTGTTTCTGGCCGGGCTGATCATGCAAAACAGGAGGTATCTCGTTATGAGGATCTTGGTGTACGGCGCAGGCGTTCAGGGCTGTCAGCTGGCCCACAGTCTGGCACAGAACAAGAAAAATGTGGTCACCCTGCTGGCCCGGGGCGAGTGGAAGGAAGTCATTGACCAGAAGGGCCTGACCATCCGCCACATGCTCCAGCGGAAAACAACGGTGGATCGGATGCAGACGACAGATGTGCTGGCCCCCGAGGATGTGTATGACCTTGTGTTTGTTGCGGTGCAGGCCGGGCAGCTGGCCGATGTGCTGCCCATCCTCAAGGCAAACCGGAGCCAGTACTTCATCTTTGTGGGCAATGATCCCTATGCACAGGAGATGCTGCAGGCCATGCAGCGCCCGGTGGATAAGATCGCCTTTGGCTTCCAGAACAATGCGGGCCGCCGGGAGCATGACCGGCTGGTCAGTGTGCACATGGGGATGGGAATGACTGTCGGCGGAGCAACCGCACCCCTGTCCGGCGCATTCCGCCTGCGGCTGCAGGCTGCCTTTGAGGGGACTCATTACAAGCTGACCTATTACAGCGATATGGACGAGTGGCTCAAGTGCCACATCGCCTTTATCCTGCCCTGCGCCTATGCCTGCTATGCGGTGGATGGGGAACTTTCCCGCACCACAGTGGAACAGCGCAGGATGATCGTGGATGCCGCCTGGGAGTGCTGTGAGATGCTGAAAGCGGCAGGTGTTCCCGTGAACGATGCGGAGAACACCGACCGCTACCGCGAGGGCACCAAACAGCGGAAAAAGACCGAGCGGATGGTCTACTGGATGGCGCAGACGGTCGTTGGGAAGTGGTGCATTTCGGATCACGCCATGCGTGCGGTGAGTGAGATGCAGTATCTGGATGAAGCGTTTGCCGCCCTGCGCGCCACCACATTGGTGGAGATGACTGCCTGGGATGAACTGCGCAGATCCCTGCCCAGAAAGAAGTAAGAGCCGGAAAATGTCCGGAGCATGAGAAAAAGCCTGTCGGTTTTTGCGCTGACAGGCTTTTTTCTATTGGTTCCGTGCCCAGAAGGCGGCAAGCTGCTGCTCCAGCTCTGTGGTGCTGCGCAGGTATTGGAGCTGGTGCCAGTGGCGGGGGAACAGGCGGGTGTATTCACCGCGGGCAAAGCGGTCATCCAGCAGAAGCACTACACCCCTGTCTTCCTGCGTGCGGATGACCCGGCCCGCCGCCTGCAGTACCTTGTTCATGCCCGGGAAACGGTAGGCGTAGTCGAAACCGGTGCCGCCCGCCTCGTCATAGTAGCGGCGCAGGATCTCCTGCCGGGGGTTTACCTGAGGCAGGCCCACCCCCACGATGGCGCACCCGATGAGCCGGTCGCCCACCAGATCCACGCCCTCGCCAAAGATGCCGCCCATGACCCCGAAGCCCAGCAGCGTTTTTGCGGGGCTTGGGCCGAACTGTTCCAGAAAGGCCGCCCGGGCCGCGTCGTCCAGACCACTCTCCTGGGCCAGCGTCCCGATGTCCGGGTAACGGGCGGTGAAGTCCTCATATACCTGCCGCAGATAGGCGTAGCTGGGGAAAAAGGCCAGGTAGTTGCCCACCTTGGCCCGGGCCAGTGCGGCCAGCGCATCCGAGACGGCCTGCACACTGGCCTCCCGATCCCGGTAGCGGGTGGAGATGCCGGGCAGGCAGTAGAGCCCCAGATGTTCGGGCGGAAACGGGCTTTCCAGAGCCACGGCCCGGGCATCGGGACAGCCCAGCACGGAGCGGTAGTAGCCCGGCGGGGTGAGCGTTGCGCTGAACAGCGCCGCCGCCCGCCCGGCGGCAAGGCTGGCATCCACAAAGGGGGCAGGGTCAAGGCAGAGCAGCTCCCATTCCAGCTCGCTGCCCCGGGCTGTCAGCTGGGTGACAAAATGCGCGTCGTATCGCTCGGCTGCCCGGGTGATATCCTGCACCGCAAAGTAGAGCTCGAGCAGCTGGGCGTGGGCATCGGCCTCCGGGTTGGCCTCCAGCCAGTCCTGCAGAGGGGCCTGCAGGCTGAACAGCAGCCGGAGCAGCTCCTTCGGCAGCTCATGCAAAAAGACCGTGCCATCCCGCGCCAGCAAAGGCTCCGGCAGCGGGAAGGCAGCTTCTGCCGGTTCAGTGTCCAGAAGGCTGGTCTGTTGGGTGAGATCCTCTGCCGGCGGTTCGGTGGGCGCTGAACCCCGGCGGGGGGCCAGCTTCGTTACCGCCCGCCGGGCTTCCAGAAAGCCCCTGTCTGCCTTTGTCAACGCGGTTTTCAGTGCGCTTTTTCCTTTGCCGATGGCCCGTCTGGCATCGGTCAGGCTGCTCTTGCAGAACCGTGCTGAGTACATGGCTCTGGCCCGGTCCGGCAGGTTATGAGCCTCGTCGATGAGAAAAATGTAGTCGCCCGCCGCATCGAAAAAGCGCCGCAGGTGCACGGTGGGGTCGAACAGATAGTTGTAGTCTCCGATGACCACATCACACCACTCGCTCAGGTCCAGCCCCAGCTCAAAGGGGCAGACCTTGTGCCGCCGGGCAGTCTCGGTCAGGGCGGCCCGGTCACAGGGGACGGCGCTGTCCAGCAGGTCGGCCAGCGCATCCTTCAGCCGCTCGTAGTAGCCGTTGGCGTAGGGGCAGGCTTCCGGCAGGCAGGCGGGACGGCCCTCAGCATCCTTGCACAGGCAGGCCTTCTCCTTGGCGGTCAGGGTCACGCTGCGCAGGGAAAGCGCTGGGTCTGCCGCCCGCAGACGGGCCAGTGCATCCTCAGCAGCGGCCTGTGTCGTGTTGCGGGCGGTCAGGTAGAAGATCTTTTCCCCCTTGCCCTCGCCCATGGCTTTCAGGGCAGGGAAGAGGGCACTCATCGTTTTGCCGATGCCGGTGGGTGCCTGGCAGAACAGCCGGGTACCGCCCTTCTGCTCTGCCTTGCCCGCAGCACAGGCCCGATAGACCTCCCCGGCAAGGGCGCGCTGTCCGGGACGGTAAGCCGGAAACGGAAATTGCAGGACCCCAAGGCTCCGGTCCCGGGCTTCCACCCAGTCCAGCTGCCGCCGTGCCCAGGGAAGATACTGCCGCAGCAGGTCGTTGAGAAACGCATCCAGCTCAGCGGCGGAGAAGTGCCGGGTATAGCGGATGATCTCATCGGTGTCGATCTGGTAATAGGTCAGCCGGACATCCAGTGTTTCCAGCTCCCGCTGCTCGGCGCAGATGGCCCCGTAGACCATGCCCTGCGCCCAGTGGCAGGGGTTCATGTCCTCTGTGATGGCATCGGTGGGCGCGGCGGTGGTCTTGATCTCGTCGATGACCACCGTGCCGTCCTCATCGGTAAAAATGCCGTCGGCACGGCCCTCGATGGTGAACCCGATCCCCTCCATCGTCCGCTCTGCCGTGAGGAACACCTCGGCGGCGTAGCCTTCACCCGCCGCCTTCTGGAGCCTGCGGTGGATGCGTGCACCCTCGTTGGCCCGGTCAAAGCCGGTAAAGCGGCTGTCGATACTGCCGGTGCGGAGCAGGAACTCCACCAGCTCCCGGACAGAGAGACGGATGGCTGGCATGGGGGTTCACTTCCTTTCTCTTGAAATTCTGCGTTTCGGTCAGGCTGTGCAGAGCAGGGCCTACCCGAGACCCAGGATCTTTTGACAATTTGCTGCAACAGCATTCACCTGGTCAAAATCCACGGCAGCCCGGTAATAAGTCTCCAGCTCATCATGGCAGTTCTTGGCCTGAGCCATCAGGGCGACAGCCTGGTCGATGAGCTCGGAGGCGGCACGGTCGTTGAAGCGCAGGCGGGCGCGGAAACCGGACAGGTTCTCCCGGTCCACAAAGCGGGTGCAGCGCACGGCCTGCACGCCGGGCAGCTGGATGGGATGCCAGAGGTTGTCGGTCAAAAAAGCCAGCCGCAGGGCCGGGATGAAGATGTGGTCGATCTGATCTTCAGGGTGCATGGCGCAGGGGCAGGTGATGATGTGGTAGCCCCGGGCCAGCGCTTCGGCCCGGATGAGTTCCAGCAGCAGGCGGGAGACCGCCCCGTAATCATCCCGGAATACCACATACCGGTCGGCCAGCGCTTCTACCGTGCCCCGGTAGAATACCATCCCCTTGGGGGTGATGGCTGAGAGCAGCCGCAGCTCCTCGCTGGCGGTGCCCTCGGTGCGGGGAAGCAGCCGGGTGCAGAGACGCTTGACGTAGCGGCGCACCTTTTCAAAGTTGGCGCTGCAGGCCTCGGCCCGGCGGCTGTCCAGCATCAGGCTGCCCGCCGATGCGATATACCGGGCTGCCCGGCCCCGCAGGGCGGCATTCCGGGCAAACAGGGCCTTGACCTCGTCCCGGTGGGGAGCCAGCTTTCCAGCATCGATGGTGTGGTACAGGCTCACCACCAGCTCATCAGCTCCGGGCGCGTCCGGTTCCACCACATGGGGCGCGGTGGCATCGATGATGGCGCGTTTCTGGTCGAGGAAGATGACCCCGTCCAGACTGTCCGGGTCGCTGGCACAGTGGATCTTTTCGATGCGCTGGCCCTGCTGCTCGGCGGCCTGGGCCAGATGCTTCATCAAGGTGGATTTGCCGCATCCCGGCCCGCTTTTGATGAGAAGCATCTGCATCCCGGGCTCCCGGCGCAGCGGTTCAAAATAACCCTTGAAGCCCGCCGGTGTGGTGGCCCCCAGAAAGAAATCGGGGGAACGGCTTTGGATCGTTTTCATATCAGAACACCTCACTTTTGCTTTAGGGTATGCAAAAATGAAGGAAGATGATACTTGGACGGAGGGGTTAATAGGTATGCAGACAGACTTCGTTTATTTTATCCCGCAGGGCCACAAAATCCGCAAAGGCGGCGGGTTTGTTCTGTGCCTGCCGGAGCAGGGCGGCGGGGTGGAAGGTGCCCATGAACCATACGCCGTTCTTTTGCACAAAGGTGCCGTGCTCCTTGGTCACGGAGAAATCGGTGCGGATCATCCGCTGGGAAGCGATGCGGCCCAGGCAGACCACGATCTTTGGCTGCAGCAGCTTGAACTGTTCCCGGAGCCAGGGCATACAGGCCTCGCTCTCGGTGGGCAGCGGGTCACGGTTCTGGGGCGGGCGGCACTTGACGATGTTGGCAATGTAGCAGTTTTTGCTCCGGTCCAGATCGATGGCAAACAGGTATTTGTCCAGCAGCTGGCCGCTGCGGCCCACAAAGGGCAGGCCCTGCTCGTCCTCGCTCTGGCCCGGGCCTTCGCCCACGAACAGCACCTCAGCAGTCTGGACACCCTGCCCGAACACCACATGGGTGCGGTCAGTGCACAGCTCACATCTGCGGCAGGCAAGGCACTCGGCCTTTAATGTATCCCAATCCATAGCAGTTTGATCTCCTTGCAGCTGAATGATAATTTATTCACAAATAAAAAATGGTTTTCTCCTAAAATAATAGCACAAAAAGCCAATTTTGTCTTGAACTTTTTGCCGGGTGTGCTAGAATAAAAGAGAAAGGCATCCTTGTGTCCAACAGGCACCGGATGTGAATATTGGATAGTTAATTCGGAGGTAATCAACAATGGCTGATATGTTCGCACCGCTGGTAGCACAGCTGAAGGCAAACCCCAAGACGATCGTTTTTACCGAGGGCAATGACCCCCGCATCCTGGAGGCAGCCAGCAAGCTGCTGGCCGAGGGCGTTCTGAAGGTTGTCATGGTGGGCAACGAGGCTGAGTGCAAGGCCGCTGCTGCCGCAGGCAATTTTGATATTTCCGCTGCTGAGATCATTGACCCTGAGAACTACGCAGGCTTCGACGAGATGGTGAACACCATGGTCGAGTTGCGCAAGGGCAAGCAGACCGCTGAAGAGTGTACCGCAATGCTGAAGAAGTCCAACTACTTCGGCACCATGCTGGTCAAGATGGGCAAGGCTGACTGCCTGCTGGGCGGCGCTACTTACTCCACCGCCGATACCATCCGCCCCGCTCTGCAGCTGGTCAAGACCAAGAAGGGCGCACACCTGGTGAGCTCCTGCTTCATTCTGGACCGTGACTTTGGCGAAGAGGGCCTGAAGCGCATTGCCATGGGCGACTGCGCTGTCAACATTGATTACACCGATACCGTTGATAAGGCTACCGGCGAGGTCAAGGTCGCTGCATCCGCAAAGCTGGCTGAGGTGGCCGTTGAGACTGCCAAGACCGCAAAGCTGTTCGGCATCGATCCGAAGGTCGCAGTTCTGAGCTTCTCCACCAAGGGTTCCGGCAAGGGCGGCACCGTTGCTCTGAGCCATGACGCTACCATCAAGGCTCAGGAGATGGACCCCGAGCTGGCTGTGGACGGCGAGCTGCAGTTTGACGCTGCCGTTGCTCCCGAAGTTGCACAGGTCAAGTGCAAGGGCAGCAAGGTCGCTGGCCAGGCCAACACCTTCATCTTCCCCTGCATCGAGGCCGGCAACATCGGCTATAAGATCGCTCAGCGTCTGGGCGGCTACGCTGCCTACGGCCCCATCCTGCAGGGCCTGAACGCACCCATCAACGACCTGTCCCGTGGCTGCAACGCTGACGAGGTCTACAAGATGAGCCTGATCACTGCCTGCCAGTCCTGATTTCTCAGTCATGCTCTGTGCGCCGGTTCTGGCCGCACTGACCGGACCGGGTCGGCGATAACGTAAAATAGAGTGCCCCGCTGTCGAAATTTACGGCAACGGGGCATTTTTTACTACTTGCAATGCCGCTGAAAAAATGGTATAATAATCAAGCACAAAATGTGCCATGCCGGACAGCGCCTGCTGCGTGGTTCGGCATACGGATGCGGGCCCTGTACGATGGGGCCGCTGTGAACCAGGTCAGGTGGGGAACCAAGCAGCCTTAAGCGGTGTGTCCCGTGCGTTTCAGTCAGCCTGCATCCGTATGCCGAGTTACGCAAGGCGGGGGTC